>Ga0105046_10000953_pt1 | contig 42849 bp, 35 predicted proteins | sample MAT03_FD_78385 | JGI IMG/M metagenome (GOLD analysis project Ga0105046, IMG submission 78385) | Freshwater microbial communities from Lake Fryxell liftoff mats and glacier meltwater in Antarctica - MAT-03 (megahit assembly) | ecosystem: Environmental > Aquatic > Freshwater > Ice > Liftoff... | reverse complement strand
CCCGACCTTTACCACCCACCAGTAGATCGAACCAAACATGCCCTCACGGCGTTGCTGCGTCTCGAGTTCATCCACGACATCGGCGATCATCGACCCCATCAGCGTGAACAGACCGCCAAGGCCAAAGGCCAGGAGCGGCGACGGCAGAAGCAGCAGCCAGGGATAGCGGGGGTTGTAACAGAACCACTTGACCGCGTATCCCACCATGGAAACGCCGGTTGACACGAAGAATGCACGGCGCTTGCCGATTTTTGTGGCAAGCCACGTAATGAAGAAGATGATCGCAAAGGTCGACACGGCACCCAAGGTGCCGGAGTACCCGGCGTATTTTGCGCCGAGTTCCTGGTTGCCAGCAAAGACGTAGTAGATGATCACGTACGACTGGAACGACGAGATCATGATGAACCCATTGAACACGAGAAACGTGGCGATACACAGTTTCACGTAGGGCGTGGAGCGCAGCGTGGTAGCGAAATCCAGCGTGTCGCGTCGCTTCATTCGCGCGAGTGCGGACCCGTTGCGTCAGTTCCACACCCGTCGCCATGATGATCGCGAATGGCTGGTGTTGTTGCTCGATGGCAAGACCTTCGCGGCGGATCAAGTGGTCATTGCCCTCGGCGTCACGACGGACGGCGAAAAACGCGTGCTGGGGCTCGTGCAAACGGCGACGGAAAACAAACGGGCCTGTGCCGCGTTCGTCCGCGAGCTCGTCGAACGCGGATTGGCCGCGCCCAAGGGACTGCTCGTCGTGCTCGACGGTGCGAAGGGGCTGCGCGCCGCGGTGCGCGACGTGTTTGGCGACGAGGTCGCCGTGCAACGCTGCCAGTGGCACAAACGCGAAAACGTGCTGAGTTATTTGCCGAAATCACGGCACGAGGAATGGCGTTGGAAACTGCAGCACGCCTATTCGCACGGCGCGTACGCCGATGCGAAACGCGCGCTGCAACGCCTCGTGGCCGAACTCACGAAGCTCAATGAATCCGCGGCGCGCAGCGTGGACGAAGGCCTGGACGAAACGCTCACGTTGCATCGCCTCGGACTGCACGAAGAACTCCGACGCAGCCTCAACACGACAAATCTGATCGAAAGCGTGATGGCACAGATCGAACGCAAAACACAGCGTGTCGATCACTGGCGCACGAGTGAGCAGAAACAACGCTGGTGTGCCGCGACCCTCCTACAGATCGAACAGAACTTTCGCTGTGTGCGTGGTTTCAAACACTTGCCCTTGCTCCGAACCGCCTTGTCGAACAAACTCCACACCACCGCTGCATTCCCTCGGACATCCCGAAGTGCGCTTCCACCTGTCGCAACTCGCGTTCGAGCGTGGTGATGACAGGCGCGCCCGCGCACTGATGGCGCCCCTCCTGGTGCACGCAAACTCTGGTGACCGTATTGTTCGCGGACATCGCCTGGCGCTGGCATTCTCGGGCGAAGATTCGATTGCGGCCGTGCTGTTGCGCGAAGTGCGCGATGACGCATCGGTCGGTTTCTACGTCCCCGTGCTGCTCGCCGCCAACTCTGTCGGTATCAACCGGGGGGCGTACGCGTTCGCCGAATCGTTATCGGTGGGCACGACTAGGGGAAACTCCGCACAAATAGTGCACAATCTCGTGCATTTTCGCGAGGGTGATACGTATTGGCGCGGCGATTGGAGACCTCACGGCAGTGGAGAGCGCGACATGAGCGAGCAGCGGACGTTGGCGAGCGTGGTGTACGACACGAAGCAGAAGGTGACGCGCCGCGAGCGCTTCTTGCGGGAGATGGACGCCGTGATTCCCTGGGCGACGCTGCGCGCGTTGGTCGAGCCGCACTACACCAAGGCCGGTCGCGGGCGTCGACCGCTGCCGCTCGAGACAATGCTGCGGGTGCACTTTCTGCAGCAGTGGTTCAATCTGTCGGATCCGGCGGCCGAAGACATGTTGTACGATTCGGAGTCGATGCGGCGGTTTGCGCACGTGGACTTGGGCGAGGATACGGTGCCCGACGAATCGACGATCTTGCGCTTCCGCCACCTGCTGGAGACGCACGCGTTGACCGCGCAGATGTTTGACGCCGTGCGCGATCTTTTGGTGGACCGCGCCCTGCTGGTGACGACCGGCACCATCGTCGACGCGACGCTGATTGCGGCGCCCAGTTCGACGAAGAATGCGACGAAGACGCGCGATCCCGAGATGCGCCAGACGCGGAAAGGGAAATCGTGGTACTTCGGCATGCAGTGCCATATCGGCACCGATCCGCACGGGCTCGTGCACACGCTCACGACGACCGATGCCGCGCAGTCCGACATCTCGCAACTGCCGGCGTTGGTGCATGGGATGGAGACGTCGTTGCACGGCGACAAAGCGTATTACAAGGAAAGCGATCGCGAAGCGTACGAAGCGCTCGGTGGTCAGTACTTGGTGAATCAGCGCGGCGAGCGGACGCCAGAGCGCGACGCGCTCAACCGGGAGCGGTCGCGCGTCCGCGCGCGGGGCGAGCATCCGTTTCTCGTGGTGAAGGTGCTGTGGGGCTTTACGAAGGCGCGCTATCGTGGGTTGTACAAGAACACCGTGCGCGCTGGCCGCGTTTGCGCTCGCCAACCTGTACCGGGTGCGCTACCGATTGCTGATTCGAGGCACGTAGTGTGCGCACGCGGGCCGCCGGGCGAGCGAATCGCCCGCTCCGGCCCGAACATCCGTCGTGCGGACGCCTATTTTTCGCGCCATTGCCGCCATTGGATGCGCGGAGCACCGCAAAACTATCCACACCGTCGTACGGGCCCACCTGTGCAGAGCTTCCCTAGCTCGCGGTGCTCGCTGGCAAGACCCGAACGCAATCGTCGTCGTCACGTTGAGACTCGGGGCGGGGCGCACGAAGTATCGCACCCGCCCGGAGCCGGACACCACGCCGCTGCCAGCGAGGCGGTCAGCTCAACACGATGCGCCGGCAGCAGGCACGGTGTCCCGACAAGACAACCGCACGCGGGCCCGTGCAGCGAGCCGGCCAGTGAACCGGCGACGACGTATTCCACGGCGGCGAGACGCGGTCGACGCTCGCGCTCCGGCATCTCCGCACCATATCGCTCTGACGACGGTGCCAAGCTTTTCGCGCGTTGACTTCGCCCGGATCGGCCAAGCCGAGCGATTGCTGTGAGCGCTATCCGCTCCGATCTGAGCGCAGCGCTTGCCGGCCGCTACACGATCGTGCGTGAACTCGGCGAGGGCGGCATGGCGACCGCAAATCTCGCGCACGACCTCAAGCACGATCGCCAAGGACGGACCGCAACTAGTTGAACGCGAAGCGAAAGCATCCGGGGCGTGGTGTTCGAATCCGTGGAGTGTCGTTATAATCTCGCGCTGAATCAGCGGTAGACGTCCCGGCGGTTGCCGATCTTGACGACGGTGACGATCAGCTCCCGGTCCACGATTTCATACAAGATGCGATAGTCCCCTTGGCGGAGACGGTACTTTTCGTCCCCACTGAGTTTTTCGCAGCCGGGCGGCCGAGGGTCGGTGCCGAGGGATTCGATGCGGTGAACGATGCGCCGGCGATCGTTGAGCGGGATGCCCTCCAGCTCATTTGCTGCCGACCGTTTGATGCGGACGTTATAGCTCCCCACGCTGCTTCATGTCGCGGATGAGGTCCTCGAAGGCCAACGTGGGTTCCTTGACGCGGTCCCGAAAGGCCTGGAGATCCTCGGCGTCCTCGGCCAAGGCGTTGCGCACGGCGGTGTTCACCAGATCAGAAATGCTCTGATCGGTTTCGGCGGCTTTGAGCCGCAAGGCCTTGTGGAGGCTCTCGTCGAAATAGACAGTGGCGCGCTTCGCGAAAGGCATCCCCCATTGTAGCGTTATGACGTTACAACGTCAACATAGAAGAGGCGATGGATGTATGTGGCGGGAACCCGTTGCGAGGGCGCATGGCGGGTGAGGTGAAGCAGTAAGTGGTACGGACTTCCGCGCTCTACCAATTCACTGCAGCAAACTTCAGCTGCCGCGCCGCCGCCACCAGCCGCTCGTCGTAGCTGACCAGCCGCCCCAGCAATGCGCGCACCGCCTCGTCGTGCGACTGCGCGAGTCCGCGCGCGTTGACGCGCGTCCAGAGTTCGTACTCCAGGAGCCGACACGACACGAGCGTCTCGCTCCAAAGCGTGTCCGGCGGACGCCGGTCATCGGCCAGGACGTTGGGGTGCCATCTGGCGGGCCATCGATTGCCCGCAGGGCCTATCATTGCCGCGCACTAGAACTTCCCGAGCTGTGGCCCCTCGGGGCAGACTTCGCGAGACAGCGTATTCCATCGCATGTTGTCGCGAATGAGCCTGACCGCCGCCCTGACCGCGTCACTCGCCGACCGCTGCGAGCTTCTCCGCGAGCTCGGCCGCGGCGGCATGGCCACCGTGTACCTCGCGCGCGACGTGCGCCGCGCGCGACAGGTCGCGATCAAAGTGCTGCATCCGGAACTGGCCGCCGTACTCGGCGCCAAACCGGACAATCGCTTTCCATCGCAGTGGCCGAAAGAGGATGTCGTCGCGGTGACGAACCGCCTGCTTCTCATTCAAGCGGACATTGGCTGGATCACACCAACCGTAGATGCGCCGTTTCAACCGTTCATGAATGCGGCGGCGAACGAGGCCGAGCTCTGGATCTCACCCGATGGCACCCTTGCAGCGTATACGGTTGGCGACGAAACGGGGGTCAGCCTTTTCATCCGGGAATTACCCAAACCAACCGGCCTGTGGCGAGTGTCACCGCCGCAGAGTGGCGGCGCGCGCTGGTCGGCAACGGGCGATTGGCTCTATTTCTGGCGATCCGCTTCACCCAAGGATTCGCTGTTTCCCAGCCGAGTCACGCGAAGCGCGCGGTCGGTGGACATTGGCGCTGCCGAGTTTGTGCTGGCGCTCGACATGAGTACCCGGAATAGTTGGGATATCGCGCCCGATGGAGAGCGTTTTGTGATCGCCGTTCCGAGTGGCGGCCCCATCGACTCGCCGACGACGCCGTCGCGCCACGTGATCGTCACCAACTGGTTCAGCGAACTCAAGGCCAGGTTTGCGCCGGCGAGGAATTGAATCGCCGGAATTTGCGAGCGCTCGAGCCCCGCTTCTGATCAGCGGAACGCCTGCAAACAGTTACCTTGTAAGGACTTGTAAATCGTCCCACGCTATGGGATATTTCTTCCCATGACAAGGGATAATTCCTCACACTACCTGCCGCGGCTCGCCCAACAGCATCTGCGGGCGATTCTCTCAGCGCAGCCTGTGGCGGTGGTCCTGGGCGCGCGGCAGACCGGGAAAAGCACATTGATTGGCCACACGCCCGAAACCCAGGGCATGTTGCGGCTCACCCTCGACGATCTCGACACGAGAGCTCAGGCGCTCTCCGATCCTGAGTCACTCGTCGCCCGTGCCGATCGCATGGCGATCGACGAAGTGCAGCGCGCGCCGGACCTCCTGATTGCCATCAAGCGGGAGGTCGACCGGGATCGTCGACCCGGACGGTTTGTCTTGACCGGGTCCGCGAACCTGCTGAGCATGAAGAAGGTGCAGGAGTCGTTGAGCGGTCGGGCGTCGTACGTGTCGCTCTGGCCGCTCACCCGTGGCGAGCGCGCAGGATTGGGTCGCGCTGGTCAGTGGGCAGCGCTGTTTGACACCCCGGTTGCACAGTGGCGCGATCTGTTGGAGTCTGAAGCTGGTCACTTCCCCGCTGATTGGCGCGATGTAGCCCGCGACAGCCAGTATCCGCCGGTCGTGGTGGGCGCGATGACCCGCGATCAACAGGCCGACTGGCTGCAGGGGTATCTCGATACGTTCCTGGCGCGCGACGTCGCTGAACTGTCTGCGCTGAGTAAGCCGCTCGACCTGCACCGACTCATGCGAGCCGCCTGCACGGCACTGGGTCAGCCGGAACACCAGGCAGCGTGGGCACAAACCACCGGCCTACCCACGTCGACCGTCTCGCGTTGGACCGACTTGCTGGCCGTCACCTACCAGCTGATTCGAGTGCCGGCGTTCAGTGTGAACCGCACCAGTCGTCTCACGCGCAAACCGCGACTCTACTGGTCGGATACAGCCATGGCGCTGCACCTGGCCGGCAACACGGTGCCAACGGGTGCACACCTTGAGAACGTGATCCTCAACGACCTGCACGCCTGGTGCAGCAGCCGTTCACAGCGTCCGGTTGTTCATCACTGGCGGACCACCACGCAGCAGGAGGTCGACTTTGTTGTGGAGCTACCGAACGGCCGGGTGTTGCCGATCGAGGTCAAGGCCACATCGTCGCCCGGCGTCGGCGATACCGCTGGGCTACGCGCGTTTCTGGATGAGTACTCCGACCTGGCCGCCGGTGGGTTGTTGCTGCATGGGGGAACCGATACCGTCACACTTGGTCGCGGCATCGTGGCCGCCCCGTGGTGGCGTGTGCTCTAGCGCGGCATATGCGTGATGAAGCGACTCAACACTGCTCTCGCCGCAGGCGTCGATCGGGTAGTCGTTCCCGTTGAGTCTTGCTAATTCGCGATTCTGGTCGACACCGGTCCAGAAGCCGCAGCGATTTTGCGTCAGTACATTCTCCAACAGACGCCTGCGCAACGCCTGGCGGCTGCGTTGCGCCTATCGGAGGATGTTCGCGCCGTCGCGCTGGCGGGACTACGGCAACGCCATCCGGACGAGCCGCTTCTCACGCTTATCGAGCGGATAGCCGGCGAACCGATGCGGCCGGCCGGCCGATCCGGTCCGACCCGCAGCGCTTGAGCCTCGTTCGGTTTCTCGGCACGGTCACGGAAGCACTGGCCGCCGAGGGCGTCCCCGCCATGCTCACCGGATCGCTCGCGTCTCAATCGAGGCGGCGCGCGAGGCGCTCGCGACGCAGTGGGCCACCGTTGCAAGCGGCGTAGTTTTTTGATTAACTTAGTTTATCTAGTTTAGTTCACTCCAGTATAACGCCCATGACCACCGTCAACATCCACGAAGCCAAAACCCATCTGTCGCGCCTCGTCGATCAAGCCGCGAGCGGCGAGTCCTTCGTGATCGCCAAAGCCGGCAAGCCGATGGTGAAAGTGACTGCTCTTGATACACCGGCCACGCCCAGGCGTCTGGGTTTTCTCACCGGCGAGATTGACGTCCCGAAAGATTTCAATCGCATGGGTGACGACGTGATTGCAGCCCTGTTTGGACACGATCGCTAGCGCCACGGAACCGCGGCGTGAAACTTCTGCTCGATACCCAGCTGTTGTTATGGGCCGCGGCGCATCCGCGACGGCTGCCCGCGGCCGCACGGAAGGTGATCAGCGACACGCAACATGAACTGCTCTTCAGCGCGGCGAGTCTGTGGGAGATCACCATCAAGAACTCGCTGGGCCGCAAAGATTTCCGCGTGGAACCGCGTGTGTTGCGTCGTGGCTTGCTGGACAACGGGTACGTCGAATTGCCAATTACCAGTGAACACGCGGTCAGTGTCGCCGCCCTGCCAGACTTGCACCGGGACCCGTTCGACCGACTGCTGATCGCGCAGGCCACGTGCGAGGGCATCACGCTCGTCACCGCTGACGCAGTCATTGGGCAATACCCGGGACCGATTCGCCGGGTGTAAGGGGTTGTGAAGAAATAGCTGATTGATTTGTAGCGTCGTTCGTGGTGTCGTCGGCGCGTGCACCTGACCACATTGCGGCGGAAGTTCCGGGCCGTGCGCCCGGTGTTGACGGAACGCTCGCGGCGCGTGTGGGCCGCGAGCGAAGCGATCGCGCTGGGGCATGGGGGGATCGGGTTGGTGGAGCGCGCCACCGGCACTTCGCGCTCGACGATCAGTCGGGGCATTCGCGAACTCGCGGCCAGGACGGCCGAGCAACCCGAGCGCACGCGGCGCGTCGGCGGCGGGCGCAAGCGAGCCGAGACCCAAGACGCGACGCTGCTGTCCGATCTGGACCAGTCGGTCGATCCGACCACCTCGGGCGATCCGAATTCCCGTTGCGCTGGACGTCGAAGAGTGTCCGCCGACTGGCCAGCGAGTTGCAGGCGCTGGGGCACACCGTCAGCTATCGCCTGGTCGCCGATCTGCCGCGGGACGCGGGCTACTGCTTACAGGCGAACCGGAAGACGCGCGAAGGGACGCTGCATCCAGATCGCGATGCGCAGTTCGCCTATCTCAACGCGCAGGTCCATCGCTTTCAGCAGCAGCACCGCCCGACGATTTCGGTGGACACGAAGAAGAAGGAGCTGGTCGGCGATTTCAAAAATCCAGGGCGGGAATGGCGACCCGCTGGGACGCCCGAGGAGGTGCGCGTCCATGATTTTCTGATCCCGGACCTGGGCAAAGCCATTCCGTACGGCGTGTACGACTTGGCGCGCAACGAAGGCTGGGTCAGTGTCGGGATCACGCACGACACCGCGCGGTTTGCCGTGCACGCGATTCGTCGCTGGTGGCGCGTGATGGGGCGCGCGGCCTATCCCGATACGCGCGCGTTGTTGATCACGGCCGATGCCGGCGGCAACAATGGATCCCGCGTGCAGCTCTGGAAGTGGGAGCTCCAGCAGTTCGCGAATCGCACGGGGCTCGCCATCACCGTGTGCCACTTCCCGCCGGGCACGAGTAAATGGAACAAGATCGAGCACCGCTTGTTCTCCCACATCGCGATGAACTGGCGCGGCAAGCCGCTCGTCGATCTGGCGACCATCGTCAGTCTGATTGGCGCGACCACCAGCACCGCTGGACTCCGTGTCCGCTCCGAACTTGATGAGCACGTGTACACGAAAGGGATCACGATCACCGATACACAAATGCAGCGCTTGCGGCTCACGCCCCATCGCTTTCACGGCGACTGGAACTACACGCTGAAGCCCGTCCGTGCGAAACACGTATGAGTCAGTTATGTATTCACAAATCCTAACGTGTCCGCGAATCTCTTGCGCTACTTGCCCGTTCCGATTTCAATTCTTCTCCGCCAACCTCACGCCTTGGGCAACAATTCGTCTCATCGAGCACGTTATGTGAGGCGCGTTCCTGCGCTACTTGCGCGGACTTCAAGTTGGTGCTAACGATGCTGATGGTTGGTGTGGCGATGCTCGTGGTCGATGGGGCGAGGACGCCGCTGATGGCCGAAGCACCTTGTGACGTTGAGAGTGACTTCAAGGATGACATCAGTTTCTCGCCAGATCCAAAAATTCACGGCTACGGTGTGCCCTCTGGCCCGGACTGGGAGTGGATTGCGGACAGCTATGTTGCCGGTGAAGGCTGGCACTCTGCGTTCGAGAACGGGTATATGGCGAACCATGGCACGCATGGTCGCTGCGGAGGCGGGGAGAACGACTCGCAATAGCCGACAAGACCTCTCAATGTGTCCTCGTTTTTGTCGATTCTGTGCCCTTCGTTCGCACGGATGGTGACAACGTCCTCACGATGGGGAAGCGGATCGTCCGCGACGCACGTGGACGCATGTACACCAGCACCGGACGTGGCCAGATTGACGTTTGGAATCCTAGCGGGGCCCATCGAATGACCATTGGCCGCTTAGGGAAAGGGCCAGGCGAGTATGCTTCAGGCGCTATCGGTATTTACGCCGGACCTAACCACTCCTGAAACATTGTTGACAACAATCATCGTTGGACGATTCTTGATTCGAACTAATTTCTGGTACGATCATCCGGCGACCAGTGAAATGGTTTTTAGCCGGAGCTGACAGAATCGGCACAGCTCGCTCCGCAACTGTCGCCCCGCCAACCGAAATAGAGGCTATCCATTCTCTTGGTGGCGGCCTCCTATGGGTTGTGGTTCGAGTCACCAACCAAGTGATATGGGGGAAAGCGCTTCGAGCACCGAAAGACACCCTGCTGCGGAACAAATCCTTTGATGTATACGTGGATGTCCTTGATACAGACGCTGGAACCGTAATCGCGAGCTCCGGACCGATTCCAATTGGGGAGGCGGCGAAAACCATCGTTGCACCCTCCCGTCAGGCGCCGTGGCTCGTCGCACGCACCATGGATTCGTGCCGGCCACTCAAACTCACGTCGCGTGGTCAGGTGGTGTACGGCCGGCCCTGTTTTCTCGATGACGGCGACCACTACATCATGACCAACGCGCGCGAGACGTGGCTCGCAAGGCTCGGTGAGGATACCGCGCGCTCGCTGCTCGTACATCCGGTGCCGAACCGCACCGTGCTTGCGCCGGGCAACGTACTGTTCCGCATGGGCGAGGAGGGGTCGCTTTTTGCGCAAACCATTGACGTGCGCACGGGCCAACTCACCGGCGTTCCGGCGCTGATTCTTCAAAACGTCCGTTCGGGAAACAGCTATACCGCTGTCTCCAGTGCGCGCGGTGCGGAACTCATCGCCAGTGTGAGCAGACGGGGGGGAGTGCCGAGCAATCAGCAGAAGTGGATTTATCAGTGGACTGTGGCGACGCGAACACTGGACTCGATCCTCGTACGCTCCGCGCAGTGTCAACCGAGTCTGTCGCGCAGCGGTCGGCTGTACACGCGGTCGGGAACCGGCCTCACGTTGGTTGATCTCGTCACGCGAGCGCCGACCAACATCAGCCTTGACGTGGACTCGCTGCCCGCGGTGAAATCTCGTGCCGTGTGGGCACCGGGAGACACGGCTATCGCATTCTCGTACATCACGCCGAGCGGTGTGAGGGGCGATTGGTCTTGCACAGTCGAAGCGCCGAGCGCACGGTCGAGTCGATACGTTTCGTCGGGCCATGGCCAGGATGACGTGATGCCCGATGGGAAGGAGTTCCTGTTCGTGCGTGACGCACAGACCGCGCGGACGCAGGGGCGCGACCGCATTCGCGTGGTGGTCGACTGGCCGTTACTCGGGAAAACTGCGCGCTGAAGCGGACACGAACAACACGCAACGCTGCAACTACGCCATTTTCTGTTTTTCCGCCAACCGCAAACCGCTCTGCAGAAACGCCCGAAAGTCAGGCTGATTATTCGTCGCCAACGCGGCGCCCGACGCAATAGCCGTGGCAGCGATCATCGCATCAACGCGCGTGCTGCGCTTCCGCCCTGCTGCGTTGAACAATTCAGCGGCAGCAACGGCCTGCTCTTCACCAAAGGGCAGGAGTTCCTGCACGAACGCCCGCATGGTCTTCGTTTGTGCGGCGGTAATCGGTCCGCACAGAAATTCGAACCACACGAGCGCTGGCGCTACCAGTCGCTCGCCAGCGCGAACCCACCCTGAGAGCTCCTGACTTTCACGACTGCCCTCGACCAATCCGAGTATCAGGTAGTTGGTGTCCAGGCAGATCATGTGCCTCTCCACTCACTCCGGGCTTCACGCACCGCCGTTAAATACGACTCGGCCTTCGCAGTGCTGAGCCCACTGCCTGACTGATGCAATGACTCCAGCATGGCGAGCGGATCGGGGTTTGTCGCGACATCGGTCGCCGCGACGGCCCGTCGTATCACTTCAGCTTGCGACACCTTCCACGCCGTGGCGAGCCGCCGTATGCGGGTGACGGTCACTTCATCGAGGGCGAACGTCGCTCTGTGCACCATGTTTGCCATACCATAATACATACCATACATCCGAGCGGGGCGATAGGGTGCGGTCACCAAAAAGCTCTCGCAACGTCGCTCTTTGCTGTGGAAGACCCCTCATCGTATGACCGCAGCGCGTGCGAGTTTCCCGCATTGGTAGCAGCGTCGGTCTGGCCGCTCGCTCGGCGGCATAGCATTTTGGCTTTGTGACTTTCACCACCGCAACTCTTGCTGCCGCTCTCGCCGACCGGTACACCCTCGACCGCGAACTCGGTCGCGGCGGCATGGCGACCGTGTACCTCGCACGCGACGTGCGACATGCGCGCCAGGTCGCGATCAAAGTGTTGCACCCTGAACTCGCCGCCGTCCTCGGCGCCGAACGGTTTCTCGCCGAGATCAAGACCACGGCGAATCTGCAGCATCCGCACATTCTGCCGTTGTTCGATAGTGGCAGTGCCGACGGACAATTGTTTTATGTCATGCCGTTTGTGGAGGGCGAGACATTGCGAGGGCGGTTGGATCGTGAAACACAATTGCCCATTGATGACGCGGTGCGCATAGCGCGCGAGGTTGCGGACGCACTGCAGTACGCGCACGAGCGCGGCGTCATTCATCGCGACATCAAGCCCGAGAACATTCTGCTGCAGGGCGGGCACGCACTCGTCGCCGACTTCGGCATTGCGCTCGCCGTGCAACACGCGGGCGGGCAACGCATGACGCAGACGGGACTGTCACTTGGCACGCCGCAGTACATGGCGCCCGAACAAGCCATGGGCGACAAAGCCGTCGATGCACGCGCTGACATCTATGCACTCGGCGCGGTGACGTATGAGATGCTGGCGGGCGAACCACCGTTTGTCGGTCCAACAGCCCAGGCAATCATCGCGCGCGTGATCACCAGCGAAGCGAAACTGCTCGAGTCGGTTCGTAAAGCGATTCCGTCGGCGCTGAACGATGCGGTGCACCGGGCGCTCGAAAAGCTGCCGGCCGATCGCTTCGCCGATGCGAAGAGTTTTGCAGTAGCGCTGATGGCCGATTCAGGCAACACGCGACGGACGACAGCACGCATTGCCGGTGCGGGACGAGCCGTGACGGACATACGAAGAGTTGCAGCGTGGTGTGCAGCGACTCTCGGCGTTGGGCTACTGGTTGGCTGGGCCCTCGCACGACAAACTGCGAGTCCATCGCAAGCGGCAGTAACCTCGCTCAGCGTCAGTTCCATTGAGGCGCCCGTTGCCGGCATTCTGGCGCAGCGCCGCTCAATTGCGCTGACTCCCGACGGCACGCGGCTCGCGTTCATTACAGCGACGCCGGACGGCGGGCGGCAGTTGTTCATTCGCAACCTGGATGATCCAACACCCATACTGGTTGCCGGGACCAGGAGCGCCGATGTGCCGTTCTGGTCACCCGATTCACGGACGCTGGGATTTTTCAGTGATGGATTTCTGGTCGTTCGCGACGCCAATGGTACAGTGCGACGCCTTTGTCCGGCGGTCGAACCTGCGAGCGCAGACTGGGGCAACAAGAACGTCATTGTGTTTGCGCATCGCGCTGGCATTTCCACGGTCGGTGCGGACGGCGCCAATTGCCGAACGGTGGTACCACGAGGCAGCAACAAGCTGGTCAAAGCCGCGATACTTCCCGACGGCGAGCGTTTCGTGTACACACTCAATGAAGCCAGCGACATCACTGTGGCCCGACTGGACGGCACTACCGTCACAACGCTTCCGTTGCGAACACGCGATGTGCAGCTGGCACCACCGCACTGGTTGGCAATGGCCAGTCAGCAGGACGCTCGTACGCTGGACATCCAGGAGGTGGACTGGTCCACGTTGAAATTGCGCGGACCTCGCACGCCGGTGGTAACAGACATGCGTTCAGCCGGTGGCGAGTTTGCCCTCGCGTTCGGAAACGATGTAATGGCGTATTTGCCGGGAACTGTGGACCTACCATTTCTCGAGTTCGATGCGCGTGGCGTGCTGCGCGACTCAGTTCGGATTCACGGTACGTGGACGCTTGATGCGTTCCGGTACAGCGCTGGCAGCGTCAAGGTTGCCGTTGGCGGAAATGGGGGCGGACTGTGGCTGTATGATCTCGAGTCCGATCGGGAGACGCGATTGTTCGTGCAGGATTCAGGAGTGCCGGCGCGGCGAATGCTCGGCGCCACGTATCCACTGTTCAATCGCGACGGCTCACGGCTGCTGTATGTCGTGCTGCGAAGCACGTACTGCGACTTCATCGTGCGCGATCTCGCCACCGATGTCGAGCGGAGCGCGATCCGCACGCCACGCACCGGTTTGTGTCCGAGGTTAATGGATTGGTCACCCGACGAGCGCGAGGTGCTCGCTGAGGGAGACTCCGTGCTGCGCATGATTCCGCTTGATGGCGCGCCGAGTCGGGAATCCGTCGCGCGTCCGGGCAAGTTGTGGGAAGCGCGCATCTCTCCAGACCGTACCACGATTGCTTATTCGTCAGACGAAACGGGGCGTGCCGAGGTGTACGTGCGTGCGCTCGAACGCGGTACGCCTACGCGCATTTCACAAAGCGGTGGCCGATGGCCGCGATGGGGCCCGACCAATGGCCAACTGTATTTCATGGCGCCCGATGGCCGCGTCATGGCGACGGAAGTGCGAAACGCTACGAGCGCGGCCACATCCGAACCGCGTTCACTGTTCTCGGTACCGGGAAGCCAAATGGCAATCTTTGAAGATCGTGCCGTCGGATTCTTCGTGGTTGGCGACGGCGAGCGATTCTTCGTGCGGCAGTCTCCGGCCGGTTTGTCGCTCCGACTGGTGCGTCCATGGTCGCTGTTGCTACGCCGCGCAGATTCTGCGCGCGTTACGATGACGCCCTAGTCGAACCAACCAGTGACGGGCTCACTCGACTTTCGTACCAGGCTGCAAGACACCCTTGGCAGCGCGTACACGCTTGAGCGTGAGCTCGGAGGCGGGGGGATGTCGCGGGTGTTTGTTGCGAGTGAAACCGCCCTCGGACGAACCGTCGTTATCAAAGTGGTCGCCCCCGAGCTGGCCGAGGGTGTGAGCGCAGAACGATTTGCGCGTGAGGTCAAGCTGGCCGCGCGACTGCAGCACGCAAATATTGTCCCGCTCCTGAGCGCGGGAGATGTCGCCGGGCTCCCGTACTACACCATGCCGTTTGTACGCGGGGAAACACTTCGCACGCGATTGTCGCATGGACCAGTTCCCCTTCCGGAAGCAGTCAGCATTCTGCGCGACGTCGCACGCGCGTTGTCGCATGCACACAGTCAGGGGGTAGTGCACCGTGACATCAAACCCGAGAACGTGCTCCTGTCGGGCGGCGCGGCGATGGTCGCAGACTTTGGCATTGCCAAGGCCGTCAGCGACGCGCGCACGCAGGACGGAACGACCTCTCCCACGCTCACCAGCGCGGGCATCTCCATCGGAACGCCGGCCTACATGGCGCCGGAACAGGCGCTGGGCGATCCGAACACCGACCTCCGTGCGGATGTGTATTCCTGGGGCGTGATTGCGTATGAATTGCTGGCAGGCGTGCATCCGTTTGCGGACGCGAGCTCCACCCACGCGCTCATCAAGGCGCACATCACGCAGATACCGGCCGCGCTCTCGGCACACCGTCACGACGTGCCGCTCACACTGGGCAACGTTGTCATGCGCTGTCTTGAGAAAGCTGCCGTACAACGCCCACAATCCGCCGTCGAATTGCTTCACGCGCTGGACGGCATAACAACTCCCGTCACCGATGGCGCTGCGCGTGCGAACGTGCCCCGCGAGGGGGCATCACTGGGACGTAGGGCGGTGGTGGTGGTCACGGCCGCGCTGGCAGTCGCTGTTGCATTGTGGGCCATCACGCGCGAGCGAGATGCCGTTGTGCCTGTTGCCTCTGCAACGGCCTCCGGCACGCGAGCCCCTATCAAATCGCTGGTGGTTTTGCCTTTTGAGAGTACGGGTGGTGATACGGCGAACGCGTACTTTGCAGAAGGGATGGCCGACGAAGTTTCAACCGCGCTCACGAAGCTGTCGGGACTGCAAATAGCCGGCCGAAGTTCGGCGTTAACCTTCAAGGGCAAACACGCAACCGCGCAGGAAGTCGGAAAAGCGCTGGGCGTTGGCGCGGTGCTTGATGGGACGGTGCGTCGCGCGGGCGACAAACTGCGCGTGTCGACGCAACTGACCAACGCGACTGACGGATTGGTCATGTGGAGCGAGACGTACGAACGTGATGTCAAAGACGTCTTCGGGGTGCAGGACGACATCAGCAAAGCCATTGTCAATGCCTTGCGCATCACATTGGGAAGCGGTGGCAATGTTGCGACGGCCGCCCGCGGTACGGCGAATGTCGACGCGTACGATTTGTACCTGCGCGGCATGTATTTCTATCAACGCCGAGGTCCCGGACTGCGCCGTGCCATCGACTACTTCCAGCAGGCCATCACAAAAGATCCGTCGTTTGCGCGGGCTCACGCGGGACTGGGACTGACATGGACCACTTTGGGTCTATACAGTAACACGCCGATGACCGAAGTCATACCCAAGGCGTTTGCCGAAGCCCAGCGCGCGCTTGCGCTTGATTCGAATTCGGTGGAGGGATGGGTGGCCGTCGGACTGGCACAGATGTACGCGCATCGCTGGTCCGAATCGGAACGCGCCTTTCGTGAGGCGCTTACGCGCGATCCGGCCAGCTTTCTCGCGCACTTCTGGCTGGGTCGGCTACTGGTGGTGCTGGGAAAGGTGGACGAGTCTGTCAATGAATTGCGGCAGAGCAAGGTGCTCGATCCGTTGAACGCACCAACCCTTGCCACAACGTCGTTCTTCCTCTCGATTGGCGGACACCACGCGGAAGCGATTGCCGATGGTGATCGCGCGTTCGAACTCGATTCGACGCTCAATGCGACGCAGTCGTACGGGGTATTTGCTTTGCTCAACGCCGGACGCATGCCGGAGATGCGTGAACGCGCCGAACGCACGCTCAAAACTCCAGTCGACATATCTACGCTTTCGGCGATAGCCTACGCACTGGGTCGCGCGGGCGACACCGTGAGCGCGCGCGCATTGACGGTGCGTCTGGTCCGGGATCATCCGGGCGAAGCGCGATATTATACAGCCCTCACCCGGGCGCTGTTCGGTGTTGGCGACACTGCTGGTGCCTTGGCGGCAATGGAGCGAGCGGTCGCACTGGGCGAAACCGGTGTAGTAAACCATCCGTTGCCCGATGCGATGTACGATCCCGTACGCAGCAGCCGGCGATTTGCCGCGATCGTGACGAGTCTTGGGCTTGATGTCACGCTGTTGACGTCACCCAGGGGAGGGAGGCCGCGGTGAACGCCCGATTGATGGCCGCGCTGGCAACCCGCCACCGATGGGGGGAACACCAGCCACGCGCCAACTGTCTACATTTCACCAATGACCATGGATGACGGGCGCGCAGAGTGGACAGCACGCTGGCAAGCTGCGGCCCCAAGGCTTGCGGCCATCCGAGTCGCGGAGCTCAGATCGGTCGACGTCGCCGTGTTCATCGGCTCCATGAACGATGCCTTCGAAGCGGCGCGAGCCTCTGCTCCGGCTTCGACGGTCTCAGGGCTGGTCGAGCAGCAACGGTTGTTCGCGCGACGCCGCGCGTGAACCAGCTCATTGCCCAAGCGGCAGAACTGCAGCGCGTGGTGGATGCCCGAAGCTGGCGGTCCTGCATCATTGGAGGGTTGGCGGTTGTCCGCTGGGTGAGCCTCGCCTCACGCGAGATGTCGATATCACCCTTTTTACCGGGTTCGGTGCTGAGGAATCCATCGCGCGGGCACTTCTCGAATTGTTTGAACCCCGGATTGCGGACGCGCTGGACTTCGCGTTGGTAAACCGCGTGCTCCTGCTGCGGGGGAGTTCCGGCGTGCCGATGGATATCGCGCTGGCCGGATTTCCGTTCGAGGCAGAAATCATCGATCGGGCTTCCACGTTTGAGTACTTGCCCGGACAACCTTCAAGAGAGGAGTTTCACCGTGAGCGACGTGTCGAACGATGAAATCAGTCGCCGGGCGTTCGGAACGCTGATAGGCCTGTCTGCACTGGCCGGCGCGTTGCCGCGTTCGGCAACGGCGGCACCTCCAACCGGAACACTTCACGACAATCCCGTGCTTGATACGACACCTGTTGCCCCCGACGAAATCTGCGACCTTACTGCGATCGACATCGCCTCGCGCATTCGTCGCAAGCAACTCTCCGCACACGAAGTGATGGTGGCGCACATTGCGCGCATTGAACGGGTCAATCCGAAAATCAACGCCATTGTCACGCTGGTTGCCGAGCGTGCCTTGGCCGAGGCAAAGAAGGCCGATGAATGGCAGGCGCGTGGTCGTCCGCTGGGCGCGTTGCACGGCCTACCGGTTGCGCATAAGGATTTGTTCAGCACGGCCGGAATCCGCACAACGTATGGTTCGCCACTTTTTCGGGACAATGTCCCAACCGTCGATGCGTTGATTGTAAAGCGAACCACCGCGGCCGGTGCCATTACGCTCGGCAAATCGAACACCCCTGAATGGGGAGCGGGCTCAAACACGTTCAATGCGGTTTTCGGCGCGACGCTGAACCCGTGCCACACTGACAAAACGGTGGGCGGAAGCAGCGGCGGTGCGGCGGCCGCGTTGCGCTGCGGCATGGTACCCTTGGCGGGGGGCAGTGATACCGGCGGATCACTTCGCAATCCCGCTGGAGTACCCGACCACAGTGGCCGGCGAAAAGATGCCGACGTACATCGACTGGATGCGTTCGTGCTGATACGTCACGTTCATGACGTGTCCATGCATTTCGGTTCCGGGCGGATTCACGGCGAGTGGCCTGCCGGTGGGGTTGCAGATTGTGGCAAAACGGCGAGCGGATTGGTCGGTGCTTCAAATGGCCCATGCGTTTGAGCAGGCTACGCGTCACGGCGCGCGAACGCCGAAACTCTGACTCTCAGTACGATGACTGACAATCCGCGCAGCCGACGGGAATTTCTCGCAACCATGGGCGCCATGTCCGCCGCTGGTTTCATGCCGCGCTCCGTCATGAAAGGCGAAGGGGCGCGGCCTGCAGCGACTTCGCTACCGGCAACCATGGTGCGCGGACTCGCTGCCGCTCCCGAAGATTTCGCATTTGCCCCGGGTCTCGTCTATCTCCAAACGGGTTCACTCGGACCGACGCCGCGACCAGTCATGGAACGGAGCATTGCCGCCTGGAAGCAACTGGAACTGAACCCGGTGTTCTACGGGTATGGCGAGCACGAAGGCGCGATGGAGAAGGTTCGCGCCCAGGCCGCCGGGCTTCTGGGCTGCAAGACCGAAGAACTTGTGCTGACGCGCAGCACCACCGACGGCATGAACTGGGTCGCGCAGGGACTGACGTTCAAACCGGGTGATCGTGTGCTGACCACCGATCAGGAGCATCCCGGTGGACGCGCGTGCTGGGATCACGTGGCGCACCGGCACGGCGTAGTCATTGACGTCGTTGCGATTCCGCCCGGTGAACACGATGCAGGAAAAATTGTCGAACGAATGTCGCAACGCATAACACCGCGCACGCGAGTGCTTTCGTTTGCGCACCTCCTGAGTTCGACCGGGCTTCGCATGCCAGTAGCCGAACTCTCGGCGGTCGCACGGTCGCGCGGTTGTATTTCGGTGGTCGACGGAGCCCAGTCTGTCGGGGGCATTGCCGTCAACGTCAAAACACTCGGCTGCCACGTGTACGCAACCAGCGGGCACAAGTGGATGCTCGGGCCAAAAGGCACGGGCCTGTTGTACCTGAGCGAGGAACTGGGAAACACCATTCAGCCAATTGCGTTGCAAGGCGGGCGTCTCGCGTACAGCAGCTCTTCAGGAGTGACGAGCACTCCGAGTGTCATCGGATTGGGCGCCGCCATCGACTACTTGAATGCCGTCGGCCTTGCGCGCATTGAAGCGCACAACCTGGCGTTGCGAAACCGGCTGTTCGCCGCGCTCAGGTCGGTGCCGAAGTTGCGTGTGGTCAGCGCACCTGCCGGGGCCCTCGCTTCACCATTGTTAACCTTCACGTTGCCTGACGAACTGGAAAGCGGAGCGTTCCGCATTCGCCTGCGCGACAAACACAATATCGAGCTGAAGGTTGTGCCAAAGCCGTGGTTGAACGGCCTGCGCGTTTCCACGCACTTGTTCAATACGGAAGCCGAAGTTGATCTCCTGACAGCGGCGCTGCGGACGGAGTTGGCGTAGCGAAGCCGGCAACCTTGCGGCACCTTCACGAATGCCCTTGATTCGGGCAACTCAAACACAAAATCGCCCATGAAAGTCCCAATCAGCTTCCTGCTCCGGCTCCGGCCAGTGGCGTCTGCCGTCGTGCTTCTGGTGTCTCTGCCTACGCATGGTACATCGCAACAGCCACGCGGTCTCAAGGTTTTCATCTCCGTCGACATGGAAGGTCTGGCCGGCGTAGTGACCGCCAGCGACGTCAATTCAACCGGTCCAGACTACGCGCACTTTCGTTCGATCATGGCGGCGGAGACCAATGCTGCGATTGATGGCGCGATTCGGGCAGGGGCTACCTCGGTTGTGGTGCGCGACTCGCACGGCAGCAAGCAGAATCTCCTGCCCAATGACGTCGACCCTCGGGCGCGGCTTCTGCGCGGAGTGAGCACCGGGCCCCGAAACATGATGGAGGGCATCGATTCCACGTTCGATGCAGTGGTCTTTGTTGGCTATCACGCGAAAGCCGGAACTCCCAACGCCATTCTCGAGCACACATCGACCGGTAACGTTGTCGATTTCTCGATCAATGGTGTGTCGCTGCCCGAGGGTGGATACAACGCGCTGGTTGCGGGACTTGTGGGTGTACCGGTGGTGTTTGTGGCGGGCGATCGCGCGGTGGTTGCACAAATTCGTGGATTGCTCGGCCCGATCGATGGTGTTGCAGTCAAAGACGAAATCAATGATGCATCGTTCGGCCTTTCACCCAAGCAGGCGCAGGACGAAATCCGGAAAGTCGTCGAACAGGCAATCCGGAATCGCGCGCGCGCCAAGGTTTACAAAATGGCCGGTCCGTACAACATGGTGCTCAAGGTGAAGCAGGAGAAACCGTTGTTCTCTGGAGTGCAGCGTGTCCGCCCGGGGGAGTTCACATTCTCCAGCCCGAGTCTGCTCGACGTGCTCGATGCATTCAACGCGATGAAGTAGAGACGTGGGCGTCAGGCGACAATAGGGGGCGTTGTTGGTGGCCCGGGTCGGCTGCCCGGGGCATGTCGCCGCAACGCGAAGGTGAGACGCGCGTTCAAAGGGTGCAGGGTTCAACGGCGCCTCTGGTTACGCTTGGGACATGATGAATTCAACCCAACTCGCCCCGGCCTGTTCCCAACCAGTTGCGCGAGGTAGCTTCCAGAAGCTACTTTACGTGATGCGCGTTATCGGCCTCAAAGTGCTCAAGAACAAACTCAGCGAATACGTCCGCCTGGCGGCCGGGGGGGAAACCGTGTTGGTCACCGATCGCGATCGCGTCGTCGCCGAGCTGGTTCCGCCGCGCGAGGGGCGCAGCGTGCTCCTCGCCGATGCACAGCTGGCCGACGCAGTTCGCCACGGTTGGATTACTCCGCCGGCCATAGTCGCACAGGGAGTACCCGCTCGCACACCGCTGGCCACCTTGGACGAACTGCTTCGCGACCTTGCGGACAGTCGCGCTGATCGGTGATCTACCTCGACACCTCGGTTGCGTTGGCGCACCTGTTTGCCGAAGATCGTCGGCCGCCGGATGCGTTGTGGAGCGAGAGTTTGGTCTCGAGTCGGCTGCTGGAATACGAGCTCTGGGCTCGTGTGCATGCGCGCGGCCTCACTATATCTCACGATGAACAGGTGCGCGGCCTGCTGGGTCGTGTGGCGTTTGTCGAATTGGCGCGACCGGTGCTTGAACGTGCGCTCGAACCATTTGCGAAACCGGTGCGCACGCTCGACGCGCTGCATCTGGCTTCCATGGATTTCCTGCGACGCAATGGACAAACCCTCAAGTTGGCCAGCTACGACGACCGCCTCATCACGTCGGCTCGACAGTTGAAATTTGCGGTGATGAAGCTGTAACGGTTTCCTCCGTTGTCCGTCGGAGTGCCCCTGATGTTCGGTGAAAAATCGGGCGGTGCATGGGACCGGTCAATTGAGCCGCCCACCCACACGCGCAACTGCTGCTGGCGTGCGTGCTCTCCATGACTCAACCGGCTGACGGATCGTAAATCTTCTCCCGGATGAACATCGCCGGAATCAACCCCGTCAGCAGATAGGCACCGCTCATGACCATCAGCCCGGCGCCAATCGAGTAACTCGTCGCGATAAGGCCGATGAGCGGAGGCGCAACCGCGGCACCAACCCGGCCGATGTTGTACGCCGCACCAACCGCCGTCGCGCGCACATTGGTCGCAAAACTTTCCGTCATGTACGTCGCGTTAACACCGTACGGCATGCCGTACAGAAACCCAAAGGCGGTGAGCAGGGCGACAATGTTGCCCGGAGCGTGGTGCAGTACGACAACAGGGAGGCAAATGGCCGTGCCGACGCTCCCCAACACAAATATCCAACGCCTCCCAAATCGATCTGCGAGCACGCCCGCTATGATCTTCCCGGCTATCATGGCCGTGTACGTGCCCACCAGATATCCGGTCATTTTCGTGAAATTGAAATTGAGCTCGGTCACCAGATATGTGGGAAGCCAGTTATTGACACCGTAATTCCCAAATTGCAGGCAACACGAAGTCAGCGTCCACAGCATGAAAATCCGACGTTGCGCGGGTGTGCCAAACACAATGCGCCATTGCCCGGATTTCGCCGTCCCAGGCGCCGTCTTCGCGGCACGCTGCCAGCCTGGTGGCTCTGGCACGTATTGCCGGATGAACAGTGCCAGCATCACTGGAGCAAGGGCGACAGCAAACAACGGGCGCCATCCGTAGGTCGGAACAATTGCGCCGGCCAGCAGTGCTGCAACGACATATCCGGCCGACCACCCAGCCTGCAGAGTGCCCAGCACGGTCGTCCGTCGCGACGTTGGCACATACTCCGCCATCAGGGTGTTACTTACGACATACTCGGCACCAAGGCCAAGCGCGGACACGAAGCGCAAAATCGCAAACTGCCAATACTCCTGCGTCAGGCTAAGCCCAGCCGTGCCGACGGAAAAAAGAATGATTGTCCACACCATCACGCGCACGCGGCCATACCGGTCGGCTGCCCACCCCCCAATGAATCCACCAAGCGCCATACCGAGCAGCGTGAAACTGGCCAGCAATCCTGCTTCCACCTTCGTGATGCCGAATTCCTTGATCAAACTGGGCAAACTGTACGAGAGGAACATCAGGTCCATCCCGTCAACCATCAGCCCCAGAAACCCGGATGCCAGCACGACCATCCAGGTGCGGTTGTTTGGCTGGGCGCGCGGTGCCGCGGACCAAGCGGTGGCAGGCACACCGGCGGGCTCGGTCAAGCGTGCAGATAGGTGACGACGACGCCGATGCGCATCACGCGCGCACCATGCGTCGCCTGGGGATAGAAGAGCCTGACGCCTACAGGTATCATTGCCTACCGGGTTGGGGTGCGTAAGTTCGTGACGGCGTGCCTCCTCACCATTTCACAGGATCATCGGCATGAAACGCATACGTGTGCTCGTCGCCCAACTCCTATTTTGGCACTCGCGTGTGGAGGCGGTCAAGCGCAAACAGGCACGGTAGGCACGCCGCGCGTCAACAATGCCACCTCGCGCATCAACAATGCCACGCCGCGCGGTGGAGCACACGTGATCTTGGATGAAGAACTTGCAGGTGGCGCTGCCGACATCGTGGTCTATCAGGATGGCGTCAAAACCGGCGGACCAAGCTCCCTTGAATTGGTGACGACTATTTCCGGTCGCGAGATTCGGTGCCTCGACGCTGCCGACGCCATCATCCAATTTGGGACGGGACATCCGATGGGTGCCATTCTTGTCACGATGAAACGGTCGTGATCGCGGGGTTATTATCTGTTCGAGCTTCGCTCGGCATCGACGCACCCGGCACAATCCCACTGGAATTCGGGCGCAGTCACGCCGACTTACATGGCATCCCGCCGCACCGCACGCCCCACGACAATCGTGATGTTGTCGCTGCCTCCCCCATCCAGTGCATCCTGCAGTAACTGTTCGGCGGCTTGTTTGGCGCTGGTCATCTTGCTCAACACCTCCGCAATACGCGCGTCGCTCACATGTTTGGTGAGACCGTCTGAACACATGAGGTGCACGTTGTGCCAGTCTGAGGACAATCGCGTCACTACCGGTACTGTGACGTCTGACCCGATGGCGCTGGACAACACATGGGCCATGGGCGACTGAAACGCCTTGGTGGCCGGAATGATACCGTCATCGACCATGTCCTGCGCCATGGTTTGATCGCGCGTAATCTGTTTGAGCACGCCGTCGCGCATGAGGTAATAGCGCGAATCGCCCACTTGCAGCAGGTAATACGTGGGCCAGACACCGATATACAGCGTAAGTGTCGTCGCCATGGTGCCGCGCACCGATCGCTGATCACGGCGCTCACGCACCGCGCTGTGCGCTTGCATGGCGGCACTGCGCAACAGCTCGATGAACTCCTGCTCGTCTGTGCTCGCGCCGTAGTACACCATCACGCTGCCATCGACATATCGCATGAGCGATTCCAGCGCCGTCGCACTGGCTTCGGCGCCACCCACGCCGCCGCCCACCCCGTCCGCCACCATGGCGAGATACGCCAATCGTTGCTCGCCCTGCGGCAGTCGTTGCTCCGCGTCGGGCAGATTGGTGGCGATGACATTGATGCGCTTGTGAAACGTCGCCATCAGGAAGTGATCCTGATTCTCCTTGCGCACGTGGCCTATGTGGGAAAGGCCCCACACGTCCATTTCGTCGTCGCGGGGTTTGCGCGGCCCGGACGCGAAAGGCGCGACATCACTCATGGTGCTGGAAGCGAAGCATGAGAGAGCTTACCTCGCGGACGGGGCGCCCGCTATATGTCGTGCAGCCGGGACCGACACCTACCAGAAGACGTCGGTCCCGAACTGGTCCGCGAATACGGCGGACCGGGTGACAATTGCCTGGAAAAGTCAATCAGGGCACCGTCTTCGTGGGCACCGGATTCTTCAGCATCCGCATCACCTCGTCGATGGCCACCTTCAGTTCGAAATCGCGCCCCTTGGCCTCGTCGGCGGGCGAGTTCTTCACCCAGACATCCGGCGGGACGCCGTAGTTCTCCAGATCGAACCCGTAATTGTTGGGTTTGGTGGGGTCCCAACTGACCACCAGCGAACCGGGGGTACGAATGGAGCCACCGTTAATGAGCGGATAACTGCCCGTCGCGATAACCTGCGCCGCGGTCGGATTGCCGACAATGGTTCCCAATCCCAGTTGCCGGAAGCCGGCCGGCGTGACTTCGGCGTCGGAGACGGAGCGGTAGTTCACCATCATCACCTTCGGACCAACAATGGCCTGCCGGGGCCGACGTCCCCACGTGCGCGCGCCGTTGCGGCTGTTCCAGAACTGATACGGTTGCCGTTCGAGGATGTCGATCAATTCCTGATCGATGTTGCCACCGCCGTTGTTCCGGATGTCGACAATGATGCCTTTCTTCTGCCAGAAGCGATCGATTTCATCCTTGAAACGTTCGAGTGACGGTTGATTCATCGACCGAATGTGTACGTACGCAATCTGGCCGTTGGTGGCTTTGTCCACCGAGTCGCGATTGTTCGCGACCCATTCTTCGTATTTGATATCAGTGAGGCTGGTGACACTCGCAATGCGGAAGTTCCTGGCGCTGGCACCATCTGCCGTTTTCGCAATACGGACTGGCACGTATTCGTTTTCGGTCGCGCTCAGAATTTTCCAGTAGTCGTCGCCGGCTTTCACATCCTGTCCGTCAATGGACAACACGAAATCGCCTTTCCTGATATCAATCCAATCCTTGTCTGCGGGACCATCGCGATACACGTGCGAGACGCGGTAGCGCGCCCCATCGGGTTCGATCTCGAAGCCGAGGTAGCGCGTGTTGTAAGTGCGGTCAATTTGAACGGAGGATGGTCCGCTCACGCCCGTGTGCGACGAACTCAGTTCGCCGATGGCCGCATTGGCGATGTCATACACATCCTCGTTGGTACCGGCGTATTTCAGGAGTGGTTGGTATTTCGCCTTTATGGCGGCCCAATCTTTTCCGTGCATCTTCGGGTCGTAGTAGCGGTACTTCATCACGCGATACGACTCGTCAAATATCTGCTGCCACTCCTCGCGACGATCGACCTTTACGTTGAATGCAAAGTTGACCGTTTCTCCCGCTCGGCCACCACCGGCTGGCGCTGCGCCTGCGGCCGGCGTGCCTGCGCCCAGCGTGAGCCGTTCGATGGGGGTGCCAACAGCGGCCGTCGCATTGCCGCGTCCACCGGCGGCGCCGGCGTTGGCAGCCCCGCGGAAATAGATGGTGCGACGGTCGGCCGTGGGTTGCAGGCCGGCAAACGTACCCCCTGCAATTCTGCGCCGATCGCGACCTTCAATGGTGACGGAGTACAAACCGTTTTGCGACGCATCGGTGCCTGCGGCTCCCCCGCGCCCGCCACCTCCGCCGCCGCCAATAGTGTAGAACACCGTTCGCCCATCGCGAGACAGGAAAAACTGACCATTGATACCGATTGCGCCGCTGGTGAGCGGAATGGCGCGGCGTTCAATGTCGTCGACGTCGGGTTTGATGCTGATGTCCGATAGCGGAGGGGGGTCGTCAGTTCCAGCGCCGCCCGCGCGTCCGCCGCGTCCGCCGGCACTGGCCGTGGCAGCACGACGTTGACGCTCGCGAACCAACGGGTCGTTGGGATCTTCCGTCGCTTTCGCGAGCGTGACCGCGTACAACTGCGTCGTCTCACCGTCGCGATTGGAGGAGAACACGACGGTCCGCCCGTCGGCGGTTAGGGCCGCGTTGCGTTCGTTCCACGGACTCTGCGTGACGTTGAATTCCTTTTTGGCCTTGATATCGTAGAGAAACACGTCGGAGTTCTGCTCCACATCGCTGCGGCTGTAGAGCAACCAGTTGCCGTCGGCCGAATACTGGTCGAGGATGTAGCCACCGGCTTCATTGTGTGTGAGTTCGCGCGTCTCTCCGCCGGCGACATCTACTTCAAAAATGCGGTTGTCGCCGGTGAAGGCAATTTTCTGCGAATTCGGTGACCAGGTGATGCCCGATTTTTCAGACGCATGCTTGCTGAGTTTCTTGCGCGTTCCGTTGCCAATGTCATACACCCAGATTTCCTGATCGCCCGACTCGTCCGAGATGTACGCAATTTTCCGACCATCGGGTGCATACTCCTCCGCCTGATCGCGCCATGGCGAGTTGGTGACTTGCACGCGTTCTCCAATGCCACTTTCCGTCGGCACAATCATGATCTCACCGTGGTAGTCCACGGCCATGTAGTCGCCGGCCGGTGAAATACTGAAACCCTCGGCGCGACTCTGCACAGGGAGAATGGAGATGTCGTTGTCCTTGGGATCGAACGCCATCGCGATCGTCAGCTTCTTCGGGGTGCCGGAGGGCAATTCAATCGTGTAGAGATCAAAGTCGTTCTGATACACGATGCGCCGGCCGTCGGGCGAGATGGACGGGAAGAATACCCCGCCCTCCCTGTGTTTTGTCACCTGTTGAGGGTTGCCTCCCCTGGGAGACATGCGCCACAAGTTGTATGGGCCCTCGCGCTCGGTGGCGAAGTAGATCATGCCGTCCGCGCCCCACATGGGGAACACGTTGTTGGTCATGCTCTTGAACGCTTTCAGGTCGGTGTTTGTGAGTTCGGTGATGTCGCCATTCTTGACGTTCATGACGGCGATGGTCGCGGCCGCGTTGCCGCGATACTCCTTGCGCCAGGCCGACGGCAAGTTGCGGTTGAAGGCAATCATCGCGCCGTCCTGACTGATCATCCCCGACCGCGCAATGCCCATGCCCATTGGTGTAGCGAGGGAACCATCAATGGGTTGCAGATACAACGGCGAACCCCACGCATTGGTGCCTCGCTGGCTTGCCATGACGATGCCTTTGCCGTCCGGTGTCCAGTACAAGGCGTCATCGTTGCCAACAAACCACGTCAACTGTTTGGGTTCACCGCCCGCTGCGGGTACGATGTACACGTCGTTGTTGCCGTTGCGATTGCTGGTGAAGGTCATCCATTTGCCATCGGGCGAAAATCGCGGCGAAAAGTCGCGCGCCACGTGCGCCGTCACTCGGCGCGGATTGGAGCCGTCAGCATCCACCGTCCAGATGTCGTCCTGATAGCTGAAGGCGACGCGGCCGTCATTCGCAATACCTGCAAGGCGCGCGAACTTGATGGGTTCGGGAGTCTGCGCAGTCGCGGCTGTGGTGCCGAGCGGTGTGCCAAGTATACTGGCGACGAGGGCGTATGCGGGAATTCTGCGAAGCGAATCAAACATGGAATGACTCCGGCCGGCGGGTATTCGGGGTGGGTGAACTGCGCACTACAGTAGCACTATGCTCGCGTCCTTGGCGAGTCGCCGACGTTTTCTTGCGGGAGTGTGGCCAGCGATATCATTCTTTGCCAAGCCTGGCGGAGATTCTGCCCGCATCACACGCCGGTTACTCGCCACCCAGTTCCTGCCGATGAGCATTCTCGAACGCGATACGCTCCATGCCTTCACGCGGCATACCCATGTCGCGATGCCCGGCGCGCCGGACGGCCCTCTGGCCGGGCTTACGTTCGGCTTAAAGGACATTTACAACATTGCGGGACACCGAACCGGGTTTGGCAGTCCGGACTGGCTGGAGACGCACGAGCCGGCCACTCGAACGGCGTCCGTTGTCAGCCGGTTACTGGAGAGTGGGGCGACCCTGGCAGGAAAGACGCACACGGAGGAAATGGCGTTCAGTCTGAGTGGCGAGAATGCCCATTACGGCACGCCGACAAACGTCGCGGCACCGGGACGAGTGCCCGGAGGCTCTTCCAGCGGATCGGCTGCGGCCGTTGCCGGAGGTTTGGTGCACTTTGCAGTGGGCAGCGACACGGGTGGTTCGGTGCGCGGGCCGGCGAGTTTTTGCGGCGTGTTTGGCATGCGACCAACGCACGGTCGCATTGCGCTGGACGGGGTGTTGCCACTCGCCCCCAGTTTTGATACGTGTGGCTGGTTTGCGCGCGACGCCGCACTGCTGATGCGGGTGGGCGCGGTGCTGCTTGGCGGCCCGGCCAGATTGCCGGGCCGGTTGCTGGTGGCCAGCGACGCGTTTGCACTCGCCATTCCCGAAGCGAACACTGTACTTGAACCAGCCGTGCATCGGGTTTCGCAATATTTTGGAACGGCCGAATCTGTCAATGTGAGTGATGCCGGCCTGCCCGCCTGGTATGAAGTCATGCGGGTTTTGCAATTCGGCGAAATTCACGCCACGCACGGCGAATGGGTTGCGCGCGTGCAACCACGGTTCGGTCCGGAAATTCAACCGCGCTTTGACGCGGTGGCGAAAAGCGATCCCATCCGAATTGCCGCGTCAGAGTTACTGCGCGACGACATTCGCGAGCGCATGCGTGTGTTGCTGGCCGACAATGCGGTGTTGTTGTTACCTACCATGCCCGATATTGCGCCGTTGCGGGGAGATTTGCACCAGCAAGTGGTGGCGTTTCGTGAGCGCGCGCTGCCCATGTTGTGTATCGCCGGGTTATGCGGACTACCCCAAATCAGTATGCCCATGGCCACGCTGCATGGGTGTCCGCTGGGTCTCTCCATGATTGCAGCGCAAGGGAACGACGAAATGTTGCTGGACCTTGCGCGCAATCTGAATACAGAGCGGCGCGACTAACGTCGGCCGGGCAAGTCTTTGGGCGGTAACCACTCCAGCCACCAGGGCTGTTTGAGTTTCTGTTGGCGCGGCCACACTTCGTCCAGCGTTTCCGATTCGAACAACTGACCGTTTCGCATCACGTATTTGATTTTCATGATGTTGCGAATGTTGTCCAGCGGATTGGCGTCGAGCACGATGAGATCGGCCAGTTTGCCTGTTTCGAGCGAACCAAGATCCTTTTCAAGGCCAAGCGAACGTGCGCCATACAGCGTGCCAACCCGCAGCACGTCATGCAGCGGCATGCCGCCGGACGAAAGCAGCGTGAGATCCCACGGGGTGCCGATGCCTTGCACTTCGTGATGCGCACCGACGCCGACCAGGCCACCGTATTTGAGAATGGTCGCGGCCGTTGATGAGACACCCTTGAACGTGAACTCATCCTCCGGAACCCAGATGCCGGTTCGGGTGCGGCGCGCAAGATCGGGTTGAAACGTGAACCGAGCCAGTCTGGGTTCGGTGTACGCGTTTTCCCGGGCAATCATGAAGTGTTTGTTTTCCGGGCCGCCATACGCCACCAGCAACGTAGGCGTGTACGTGATTTCGCTGGCTGCGGACAACAGCGCGACGTCCTTGAACAACGGGTAGATCTCATACGCATGCTCATGGCCGGCGTAGCCATCCAGCATTTCGGTAATGCTCATCTTGAAATCACCCGCGCCTTCGGTGGTGGGGCTGATTTGCATTTCGCGCGTGGCCACGACGATGAGTTGTCGCGTGCGCCGATTGCCCGCCAGATATTGTTTGATGGTTTGCGTCTCGAAGAACTCCGCATACCGCTTCACTACTTCGCGCGCGCGTTGCAACGTAAGAATCTGCTCGCCGCTGAAAATGCCTTGACCGGTACCGAACAGTCGCGGGCCCAACAAGTCGCCGCTACGCAGGCGGTCGCCGTAGGTGATTACCGCACTGGCGTTTGTTTGCGGGTCGCGCATGGTGGTGACACCAAATGCGAGGTTCGAGTAAAACGCGGGTACGGCCGTCTTGTGTACTTCGGTTGACGGCCACGTGTGCGCGTGCACGTCAACCCACCCCGGAATGATGGTCTTTCCCGCGACATCAATAACCGTTGCGCCCGTCGGAATTGGAACGGCTCCTGACACACCCACCGCGACAATGCGATTGTCTGTGACCACAATGTCGCCGAGCGCCAGCACTTCATCACCCTTCATGCTGATGATGCGTGCGCCCTTGAGCACGACGGTTCCCGTGGGCTTGTAACCCGCCGCCGTTACCCGAATGTCGATGCGCCGCGGCCGATACGCGGGTGTGAGCGGCAACGTATCTGCGCCGGGAATGGGGAGTGTGTCGCCAGCCAGTCGCTTCGGCCACGCCAGTTTCAGCGAGTCCTGTCGCGCCTGCGCCGCTGCGGCAATGTCGTACAGGAAGAACGACCGACCGAGCGAGAAGTACATATGTCGGCCATCGCGCGTCCAACCGGGAAATTCGCCGCCCACTTCAATTGCGACTTGTGATGGCACCGACGAGTTGGCCGCCCGCGCGTTGAGCGCAATGGCGCTGCCAAGTGCCGGTGTCGGAAATACGTAGATGCGGTGGGTGGCAGCGTTGGTTGCGAAGCCGTGCGTCCCGGTTGGAGAAAGCATGATGGGTTCGCCGGTGAACACGGTGCGCCGATCGCTGCCGTCCCAGCGCACGGACTGCAACCCGGCGGGCGTGGTGTACAGAACGCGACTGCTGTCCGGACCGAAATGCGCCAGTGCGCCATCGGGCAGTGAAGACACCCCACCGACTTCCACGATTTCATGCAGTTCGCCGCCGTCGGCGTTCATCCACGAAAGGGTGAGCGGGCCTTCATCCATGGCGCCGCTGAGACGGTCGACAAAATTGCGACGCGGAACCCAGGGGCCGTTAGCGACCACAATACGACGCCCATCGGGCGAATACACCGGTCGGAAGTAGAACGAGGATGTGGTGGTGAGTTTGCGCAGACCGGTACCATCTGCATTGACGCGGTACAGATCGCCCCCCGCTTCGTCGGTCCACGTGGCAAACACCACGGTTCGACCGTCGGGCGACCAGGTTGGAGAATGTTCGACGACGTTGACCGCCGTGGTCACCCGCGCCGGCGTGCCTCCCGAAAGATTGGTGAAATACAACTTGTCGAGCGCGGTGAACGCCAACCGTTTGACATCGGGCGACGGCACGGCGTCGCGAATTTGTCGCACGACAAAGGTGTCGGTGATGGGATATTCGAAACGCGAGAGTGGGGCGAGGTACTGCTCCACGTCCGCGGAGAACGGGATCATTGTGGCCTTGCCCGTTGCAACGTCCACTTTCCAGATCTTCCCGCCATAACTGGTCAGAATGGCAGAACCGTCCTTGAGCCAGGCAGGATTGGGCATCACGCCGAAGCCCGCGCCGCGTTGCCCGGCATCGTGCTGCATGTCGTGGCGCAGCAGCCGTTCGTCGCCGGTTTCGAGGTTACGGAGCATGAGCGAAGTGCTCATGTCGTGACGCGTGAAATATGCGAGCTGCCGGCCGTCGGGACTGATTGTGACCTGCATGGCGCCGCCGGGGGCGCTGACAATAACATGACTGTCTCCGGTCTTTCGATCGAACTGTGTAATCAGGCCCGTGCGATTGGACGTGTACGTGCGTTGCCCATCGGGAGAGAACACCGTGACGCCCGCAGGAAATGGCACCGTCACTCCGTCGCCGCCTGCGAGATGATACAGTCGTTGTCCGGCGAGAATGTATTCACCATCGGGCGTCCATACCGGATAGGGCAACGTGCCCGACGGAATGCTGGAAAGGCGTGTTGGATTGGAACCGTCTGCGTTGGCCACCCACAATTGGTCGCTGCCAGACCGATCGGACACAAACGCAATGCGACGCCCGTCCGGCGAATAGGTGGGTTGCACATCCAGTTGATTGCCACCCATGACGCGAGTGGCCTTGCCGCCGGTGATGGGTACGGTGTAAAAGTCGCCCAGCAGATCGAAAAGAATAGTGCGCCCATCGGGCGACAACGAAATTGACATCCAGCTGCCTTCATCCGTCGTGAAGCGTGCGACCCGTGTCGTCTTCAATGGCAACGTATTGGTGGGATCGCGTGGCGCCGATCCGCTCACCACGGTGTATTGGCGCGGGGCGGTTTGCGCAATCATTGCGGGCGCGCCGAAACCCAACACGACACATGCGGCTACGAGGTGACGAGTGCGCATGAGTGGCGCGTGTGGCGTGCGTGGGGGGCGTGGCATACGTGATGCGAGAGGGTTGTTCGCGAATTTAGAATGGCGTCGGACCACCGCCGAAGCTGTCGCAGGCATTAGCGGTCTCCTCCTTCTGTTTCAAACTGCGCCCACCACAACGGTCCGCGTTTGGTCACCGTTGGTGTGAGCTGATCGAGTGTATTGGCGTCATACAGGCGCCCGTTCTTCATCACGCGCGCAACCGATTCGGTGTGGCGAATGTTCGTGAGCGGATTCAGGTCGAGCACCTGCAGGTCGGCCAACTTGCCCACTTCAATGCTGCCAAGCTGCGTGCCGAGGCCAATGGCGTCGGCGCCGAATGTGGTGGCGGCTCGCAGAATATCGTGGTTCGACAGGCCGCCTTTCGCCAGCAGCCACATTTCCCAGTGGAAGCCAAGACCGTGCACGCGTCCGTTGGTTCCTATGGCGACCTTTCCGCCGGCCGCCACAATACGCGCGGCACCAGCGGCGACTTCTTCGAACGGATATTCGTCGGGCACAATCCAGGTGCCGCGAGGACGCGTGAGGCGATCGAGATCTTTGTGATAGGAGAACCGGCGGAGCCTGGCGTCGGCGTGTGGGCTTTCCGTGGCCAGAATGTGTTCGATCCCATTCCGGTTTCCAATGCGACCCAGCAACATGGGCGTGTACGTGACACCCGATTGGGCGATGAGGCGGGCGACGTCGTCGTACATTGGGAATACTTCATACGCGGATTGATGATCGGCGAAGCCATCGACAATGGCGCTCAGGCTGCGCTTGAAGTCGGGGGGGCCGGTTGCGACGGCGGTGAGACCCAGTTCCTTCCCGACCATGAGAAAGCGTTGCCGATCGGCGCGTGTGGCGGTGAGATCACCGCGAATCGTTCCCGGACGGAAGTTTGCCGCGTAGGGCGTCAGAAATGTGCGCCCCTCGGCCATGGTCCGAACCGTCAATCCAGAATCGACGGCAACAGGGCCCGTGGCGAAAATACGCGGGCCAAGTGCATCAGAGGCTGCGGCGCGATCGGCGTAGGTGAAGATATCGGTGGCTTGTGATTCGGGATCACGCGTGGTGGTGACACCGAACGCGAGGTTGGCGAGATATTGTGGCAGAAGCGTGCGATGTACTCCCGCGGGTGCCCCCAATTGTGCATGGACGTCGACATAACCGGGCACAATGGTTTTGCCACGCACGTCAATGGATCGGGCGCCGCGGGGAATGGAAACCGTACCTCGGGCGCCAACGGCGGTGATACGATTGCCCGTGATAACAATGTCGCCGTTCTCAATGACTTCTTTGTCCTTCATCGTGATCACGCGCGCGCCTCGCAGTACGACCACTCCCGTCGGTTTATCTGCCGTCACTGTGATTTTCACATCGTACCGCGCTGCGTCGTACGCGGGGGCCCAACGTGTGACCGAGTCGGCGGGAGCCGCACCAGGGCGACGCGCTGTATCCGCTGGCGGCGGCGTTGCTCGGCCACCCGTTGCGGCGAGGGAGTCGGCGGTGGCCTTGTCGCCTTGCGCCATGTCGTACACGAACAGCGAAGTGCCGCTTACCCAGACGGCTTTGCTGCCGTCGCGTGACCACGCCGGGAACTCACCGCCCGCTCGCGTCAGGCGCCGCACGGGAACGAATGGCGCGGCAATCGATGGATCGATGGTGAGCGAATCGGCCACCTGTGGCAGCTCGAACAGGTACACGTGTTTGCGTCGACCCGCCTGGCTCAACACGCGTCGGCCGTCGGGCGCCAACACCGTTTGTGGCGCAGCGGCGGCCAATACCACTTTGCGATCCGAGCCATCCCACTGCACCGACACCAGGCCGCCGTCTTCATGGAAAAACACCCGGCTCGTGTCCGTCGTGAAGTGCGGGTATCCGCCGCGAGGAAGCAAACCGACGTCGGCCATCATCGTGATGTATTGTTGCGCGCCACCGGCGGCGGGCATCCACCGCAATTCGAAGCCCAACTCGGAACCCGCGCCGGCGGGCGTGCGGAGTTGTACGGCGCCATCGTCGACTGCGAGTGATCGTGCGCGGCGTGGAGCCCGTGCAAACACGAGGCGCGAACCGTCGGGCGTGTAGTTGAGGCGCGTATACATGGCGGGCGCGCGCGTGAGATTGCGCGCGACGCCGCCCGTGGCTTCCATCAGAAAAATGTCACCACCGTCGCCGTCCATCCATGTGGCGAACGCAATAGACCGCCCGTTCGACGTCCAGACTGGCGATGATTCCGTTTCCGCGCCGCCGGTGGTCAGTCGGCGCGAGCGGCCAGTGGCGAAATCCATCAGCCACACTTTGCCCAGTGCGGTGAATGCGACTCGTTGGCCGTCGGGTGACAAACTTGGTTCGCGAATTTCACGCGCGCGAACGGAATCACCAATTTCCGAATTCGCCTTGACGAGCGTGCCAAGCGATTGTTCGACGTCGACCGTAAAGGGGATGGCCGTGCGACGGCCAGTGGCTACGTCAATCTTCCACAACTTGCCGTCGAACGAGGTGATGATCGCGCTGCCGTCGGGGAGCCACGCAGAGGAGGGCAAGGGACCAACACCAGTGGCGGCCGGCGGTGCCCCTCCCCGGCCACTCCCAGGTGCGGCAAGGGCGACGCCGGCTTCCTGTTGTGTGCCCATTGTAATCCAGCGATCGCGTCCGGTTGCGAGGTCACGAACGACGAGCGCTGATTGGCCTTCAAATCGGGTGAAGTACGCGAGGTTTTTTCCGTCGGCGCTGACGATGGGTCGCAACACGCCGCCGGGGAGATTCGTGCGGTAGGAAACGGTCCCTCGCTGGCGATCGAATCGGCCCGCTTGTGCGCCGGTTTGAAACCACACGAAGCGACCATCGGCGGTGAAACTCGGCGCGGTGCCAAATCCTGGCAGCAGCACTCCGGCACCGCCGCGCACATCCACCAGGCGATTTCCGGAAATAATCTGCTGCCCGTCGGGGCTCCAGTCCGGGTAGTGTCCGCCGGGCATGATGAGCCGAAGGCGTCGGCCAGCAGCGTCGGCAATCCAGGTGGCGTCAACACCGCTTCGGTCGGAGGTGAACACGAGCGATTGGCCGTCGGGGGAAAATCGTGGTTGCGCGTCGATGGAGTTCCCGCCGACAATACGTGTGGCTTTGCCGCCTGCGAGGGGGAGCGTGTAGAGGTCTCCCAGCAGGTCGAACACAAGGGTCGACGCGTCGGGGGAAACATCGACGGACATCCAGGTGCCCTGGTCGGTCGTGAACCGAATGGTTCGCGAGGGGGCCATGGGCAACGTGTTTGTGGCATCACGCGAAGGAGTCTGCGCGGCAGGCTGCGAGGCCGGCTGCGCTGCGGCGATGGGCGCCAGGCAAGCGGCGCACGCGACGGACGCGGGCAATACGAGGGAGAGAGGGCGCATGCGGAGACGCTACGGTGCAAACTCGCACGAAACAAGAGATTCCCTCTGGTCGATGTGCGTCCGCCACCCAATATTGGTCGCGCGTCCCGTCCCCTCCCGCGTCAGGCGCTCCGTTCACGATTGACTGAAGGACACTCCATGCACTCTGCGATCTCGTACCGCCGGCTGGCGCTCATCGGGTCGTTTCTGGCGGCTACCGCTCCCGATGCCCTCCTTGCACAACCGGTTGCGGCGGCGACATCTCCGTCGCTGCTCAACCCACCCACCAATCCCTCACTGCGCGGATTTCGCTGGCGATCAATCGGACCTGTTGGGCAGGGGGGCCGTGTCGACGACATCGCGGTTGATGAAAAACGGACGAGTACCTGGTACGTCGGTTTTGCAGTGGGTGGTATCGCGAAAACCGTCAACAACGGCACGACGTTCGAGCCCATCTTTGACAGCTACGGCAGCGCGTCCATCGCCGACATCACGTTGGCGCCGTCCGACGCAAACATCATCTATGTCGCAACGGGCGAGGCGAACAACCGCCAGACCACGACGTACGGCGACGGATTGTACAAGAGCACGGACGCCGGCAAAACGTTCAGGAACGTGGGGTTCAAAGACGCACAGACGTTGGGTCGCGTTGTGGTGCATCCGCGCGATCCCAATACCGTGTGGGTCGCGGTGGGCGGAGATTTGTACGGCTCGAACCCCGAGCGTGGTGTGTTCATGAGCACCGACGGGGGAACGACCTGGCGCAAGACGTTATACGTCGACGAGTACACCAGTGCGACGGACATCATCATTGACCCCGGCAATCCGCAGAACTTGTGGGCGGCGATGTATCAGCGGCAGCGTACGGCATGGGGCTTTAGCGGTGGTGGCCCCGGCAGCGGTATGTACAACAGCACCGATGGCGGCCGCACGTGGAAACGCCTGTCGGGCAATGGACTGCCCCGTGGAACGATGGGGCGCATTGCCCTCGACATTTGTGCGACGCAGCCCAACGTCATCTACGCGCAAATCGAAGTGGCGCAGGACAAGGAAAAGCCCGCCCCGCCAGCATCAGTTGACATAACGGCGGGACGCGGTGGCCGTGCAGGCGGAGCAAACGTGGTCGCAGGAGGGCGTGGTGCCGGCGGTGGAGCTGCGGGCGGACGTGGCAATGCACCACCACCCAATCCGCAGAGCAACGGTGTGTGGCGCTCCACGGACAAAGGCAAGTCATGGACGTTCATGTCGAACGAAAATCAGCGGCCCATGTATTTCAGCCAAATTGAAGTTGACCCCAACAATCCCGACGTCGTGTATGTCGGCGGTGTGGGACCCATGAAGTCGGTCGACGGCGGCAAGACGTGGGAAGGCCTGGGCAACATGGGGCACGTGGACAACCACTCCATTTGGGTCGACCCGAACAACAGCAACCACGTCATCTACGGTAATGACGGTGGTGTGGATGTGTCGTACGACGGCGGCGAAAAGTGGGAAGCCGTTCGCATGTGGGCCATGGGCCTCGCGTACGGTGTGGCCGTTGATATGCGCCGTCCGTACTACGTGTGCACCGGGTTGCAGGACAACGGATCGTGGTGCGGACCGAGTTCCGTCAGAACCGGCGGTGGCATTCGTCAGTGGATGTGGCAAAGCGTTGGTGGCGGGGATGGTTTTCAGGCGCTCATCGATCCCACCGACTTCAACATTTTCTACACGGAATCACAGAACGCTGGTCTGAACCGGTATGACTACAACCTGGGTGAGGTGCGCAACATCAAACCCAACGCAGGTGGCGGTCGTGGCGGTGCCGGTGGCGGTGGTGGCGGTGGTGGCGGTGGTGGTGGTCGCGGGGGAGCAGCGGGAGCCGCTGCCGGTACCGCAGCAGTGGTCGATCCGAGCGCGGAATCCGCACCGGTTGCGGCGCCACCAGCCGGCGGCGGGCGCGGCAACATTCTGAATCCCATTCCAGGGGCGGTCATTCAGTTCAACTGGAATAATCCCATGCGCATGTCGCCACACAATCCGAGCATCCTCCACATTGGCGGTCGCTCGGTGCACACGTCGCGCGATCGCGGCAACACGTGGACGACCAGCAAGGAACTTGGCAAAGGCTTGAACCTGCCAGCGCGTTCCATCATGGGTGTTCCGTATTCCGCGCCAAGCTGCGGCGGCGGTCGTGGCGGTGGCGCCGTGGGCGTTCCGTGTATTTTGTCAAAGAACGATGGCTACGTCGCCAACGAATATGGCACGGTTACGGAACTCGCAGAATCACCCGTGGTGCCTGGCATCATGTGGGCGGGTACCGACGACGGAAACATTCAGGTAAGCCGAGATGCGGGTTACAGCTGGGAAGAGGTGGGCAAGAATATCCCTGGCGTAAATCATGAGTACTACGTCTCGGGTCTTGAAGCGTCCTGGTACGACGCGGGCACGGCGTATGCCGCCCTGGATGGGCATCGCAACAACGACCTCAAGCCGTATGTGTTCAAGACCACCGACTACGGCAAGACGTGGACGTCGGTCACAGGCGATCTTCCCGTGCGTGGCAACGTGAATGCCATTCGTCAGGATCCGACCAATCGCAATCTGCTGTATGCGCCAACGGAGCTTGGCTTTTACGTGTCGCTCGACGACGGAAAAGCCTGGCACAAGTTCATGCCGAATCTTCCCACCGGTCGCGTGGATGAAGTGCTGGTGCATCCACGCGAGAACGATCTCGTTCTGGCCACCCATTCACGCAGTGTGTGGATCCTGGATGACATCTCCGCCTTGCAGGCCATGACGCCGGAAATGCTGGCACGCAACAACGGCTCCATGCCTGTTCGCGATGCGGTGATCTGGAAGAACGACCGTCGGTTGTCGACAGCGGTGCCGGGCGACAAGTGGTGGGCAGGGCAAAGCGCCCCGCGCGGAACGGCTGTGTCGTTCTACTCGAAAATTGCCGGTAGCGAAGCGAAGGTCACAATCACGGAATTGAACACGGGCCGTGAGTTCCGCACGCAGTCCGTGCCAATTACTGAGGGTGTCAATCGTTGGCTCTGGGATTTGTGCAGCACGCCAGCACCGGCAGCGGCCGCTGGAGCCGGTGGACCCGGGGGTGGGCGCGGCGGCGGCGGCGGCGGTGGTGGTGGGTGTGCGGGAGGCGGGCGCATTGCACCAATCGGGACCTATCGCGCGACCATCAGCATTGGTGGCGTCGATCTCGCGCCGCAGCTCATTCGCGTGGTCGAGGACAGCTGGTTGAACGAGCGGTAAGCTCGGCTGCCGATAGTGCAAATGCGGTGAGTCCGGAAACGGGCTCACCGCATTTTTGGTAGACTCGTGTCGTGTCGGAACGACAACTGTAATGGCAACGGCCACTGCAATTGCGTGTGAAGGATGAATTGCGGAGACATTCGGAGGAACTGCGGAAACGGCGAAGTGCGACGGGACAAAAAATGGCTGGGTTTGAATATTTGATATTGCCGGGCAATCCGCGTTACGTCATCGCGTAAACCACAATATTTACGGCAAAACGCGTGTTGTCCGATCGGCGAAAGCGCTTGTTTTTCCAATCATAATCCCACTCACAGCCGTAGTCCTGGTTGGTGTACAACACGCCCAGCCGGCCTCGATACTCAACGCCGCGGGTATAGTCGTGCACGAGATTGTCGCCCCAGCCGTTCAGTTCGTGCGTCGTCTGCGGTGGGCCATCCGGGAACTTGAAGAACGCGTTATACAGCGGGTGATGCTTCCGAAGCTTCGCCAGTGTATCCGGCCCCGGAAACGCACGCCGCATTTCGGCTTCAAATGACTTCGCGTATAACCCGTTTACGTCATGGTTGCAGTCGTCCGAAAACAGCAAGCCGCCGTTCTGCACGTAATTGACCAAACCCTGGCGCTCCTTTTCATTGAAGCGCACCAGTTTGTGTCCGGTCATGAACAGAAAGGGAAACGCCAGCAGTTCGGGCGAGTCGGCTGTGATCACGACTTCATTTTGCCGGACGGGAATTTGCGTGTACCGCACCACCGAATCGAGCACATTGGCGCACACTTTGGGATTGTAGTCCCAGTCGCCCGAGCCATAGCGCAGCCGCGCAAACACAAATTCTGAGCCGCGCATGCCAAACGGCGCCGCTAAACGCGGCACGGTCGGCGCTGCCTGTAACCACGAGGGCGCAAGGGTCGACGCTGCGGCCGCACTCCCGGCCGCAACCCCCAACTGCCTCAAAAAGGTCCGTCGGTTCACGGAGTGATCACTCGGCGTTGCTTCATCAGCGCTTCGATCTCCGAAATTTCACGTGGCACGAGGCTGATACGCTCCAAGCCCGTGTCCGTGATGATATAGTCGTCTTCGATACGCACACCGGTGTTCTGATACCTGAGCACCGTGGCGCGAACCTTCGCGATGAACGCGCGGTTCTTCGGCGTGTCGGGCAGCACGTCGAGCGCGCGCGTGCTGATATAGATACCCGGCTCAATCGTGAACGCATCACCCATCGCGAACGTTCCAGTGGCGGCATTGCCTTGAATCGGGTCGTGCACCGCAAGGCCAATGCCGTGTGTAATGCCGTGAATCATCCAGAGGTTCGACTGCCGGCATGCCGATGGCTGCTGCGCACAGTTCACGGTCCAGGGCGGGTCGAACGTCGCGTCTTCGCTTTCCACCAGCCCAAGCGCCGCCAGCCCTCGGGCGCGAACGAAAACCGACGAATCGATCGCGCCCTTGATGCGCATGCCGGCTTTGGAATTCCGCTCAGCCACGGCCTGTGCATCGCGCACCAACTGATAGATTTGCTTCTGTTCTGTCGTGAACGTGCCACTGACCGGAATGGTGCGCGTGATGTCCGCGGCGTACCCCAGCGATGCGCGCAATTCGTATTCATGCATCGGATTGGCGGTCAACATCGCCGAACGGTGCCCTTCCGAGCTGATCTCGGCCGCCTTCTTGATCAGCGCCATCTCGGCGGCGCTCTTTCGGCCGCGAAGCTGCAGAATGTGCGGCATCGCATTCCTGACCGCGAGCGTTGGAAATTTGCGGCGAATGTTCTTCATCGCTTCCTGTCCGCGCGTGAGCGAGTCGGCCTTGGAAAAATCCATGGTTTCCACGTCCGGCACGTCGAAAAACGGTAACCCCGTTCCCGCCAGCGAGTCGAGCACGCCCGAGAGCGCCGCAAACGAGCGGCCCTTCATTCCAAATAGTTTTTCACTCGTCGTCGAATCAACGCGCTTGCCGTAGTAGAAGGCGGTGCGTCCATCCAACGGGGTCACGTAAAGCGTACTCTGCGCCTTCCGGTTGCGCACTACGATGACGAGCGCAGCGTCCGGCTCCTCGAAGTTGGTCAGATACCGAAACGCCGGGAGTTGGTAAAACGTGCTGAAGTCGTGCACCAGCGCACGTCCGCCAAACGCAACCACGACCCCGCTGTCGATGCGCGCCGCCAACGAGTCGCGCCGCACCGCAAACTCGCCGGCCGGTATTTGCGCGAACGCGACCGTGGCTGTTGACAGCGCGACCGTTAGCAGCGATGCCATTGTGGAAACGCCCACGGAGAACACGCGGCCGGGCGAACGACTGTATCCAGAAGGCCAAACAAAACGCGCCATAGTGTGTGGTGACTGGGCGTGAGCGGGGAATGGGTCGCCCTTGAGGGCGCCCTACCCTGAATGGGTCGCCCAATCGGCGATACCCCCCAGTACATTGTACCTGCGGCCAACTGGGGTGGGAATAGCCGCGCCCAACTACCCGGAGTCCTGCATGGCTCGGCGTCGCGCTTGGGGCCGCTGGGTGGGACGAGGAGTGCTCGTCCTGCTGGTGGTAGGTGTCGGAATTATTGCAACCGGTTGGCGCGCACTTGGCCACCGGGCAACTGGCGTACGCCGAGCACGAATGGAGCAGTCGCCGCAGTGGCGGGACGGAAAATTTGTGAATCCCGAACCCCTGCAAAACGATTTGATCGGGGCGCTCGTTGCGTTGCGCGAGGTCAGCCCCGACGCAGCACCGCACGCGCCGGTACCCGTCACGCGAGTTCCCGCCCATCATTTTGATACGATGCCGGCAAGCGGGTTGCGCGTGACGTGGCTTGGGCACTCGACCTCGCTGATTGAAATCGACGGCGCGCGCGTGCTCACCGATCCGGTGTGGAGCCATCGTCCATCGCCCTACAGTTGGATTGGGCCACAGCGCTTCTACGAACCGTTAATCGCGATGGCTGATCTCCCACCAATTGACGCGGTCGTTATTTCGCACGACCACTACGATCATCTTGACTACGCGACCGTGGTCGCGCTGACGAAAACGAATGCAGTGTTTGTCGTGCCGCTCGGTGTCGGGGCGCATCTGGAATACTGGGGCGTGCCACTGGCGCGCATTGTTGAACTCGATTGGTGGGAGAACAGAACCATTGGCGCCGTGACGGTCACCGCGACCCCAGCGCGTCACGCGTCCGGACGCACTGGTTTTTTCGACAACGACGCGACCCTGTGGGCAGGGTATGTGGTGACCGGCGTGCAACATCGCGTCTACTACTCGGGGGATACCGGACTCTTTTCCGGTATCAACGAGATCGGCCGACGTTTGGGACCGTTTGACGTCACGTTGATTGAAGCGGGCCAGTACCACCGCACGTGGCCCGACTGGCACATTGGTCCGGAACAAGCCGTCAACGCGCACACGCGCGTATTGGGTCGACACATGATGCCCGTGCACTGGGGTTTGTTCACGCTGGCGTACCATACCTGGACGGAGCCGGTCGAGCGCACGGTGGTCGCAGCAGATTCCGCGCGCGTCTCGTTGCTGACCCCGCAACCTGGCGAAGGTGTTGAACCGACCCTTCCCTACGAGAACCGGCGCTGGTGGCCGAGTTTGCCGTGGCAGACGGCGGCAGACCATCCAGTGGTGTCGACGCGCGTACCGAGGTAGCAAACGTGGACAACCCGGGCAGCGAGAAGGCCAAGGCGCCCGTATTCCATGTGCGCTGGTCGACCTGCCAGATGGTCCCCCCCCGGTT
>Ga0105046_10000952_pt1 | contig 42850 bp, 30 predicted proteins | sample MAT03_FD_78385 | JGI IMG/M metagenome (GOLD analysis project Ga0105046, IMG submission 78385) | Freshwater microbial communities from Lake Fryxell liftoff mats and glacier meltwater in Antarctica - MAT-03 (megahit assembly) | ecosystem: Environmental > Aquatic > Freshwater > Ice > Liftoff... | reverse complement strand
GAGATTTGAGATTTGAGATTTGAGAGGCGAGAGGCGAGAGGCGAGTTCGCTTCCGTCATCGTATTTCATTTCAAATCTCAGATTTCAAATCTCAGATCCCCAGACAGCGTTCCCATGGAATCAGTCCACCCATCGAATTACTTCCCTGCCGGAAAGCCCCGCCTGATGCCCTCCGAGGAAACACTCCCTTCTTCCACCGCTCCCTCTGCCGCCTGCGACTACGACGTGATCGTCGTGGGGGCCGGGGCCGCAGGCCTGTTGGCCGCGACGCGGGCGGCCGAACGGGGGAAACGCACGCTGCTCCTCGAGAAGAACCGCAAGCCGGGCGTGAAGATCCTGATGTCGGGCGGAACGCGCTGCAATCTGACCCACGACACGGATCGCCGGAGAATTGTCGATGCCTACGGCAAGCAAGGGCGATTCCTGCATTCGGCCCTGGCGGCGCTGGGGCCCAAGGAGCTGATAGCCCTGGTCGAGCAGGAAGGCGTCCCCACCAAGATCGAAGAGACAGGCAAGGTCTTTCCAGCCAGCAATACGGCCGTGGATGTGTTGGAGGCCTTCATGTTGCGGTTGCGACGCAGCGGGGCCGAGTTAGTCCTGGAAGAGCCCGTTCGAGAGCTCGAGGTGCTCGATCCCGCCGCCGGCCCCCGCTTCCGCATCGTCACCAGCGCCCGCACCCTGACCACAAACCGGCTCATCGTGACCACCGGCGGCCAGTCCTATCCCGGCAGCGGCACCACGGGCGACGCCTACGCCTGGGCCGCGCGTCTTGGACATACCATTGTCACTCCTCGCGCTGCGCTCGTTCCCATCACCTCGCCCGCCGCATGGGTCGCTGACTTGAAAGGGGTGACCCTGACCGACGTGGAACTGCGGGTCACGGAGCCCGCGGGTAGCCAACCCGACGCCAAGGGTCGGCCGCCCAAGCCCAAGCTGCTCGATCGACGCAGGGGTTCGCTACTGTTCGCCCATTTTGGACTCACAGGGCCGGTGGCGCTCGATATCAGCCGCGAAGTGAGCGGTCACGCACATCCCTCCACGCTCATTCTGGAGTGCGATTTCGTGCCGGACCTGTCTGAAGCGGCTTGCGATGAGCATCTCCGCAGCCAAGCGGCCGAAATGGGAAAGAAACAGGTGTTCTCGATTCTGCCCGAGGCCATCCCGCGTCGACTCGCCGAAGTCCTGCTGGCCCGTGCAGAAGTGAAAGGCGAGCAACAGGCCTCGCAGCTTTCCAAGGCCGATCGCGCCCGACTGGTGCCGATGCTCAAGCACCTGGTCATCCCCATTTCCGGAACGCGCGGCTTCGCCAAGGCGGAAGTAACGGCCGGCGGCATTTCACTCGACGAAGTCGACTCCCGCACCTTGGAAAGCAAGCGAGTGCCCGGGCTATTCCTTGCAGGAGAAGTACTAGACTTGGATGGCCCTATCGGCGGCTATAACTTCCAAGCAGCTTTCAGCACGGGCTGGCTGGCTGGCGAGAGCGTGTAATTAGCTCGCCTTCGCAAGAGTGACTCGGGATGTCACCGGAAAAGCCAGTTTCCCAATTGCGTGGATGTAGTGAGTCGGTAGACTAGCTTCAGCGGGCTTTTCCCCGTTCGCGTCCATCCACCATTCCGGGGGTTTTTGCGAGAATGGAAACGGCGATTCAGTCTCGGTTTCGTCGCACGATTCGGCTACTGCTCTATCTTCAATCGGGCCCTCGCTTCAACGCGGCGCAGTTGGCCAAGGAGTTTCAGGTCAGTCGGCGGACAGTCTTCCGCGACATGAATTTTCTACGCGACATGGGACTTCCGGTCCGCTTCGACGAAGAACACGGCGGCTTCTCTCTGGCCGGTGAAATCGATATCGCTAAAGAAGCGCACGTCACGACCGACGAGTGGTTCGTGCTTCTCTTGGCCGCGCATTTGTCGATGGCCGCCGTAGTGCCGGACGTGGCAGCGTCTGTTCGTCAGGCGACTGCCAAACTGCTGGGGACGCTGGTCGCCGATGACCGCCAGCGGCTTTGCCAGGTGTTGAACGCTTGCTCGCTCGACCTGCCGACCACCCGAACATGTGAATGCCATCATCACGGCGATCCGGCAGCAGCATCAGGTCCGACTGGCGCTCGACAACTCAGCCCGCTGGGGGACCACCACCACCAAAGTCTCTCCCTATCGGCTGGTCGCCTCGAGCAATCAATGGTTGCTGGTGGGGCGATCTTCATTCCATCGCAAGACCTGTTCGTTCGACGTGGGGGACATCCGCAGCATCGAAATCACCGACGACACTTACACCGTCCCCCGCGGCTTTCGCAATCCTCAGTGGGTTTCGCCAGAATTGCCGGCGGTCCCGTTGCCTGCGGGCGAAGTCATTACATGAATGGCTGTGCGACGCGGCACACATCGAGATCATTTCCCGTACAGTCCATCTGAGATGCAGCAAACCTTCTGCCGCTCAGCAATCCCAAATAAGATACAGCGTGTCCTCGCCGACGCTGGCAACGTCGTCGACAGAGTTGAGTGCGTGAACAACCGAGGTGTGTGATGAGCAGCGATCTTCGTCTGGTGACCGACGGCGCCATCGTCTTCAAAAACAGCCAGGGAGCCGAAGCCCAAGGGACCCTCATCCGATTGTCGCGGCACTCGGTCGTGTTCGAGGTCTACAATCCTTACTCGATCGTGCAGTTAAGCGAAGTGCTGAACCACCTCCGGATCCGATCGGGCGAACGCGACATCTATTCCGGCAAGGCCGTGGTCACGAATCTGGTCAGCACCGGACTGATGTTGATCGTGTCGGCGTCGCTGGTCGATACCTGGAGCGACCTGATCGATCTGGCTCCCGGACCCCATCTGCGCGAGGAGGTGCGGGGCTTCGTCAATCATTGGTCCGATGGCAATGCGAAACTTGTCCCCGACTATCAACTGGCCGTCAGCAACATCCGTAATTTCCTTGAAGAATTCAATCGCTGGCTCGAGCATGGCGAAATGCTGGCCGGCATCACCGAGCCTGCCACGCCCGCTCAATTGAAAGAAGAGTTCACGCTCGACGTCGATTCCATGGTGGCGGTGAAGCTCGATGAACTCTTTCGCCGTTTTGAAGAAGAGGCGCGCATCGTCTCGGACGACGATTTGGCCATTCACAAGGCTTTCGCGCGGCGCGAGATTCACCCGCTGATCATGTGCGCGCCTTTCATGCATCGCACCTACACCAAGCCCTTGGGCTACGCCGGCGATTACGAAATGGTGAACATGATCCTCCGCAACACCTGGGAGGGGAGCAGCACCTACGCTCGGATCATCAACTCCATTCTGCTGCGCTCCGGCACGGCCCAGGCGCATCGCAATCGCATCGACCGCCTGACCGAGATCCTGACCAGCGAAGCGCGCCGCGCGCACGAGGCCAACCGCCCGCTGCGAGTATTGAACATCGGCTGCGGACCTGCCGTGGAAGTGCAACGATTCATTCAAACCTGCCCGCTCGCGGATCGGACCGAGTTCGAGTTGCTGGACTTCAATCTCGAAACGATCGAGTTTGCTGAATCACAGATCAGCAAGGTTATCAAAGAGTCGCGCCGGCGGACCGCCGTGAAGTTTGTACATCGCTCGGTGCATGACCTGCTGAAGCAGGCTTCCGGGCGGCGCACGGCAGCGGATTCCAAGGCCCAGTTCGACCTGGTCTACTGCGCCGGACTATATGATTATCTGAACGACCGGATCTGCGGCAAATTGCTCGATCTGTTCTACTCATGGACGGCTCCGGGCGGACTGGTCGTGGCCACCAACGTTCACCAAAGTCATCCCGTCCGCGGCTTCCTTGAGCATCTGCAGGAGTGGTATCTGATCCTCCGCAACGAAAAGCAAATGCTCGCCTTGAATCCCGCGCTGGGCCAGCAGAAAGTCGCCACCGATGCCACCGGCGTGAATGTCTTCCTGGAAATCCGCAAGCCGGCCCCAGGGGCGGAGTGATCCATGGAAACCAACGCGGCGCTCGAACACGCCTACCACGAAGCCGACACCGATTTTCGTGTGCGGCAGACCAAGGTCGGCTGCATGCTGGCATTGATTCTGGTCCCTTGCGGTTGCTCGCTCGACTACTTCGTCTATCCCGAACTCTTCTGGGATATCTTTCAAGCGCGGGTGATCTGCGACCTGATTCTGATTCCGATCTACCTGCTGCTCGATCGCCCCTTCGCCCGGCCCTATGTTCGGGTGTTGGGCGCACTGTGGGCGATCACCCCAATGCTCACCATCTGCTGGATGGTCTACGTGTCGGAGGGGGCGGTCTCTCCGTACTACGCCGGCCTGAACTTGATGCTGATCGTCACTTGCCAGATCCTGCCCTACGACGCCATTGAATCGACGGCCTACTGCCTGTTCACACTGGTCTCGTATGTCGTCGTCTGTCTGCTCCATCCGCGCGAACGATTTGAGTTCAGCGTGATGTACAACAACCTGTACTTCATAGTGCTCACGGCCATCATCTCGGCCACAGCCTGCCACTTTGCCCATCACCGCCGCAAGGCCGACTTCATGTTGCGACACGAACTCGACGTGCGCAACCGACAACTCACCGAACTCGACCGGCTGAAGAGCCAGTTCTTCGCCAACGTGAGCCACGAGCTGCGCACACCGCTTACGCTGATCGTGGCGCCGGTCGAGGATCTGCTGCGGCGCGGCAGCGAATTGACGGCCCCTATGCGGCAGTCGCTGGAGCTGATTCGTCAGAATGGTCTGCGACTGCTGCGACTCATCAACGACTTGCTGGAGATCGTGCGGCTGGAAGAGGCCAAGCTCACGCTTCGCCGTAAAGCGATTCCGCTGGGCGAGTTTGTCGCGGGCATCGTCGAGTCGGTCCGCGGACTAGCCACGCACAACCGACTCACGCTCGAAGTCACCGGCCAGCAAGAGTCGGCTATTGTCATGGCCGACGAATCGTGCCTGGAGAAGGTGCTGCTCAACCTGGTGACCAACGCGGTCAAGTTTACGCCTGCCGGCGGGCGGATCGGCGTGCGCTGGTGGTGCGAGAACGGCGCCGCACATATTGAAGTGGCCGACTCGGGCATCGGCATCGCTGACAGCGATTTGCCGCACGTCTTCGACCGCTTCCGTCAGGCCGAGTCGACCGTGCAGAAGCAGAACCAAGGACTCGGCCTGGGACTGGCGCTGGCCAAGGAACTGGTCGAAGCGCACGGCGGGCGTCTCACCGCGAACAGCGTGGTGGGCAAGGGGTCGACGTTTCATGTCGAGCTTCCGCAGTTTGCCGCCGAGGCGGAGTCCTTTCCGGGTGCAAGCCAAGAGGGGGGCGAGCCAATCGCCGTTCTGGAAGAGAGCGAACAGCCGGCCGGTCTGACGGCCATGTTCCGCGAAGCCAACCGGGTCGCCATTCTGAAAGACACTGGCGGCGACTTGAAGGCGACCCTTGTCGAGGGCCGCCCCAAGGTGCTGGTGGTCGACGACGAACCCGACATGCGCCGCTATCTGGTCTCGACGCTGACTGAGGAGTACTCGGTTCTGCAGGCGGCCGACGGCGAGAGCGGCCTCACCACGGCGCTTGAGTTCCGCCCCGAACTGGCCGTGTTGGACCTGATGCTCCCCGGCATCAGCGGGCTCGATCTCTGCAAAAAGCTGCGGGCCGAGCCCAAGCTGGCAGGTTTAAAGATCCTGATGCTCACCGCCCGCATCGACGAGCATTCCAAGATCGAGGCCCTGGAGCAGGGAGTCGACGACTTTCTGACCAAGCCTTTCAGCACGATCGAGGTCAAGACACGCATCAAGAATCTGTTGGCCGCAGCGCAACTGGAAGACACCCTGCGCGGCAGCAATCGCGAGTTGTCCGACACGCTCGACAAGCTTAAGGATGCCGAAGGCCAGTTGGTGCAGAGCGAAAAAATGAGCGCCATCGGCAGTCTGGCGGCCGGGTTGCTGCACGAGATCAACAACCCGCTTAATTTCACAATGCTCGCCTTGTCGACGTTGCCGCGCTCCAGCGATCCCAAGGACGCCGAGGTGCAAGAAACGCTCTCGGACATCGACGCCGGGATGAAGCGGATTCGAGACATCATTACCGACCTGCGCGACTTTGCGTATCCGGAGCCGGTCGGGCGGCAGTCGCAGTTTTCCATCCGCGACGCCGTCGAGACCGCCCTGCGATTCACCTCGCAGGAACTGCACCATGCCGAAGTCGACTCCGCCCGCGTCAACGGAGGTCTGGTCGTCGGCTCGCGGACGCACATCACGCAAGTGCTGGTCAACATGCTCACCAATGCGGCGCACGCCGTGAAGGTGACGCAGGCCGATCGCGCTCCACAAGTCCGCGTCTCGACCGAAACCCAAGGGGACCGCCTGGTCGTCCGTATCTGGGACAACGGGGCGGGCATCGAGCCCGGCCTGCTTAAGCGGATCTTCGATCCCTTCTTCACCACCAAAGACGTGGGCAAGGGGACCGGGCTGGGACTAAGCATCTGTCACACCATTATCCGGAACCATGGCGGCGAGATTACCGTCGCCAGCGAGGCCGGGCGCCATACCGAGTTCACATTCGATCTTCCACTGAGCAAGTAGTCTGAAGGGGTGAAGCTATGTATCGCGGCTACGATTACCAGGAGTTCGCGGTCCTTTTCGTCGACGATGAGTCGCAGGCCCTCAAGTATTTCGCCAAGGCGTTCTCGGGCGATTTCCGGGTTCTGACGGCAACCAGCGCCGCCGACGCCTGGAAATTGATCGAAGCGGCCGAGAACAAGATCGCCGTGGTGATTACCGACCAGCGGATGCCGGCCGAGACGGGCGTCGACCTGCTGGAGCGGGTCCGCAGCAACCGCCCCGAGATCGTCCGTATCCTGACGACCGCCTACTCCGATCTGAAGAGCGCCATCGATGCCGTGAATGCCGGCGGCGCCTTCCGCTATATCGCCAAGCCCTGGGATGTGGGCGAAGTGAAGGGAGTTCTGCTGCGGGCGATGGAGTTCTATCTGGTCAAACGCGACCGCGACCGCTTGCTGCGCGAGAAGCTGAGCGTCTTTCAGCGCATGATCATTATGGACCGCGTGCGGGGGCTGGCCGTGCTGGCCGCGGCCCTGGGCTGCCGTCTGCAGAACTCGCTGGGGGCACTGCGCGACTATATCCAGCAGGCGCCCTTGGGCGCGGAACTGCCGGCCCAGCCCGAGGAGTCCATCAACTGCGATCTGTGGTCGCTGGCCCGCTCCGAGGGAGAGAAGCTGGTCACTGCCGTCCGCGAGGTGCTGCAATCGACCGCGCCGCTCGAGGCCCGCTTCCAGGACCAGGTGGATCTGGCCGCGTTGGTCAACGAGATCGTGGCCCAACTCGGTCCGATCAAGCAGGAGGAGGGGGTCTCGTTCCTCATCAAGACCTCGCCGGGCATCCCGGTGATCCAGGGAGATGCCAGTCTCCTCAAGCGGCTGTTCGGCATCCTGGTCGAACGGATCTGCGAGATGGACGGAGAGGATCGGGCGATTGAGATCGAGATCGAGGCGGCTACCCTGGCCAGCGGCGCCCCCGGCGTCTGCCTGAAGGTGCGGGGCGAAGGTCCCGCCTGGCGCGAGGGGCAAGTGGCTGCTCTTTATTCCGCCGTCATTACCAAGGGAAGCTGGCTGTTGGGAATCGACATGGACGTGCTGGCCGCGTACTTCATCGCCCACCATCACGGCGGCACGCTACGAGTTCATCCTACCAGTCCCGCCGGCCCGGGCTTTGAAGCGACATTGGCCTGCGAACCGACGACTCAGCGCGAAGGAGAACTTTCAGCCGACTGGTTCGACCAGGTCTTCTCGCGGCTGGAGGAGGAATCCGCCGGGCGCTGACGTTCGAGCTAGACTAGTTGTTGTTGAAGAGCCGCTGGATGCCTTGGATGAAGAACGTCGCGATGCCGAAGTTCACCAACTCTTCACGCGGCTTGTACCTCAGAATCACGGTATCCTTCGGCTGAATCAGGATCCGCGTGGCCGGGTCGGATAGCGCCCGGTTTAAGTCGACCACAATCGTGATCTGACCTCCACAGGCCAGCGGACGCAACACAAACGCGTTTGACGGCGCCGCGCCACCCAAGCCGCCGGCCAGACCGCCGAACCCGCCACCCCCTTGGGCCAGGGTTCCACCGGCCAGCGCGATCGCACCCAGAATGTCCAGGTCGTAGTCGCGGGGCAGCGGAATCTCGCGGCCACCCAGCATACCACCCGTGTAGAACACCTCGGTATCGCGAGTCTCGATCATCACGATGTCCCCTTGCTCGAGGAGAATGTCCTCGGGCCTCAGGTCCAGGAACTCGCCCGGCGGCAGGCGCAGGGGAATCTTGATGATTGTCGGATCTTCCAGGAGCGGCGGTGGGCAAATGCATGGATCGGGGTGATGCCCCTTTTCGCGTTGCCACATGCTCTTCAAGAACTCTTCGCGTTCTTTGGCGTTGGAGTACTTGCCTCGCATGATCTTGACTTCGTTCTTTGCGTCCAGACCCGGCAAGCCGCCGGTCGCCGCAAGGGCGTGCAGCACGTCGTTCTCATAAGCCGGCAGATTCACGACTTGCCCCGTGCCGATTTGCGACGAACCGCGCACAAAGGTGCTGGCCCCGCCGCCCATGCCGTTGTTGCCACCCCCCGCTTGATCCTGGCGGATGACTACCACCTTGTACGTACGGGGGCGAATCAGCGTCACCAGAATCCGGCTGTCCGGTTTCAAGATCTGCCGCTCAACGTATTGAGTCAGGATCATCTCCTGCGCCTCGGTCAGTGTCTTGCCTGAGACACGCAGCGGCGGAATCAGCGGCAGGGCGATCGTATTGTCTTCGCGGATCGGAATCGGGTATCCCAGCGCGGGCTCGCGATTGCCGTCTTCAGGAAAATGCACGGGTGGCGGTTCGTCCTTGTTGCCCAGCACCCCTTCGACGAACACTCCCAGCACGTCTTTCGCGCCGAGCCGATACTCGTCAGGAGGATCCTGCCGCAGCCGAGAGAGATCCACAGGAACCAGGTTGGCTCGCGGCTCACCCAGAAACTGGCAAGGGACCCGGTGCGCCGGAATGCCGGAAATGGGGGACAGTAGCGTCGTGCAACCCGACATGCCGACCGCCAGCAGGGCAGCGCAAAGTCCGATCACCACCGAGCGCGGACCTTGCGGCCCGCGAGGCAGTTTTTCGTTCGTCGACCTGGTTGGGATGCGGTTCATCGTGCGTTCGTCGTTTCGTCGAGTCGTGGCGCGGCCAATGCTTGACGTCAGGGACCATCGCTCAAGCGTGTCTCGCCCGCAGGCGGAGTCGCTCGGCGCTCTAGGATCGGGCCTCCCAGTTCGGATCGCAGCACTCGATCGTCTCGCAACACCTCGCGGGCGATCTGCGTTCCGGATCGGATCGGCGACGGGGCGGGCGCCTCGGGCAACTCCGCGTTACGGCGAAGCTGCCGCATCGGAGGCAGCGGAACCGAAGGACCCGCCGTGGCGGTAGAAGTCGGTGCAGCGGGAGCGACAGGCTCGCCTTCCGACTTCATGGCCGGAGGTGCATCCTTTTCCCCCGCTGAATACAGGGCGACCGACCGCTTGTAACTCGTCGGCTGTTGCGGTGCGTCGTCCAGGGCCATGCGTTCCCGCACCTGAGTCGCCGGCGTCGAGTGCGACACGGTGCCGATCCGCGACTTGCGGGCTTCGACGGGGGCCGCATGGACGACCGGAGCTGAGTCGATCAACGTGACCGCCGGCACGGCATGCTCTGCCGCTGGTTTCTCACTCAATGAGGACTGCGATATTGCCTGCTGTGCGAACGGGGCAATTCGCTGCGTCTCGAAGGGATTGGCCTCCGAGCTTGCAGCAGGAGCCGCGACTTCGACGTGAGCATGCTGGATCGGCGAGGGCTCTGGTTCTACGGCGGGCAATCGCACCAGGGTCGGCGCAGGTTGTTCCAACGGAGCCGCAGGCCGGCGCTGGGCGGAATCGTCCGTGCCCGACTGTCCCGCAGGATTGGGGAGCACCGGGGGGAGCGGGTTGATCTGGGGACCGTCGTTCGGTTTGGCATCGGGGGTTTTGGCCCCCTCGGTACCGGGAGGAGTCGTCCGCTTCGGCGGCGGCAAATCATCCGGCACGCTGGGAGGCAATACGCCGGGGACCGTGGCCGAAGGACCGGGCGGATTGACCTCTTCCGCTTCGCCGCGCATTTCCTTCTTCAACAGCTCTTCGCGAATCCGCACATAATTGGCACGGCCGCGAATGCTCTTGGAATCGGCGGTGTAGCCGGTCTGAATGTGACCCCAGTTGGCAATGCCGTCTTTGTCGGCTGCGGCGGCTCCCAGCGGATAGCCTTCGAACCAGGCCGCAGTCTTGCCCTGGCCTTCGGGGCTCTGGTAGCGCCAACTCCAGTACTCGCGCGGAGGGAGCACGGGGACGCAACCGTCGCCGCCGTTGGCCACTTCGTTGTAGCCGGCCTGGAAGCCCTTGCCGAAGTCTTTCACGTGAGCGTGCGAGACGAACAGGTGCCGCTGTTGGTACCAGGCCCGTTTCGACCAGACGTGATTTCGCCAGCCCAGTACCAGCGATTCGCTGGCGTCGTTGTAGGCCGCATGGTCGCGGAAGAATCCAACCGGGCCCGTCACGGCTCCGTAAGGAGCACTGACCATCGAGCAACCCGAGCCACTCACCGCCCACACAATTGCGACAAGGCACATCCATCCCCAAGGACGGGATGCACGGGCGCTGTCTGCGCGGAGGTTCCTGGGGGAGCTTGGCCGCATAAAGCGTTATTGCTTATGTACGAGTTGTAATGCGCGTTCTGAGATTGTCCGGCAACTCCGGACTCCTAGTCATTATCGATGAATGCGGCACTGGGGTTGAGGAAACTTCGTTCATCTGGGGATGTTTCGCGCGGATGGGCGGATTGCAACCAACATTCCGTGTATTTCGCGTGTCCGGATTCCGTAGAACGGGAAGACCAGGAAATGTGCGGCGGATGTACAAGATTTGGCGAACAGAACGGGCTTACGCACCCCCAAAGAAGAATGCAATCATTTCAGAAAAGCCATTGACCATAAAGATGATCTACATAATAATGATTTAGTTGAGGTGGCCGGCAAGGCACCTTTATCTCTTCTCAAACTTCCTGCTCACTGGAGAGACCAGAGGCACGCGATCGAGCATCGCCCATGCCCAAGGTCGTCCTCTCATCCAGTTCCTTCGCACCCGCAGTCTTCTCGGCCTGGGTGCATTCGTTCTTTCTCTCTGGCTCGCCCAAGTCGCATCTCGCGACCGCGCACCGGCCAGCTACATTCCTTTCGGAGGTCTCGTCGATGTCGCATCTGTCACTCGGATTTCGCGGACTGGCGTTCTTGATGTTGTTGGCCAACGGGCTCTTGGGCCTGGCACGGGCCGCCGAGAAACAAGAGGGCTGGTCGACGCTGATCACCGCGCAGGAGCTGAACACCCGCCGCGAGCGGCCCAACCTGCTGATCATCGACGCCCGCTCGCCTGCCGAATACGCCGCCGGGCATCTTCCTGGCGCGATCAACTTGCCGGGGAGCCAGTGGCGCACGGCCCCGACCAAGAACCCGGCCAAGGATGGCGTCGGCCAGCGGATCTTTCGCAAGGAAGATGGCACCCTCGATGCCGGTCGCTACGAGGCATTCCTGAGCCAGGCGGGCGTGCGGAATGAACACGAGATCGTGGTCTACGGCAACCACGCCGGCAAAGCGGACGGGTCCGTGCCCGCGGCCATTCTGCTGAAGCTGGGACACGCCAAGGTGGCCTTCCTGGACGGCATCGGCATCGACGCCTGGAAAGCGGCCGGCTATGCGGTCTCGACCGAGGCCCGCACGCTGCCCGCCTCGCAGTACAAGTCGGCGGCCGATCCCAAAAAACTGTGGTCGCTGGAAGACGTGAAGCAGAACTTACAGAAGGAGGACGTGGTGTTCCTCGATTCGCGTACTCCCGAGGAATACGCGGGCACGTCACTTCGCGACAACAAGCGGGGCGGCCACATTCCCGGCGCGGTCCTGCTCAACAGCGAGGACTTCCTCGATCCCAAGAGCAAAGCCACGATCTCGCCCGAGGAAGCCAAGAAAAAGCTGCAGGCGCTTAACATTCCCAAAGACAAGAAGATCGTCATCTACTGTCAGTCGGGCACGCGCTGCAGTCATAAGGAACTGATCCTGAAGGACCTGGGCTACCAGAACGTATTCCTTTACGACGCCAGTTGGCAGGAGTGGGGGAACCGCGATGACACCCCCATCGAGGCCCCGGCTAAGGTCGAAGCTCCCAAGAAACCGTAAGTCACAGCGGCAAGGTCCGCGAGCGTTCACTACCCAACCCAAAGGCACGTTGCATTCTCACTTCATAGCTCCTCTGAGCTCGGACAACACGTGCACAAGGGTCGCCCCGGAGAGATCCCACCTTCTCTCCGGGGCACACTTCATTCTTTGATCGGGGGTAGTGAACCTTTCGGTTGGCACGGCGAGGGCTGTAACTTTGCGGGTTGATGAGCGGCGTGTATCTTTGCTGGTTCGGGCTTTCTTCACGCACGCCGCACAACAACGAACACTTATCAAGAAACCTCTCCATGAATGCTCCGCTGTTCTCCAAGCTGCCGCCGGCGCCGGCACGCCAGTATGTGCCTCGTGAACTCGATCCGGCCCACTGGCCCGCACTGGAGCGGGTGTTTGAAGAACTCGAGGCCCGATCGCTCTCAACCGTGGCCGAACTCGAGAAGTGGCTGGCTGACCAGTTCGAGCTGGCCAGCGTCCTGCGACAGGCGACCAACATGGCCTACGTCCGCATGACCTGCGACACGACGGACGACAAGGCCGAGCAGGCGTTCCTGCACGTGACACAGGTGATCGACCCGGCGGCCAAGCCGCATTGGAACCGCTTAAACGAGATCTTGCTGGCCACGCCGCTGGCGGGAGAGCTCCCCGCGCGCTACGCGCTGTTCCTGAAGATGCGGAAGAACGAGGTCGAACTGTACCGGGCCGAGAATGTGCCGCTGGAAGCCGAAGATACGCGGCTCGATCAACAACACGACAAGATCAAGGGGGCGCAGTCGGTCGAGTTCGATGGCCGCGTGCAGACTTTGATTCAGTTGGGCACGTACCAGGAACGGACCGATCGCGCATTCCGGCAGCAGGCATTTGAAGCGGCGGCCAAGCGCCGCTTGCAGGATTGCGACGCGCTGAACGAGATCTTCGAGGCACAGATCGCGAACCGGCATCAACGGGCGCTCCATGCGGGCTTTCGGAATTTCCGCGATTTCCAGCATCAGCGGCTGGCGAGGTTCGACTATCGCCCCGAAGATTGCTTCGCATTCCACCAGGCGGTCGATGAGTGCGTGATGCCGGCTGTGCGAAAGCTGGCCGAGCGCCGCCGTGCGAACCTGGGGCTCGACAAGCTTCGTCCTTGGGACATGAAGGTCGACGCCCAAGGGCGAGCCCCGCTGGCGCCATTTCAAGACGCCCAGCGACTGGCGCAGGGGAGCTTGCGGATCTTCGAGAAGGTCGATCCCGAACTCGGACGGCAGTTTGGCCGCATGATCGAGTACGACCTGCTCGATCTCTCGAATCGCCAAGGCAAAGCGCCCGGCGGATACCAGACGTCGCTGAACGAGTACTCACTCCCCTTCATCTTTATGAACGCTGTGGGGCAGGACTACGACGTGCGCGTGCTGCTGCACGAAGCGGGACATGCGTTCCACACGTTCGCGGTCGAAGGGGAGCCGGTGCTGGAGTACCGCGAGGCGCCGATGGAGTTCTGCGAAGTGGCCTCGATGGCCATGGAGTTGATCGCCAATCAGCATCTCGACGAGTTCTACTCGCCCGAGGATGCCGATCGCAGTCGACAGGCGCACCTGGAAGGCATCCTGGAACTGCTTCCCTGGATTGCCACGATTGATGCCTTTCAGCACTGGATCTATCTGCATCCCACGCACAGTCGGGCGGAGCGGAACGAGCATTGGCTCACCCTGCGACAGCGATTTGCGGGTCTAGCCGACTGGAGCGGCTACGAGGAAATCGAGGCCAACCTATGGCAGCCGCAGGGGCATCTGTACGGGGTTCCGTTCTATTACATTGAATACGGCATCGCCCAGTTGGGGGCGCTGGGGGTTTGGCGCAACGCGCAGCAAGACGCTCCGGGCGCTTTGGCGGCCTATCGTCGGGCGCTGGCCCTGGGGGGGAGCCGACCCCTGGGCGAGCTGTTTGCCGCCGCGGGGCTGAAGTTCGACTTTGGTCCAAAAACCGTGAAACCGCTGGTGGACGCCGTGATGGAGCGGGTAAGCTTGTAGGGTCCCTGTGGACGCTGTCAATCGTTCCATGCGCGTTGTCCAACGTCCCTCACCTCTCTCGAACCAGAGACTCATGACTTTCAATCAATCGAAGGCCCGCTACGAAGAGATCCTGCGGAAGGCCCAGGAGGCCCGCGACGCCGAGAAGAAGCGCGAGGCGGAGGCCAAGGCGCGACAGGTGGACTGGAACGGACGCGCTTCCAACACCATCCAGAACATGACCAACTCGGCCAATAAGATACTGGGCGAGTTGCCGGTGCGGATCGACGACGCCCGCGACGGTAAGGGGCTGGTCATTCAGATGCGAACGCTGGACGACAAGAAGCATGCCGAACTGAAGATCATCTTTACCGAGGACTACTCGAAGAAGCTGGTGACCGCGCGGCTGTTTCTGGAACCGGATGACGGCACAGTTTCGATCGAGCTTCCGGAACTGCCGGCTTCGCCGCAGCCGAGCTTTGATAAGGCCAAGCGGGAGATGGAGTCGGTGTTGAGCGGGATGCTGGAAAAGTTCTTCGAGCGCATTATCGAGCTGAGCGTTAATGCAGGCCTGGACGTGCCGATGCTTGCGGCGCCTGCCGCTGCCGCAGTACCGGCGATTGCTGGTCCCAGCGCCCCTGCGGTGCCGACGCCGGCCGCTCAAGTTCCCGCTCCGGCGGCGCCGAAGCCGCTGGCTCCGGCCCCTGCCGCACCGGCCGCGGGGCTTCCTCCTCGCCCCGCACCGACGGCTCCTGCTGCACCATTGCCTCCTCCCGCGGCGCGGCCGGCGACATCTTCCGGCTCGACGCTTCCTCCGCTTCGCCCATTGCCTCCGTTGGGCCCGCTTGGTCCGCGGCAAGGTTGAACGGCCGACTGACGACAATCAAATCCCACTGCACCCTGCGCATTCTGTTTCCTTCGTGAGGTTCCTGCCTGTGAAGCTGCCCAACGGTTCCTGCGGCTTGCGTGTTGCGTGTTTCGCATCGATGTTGGCTCTGCTTGCGGCTCCGACAGCCGCCTGCGCCCAATGGCCGCAGTTCCGCGGGCCCGAGGGGCAGGGTCACACCACGGCCAAGGGGCTGCCGCTGTCGTGGAGCGAGACTGAGAACATCGTCTGGAAGACCCCGCTGGTCGGCAAAGGCTGGTCCTCTCCGGTGATCGAGGGGAACCAGATCTGGATGACGGCCGCGATTGAATCCCCCGTGACGCCGGAAGAGCGGAAGAAGCGGCTGGAGGGAAACACGACGGGCGATCCGACGCTGGTGGTCGTGGGCCAGTTGAGCCTGCGGGCGCTGTGCGTCGACCTGGCCTCGGGCAAGCTGCTGCACGACATCGAGCTGATGTCCGAGGACCAGCCGGACCCGATTCACTCGCTCAACAGCTTTGCCTCGCCGACGCCGGTCATCGAGCGGGGACGGCTGTATTGCCACTTCGGCACCAACGGCACGGCCTGTCTCGACACGGCCACACAGAAGGTGTTGTGGACCAACCGCAAGCTGAAGATCAAGCACGAGAACGGCCCCGGCAGTTCGCCCGTCTTGTGGGGCGATCTGTTGATCGTGCACTGCGACGGCAGCGATCTGCAGTATCTGGCCGCGCTCGATAAGAGCACCGGAGATCTGGCCTGGAAGACCGAACGCACAGGCAAGATGAACAGCAATCCGCAGTTGAAGAAGGCCTATGGTACCCCGCTGATTGTCGACGTGGCCGGCAAGCCGACGGTCCTCTCGCCCGCGGCTGATTGGCTGTACGCCTACGATCCGGCCAGCGGCGCCGAGCAGTGGAAGGTCCCCTATGGAGCGCTGGGCTTCAGCATCGTGCCTCGCCCGGTTGCAGGGCATGGCATGCTGTTCATGTGCACCAGCTTCATGCAGTCGGAGCTGCTTGCCATCCGCTACGACGGCCAAGGGGAGAAGAAAGAGCCGCACATCGTGTGGCGCTATGCCAAGCAGGCGCCGCAGATGCCCTCGCCCGTGCTGGTGGGGGACGAGATCTATGTGGTCAGCGACAAGGGAGTGGCAAGCTGCCTGGATGCCAAGACCGGCACGGTCCATTGGACCGAGCGGCTGGGCGGCAATTTCTGCGCCTCTCCGCTGGCGGCCGACGGGCGGATCTATTTCTCGAACCGCGACGGGCTGACGACGGTCATCGAGCCTGGCAAGACGTTCAAGCCGTTGGCGAAGAACGATCTGAAGGAAGGGATCATGGCCTCGCCGGCAGCCATCGACGGGGCATTGATTGTGCGGACCGACAAGGCACTCTATCGATTGGGCGCGAAGCCGTAGCGATCACGCGGCGCGACGCTTCTCTGTGATGATGTCGGCTTCTGTCTCGGCGCCGTCGTTCCTCGATTCGCCCGAATCGCGTTGCTGCGCACCCGCTTCCCAGCGGTCGAAGTAGCGGAACAAGCCGACGCCACGCAGCGCGGAGACGGCGATCAGCCAGCCAACCGTCGCCCCCCACAGTGTGTCGCTCAGAAAGTGGGCGATGTTCAGCACGCGCTGACTGGCCACCATGACGGTGACGGCCACAAACAGCCAGCGTCCGCGGGGATAGAGCCAAGTCAGCCCGAGTGTCAGCCCCATGGCGGTGGCCGTGTGCGACGAGGGGCAGCTTTGCATGCCGGTGGGATGCCAGGACAGTGGATCCCATTGCTTGAAGGTATCGAATACCCCGCCCGCAAAGTCGAACGCGACTGGTCGACTTCGCTGAATGAGCTTCTTGACCAGGTTGTTGATCAGTCCCGAACCCAGCGACATGACGGCGATTCGTGGGATACAGCGTCGCCGCTGGGGATCGAGCAGGTAGATCGCCGTGAGCAGCAAGGCCACGCCGATGCCGTGGCCGTAAGCTTCGGAGGAATCGACGAGCTGAAAAACCGCGGAAGGCAAGGTTCGGTCCTTGCCGACCCAGGCCACCGGAATATCGACCGTCAACGCAACAAAGCCCAGGCCGAAGAGAACGAGCGCCGGCCAGTAGGATCGCCAAACGCGGGACAATCCCGATGTGCTATCAGTGGGCGCGGCAGGGCGCCTTTGGCCAGGCCAAGGGAGCAGATCGCGCTGTGAAGTAGGTTCAGGGACCATCCGTGGCACTAGCAAAGTGACATTGGCAGGCCCGCAAGAGCGGCCTATATTTCCGCCGCGCTGGCGGCCCCGTTCTGGGCGGGGAGCAATTTAGTCGAAGCCTCCCTTCCGCCGAAGCTCAATTTATCGACAAACGCCAGGTGCGGCTGCTGGCACGCCGGGCGACACGTGTTTCAAGGATGGCTCGCATGACGCATGAATCGCTGGTGAATACTGCTCGTCCATCCGCGTCGTGGCTGCGCGACCTGACCTGGATCGTGCTGGCCGCCAGCGTGGTCTTCTTTACCAATCTGGGCGGGCCGCATCTGTGGGACGAAGACGAGCCCAAGAATGCCTCGTGCGGATGGGAGATGATGGATCGGAACGACTGGATTGTTCCCTATTTCAACGGCGAACTGCGAACCGACAAGCCAGTGCTGCTGTATTGGCTCATGATGTCGGCCTATAGCCTGCTGGGGGTCTCGGAGTTCTCGGCGCGGCTGGCTTCGGTCTGCTGCAGCCTGGGAACGGTGATGCTGACTTACGTGATTGGCCGCACGATCTTCAGTCCAGGAGCCGGCCGCTGGAGCGCGCTGGCGCTGAGCTGTGGGTTGATGTTTGTCGTGGTGTCGCGCGCCGCTACGCCGGATGCCACGTTGATCGTGTTCACCACGCTCTCGCTGACTGCATTTGCCGTAGGAAACACCGGCCGCTGGCGCACCGAAGAGGGAGGGGAGGACGCCACCCGGCTGACTTTGGCTCCTTCGTTCAAGACCGCGCTCGGCATGTACACCGCCATGAGCATCGCCGTGCTGGCCAAGGGCCCGGTGGGCATCCTGCTGCCGACCGCTTCCATCGGGCTGTTCCTGATGAGCCGGGGCGAAGGCCTTCGAGGCGGAGTGCAGAACGCCATCGCCGGCGGGGGCTTTCGCGAGTTGGTCCGGCGGTTCACTCCAGCGGCGTTCTTTCGGACCGTATGGAAACTTCGCCCGCTGACAGCACTGGTGCTGCTGTGCATCATTGCTTTGCCCTGGTACATCGCGGTCGGCGTTCGCACCGAGGGAGCCTGGCTGACGGGCTTCCTGGGGAACCACAACGTGGGGCGATTCGTGAACTCGATGGAAGGGCACCGCGGTCCGTTCTTCTACTATCTCATTGCGGTGATGGTCGGCTTTCTCCCCTTCTCGATCTTCCTGCCACTGGGCTCGTGGCAAACGATCCAGCGGATTCGCCGACACGATGCCTGGAGCAACGGCTCATTGCTGGTCGCCTGCTGGGCCGGTCTGTACCTGGTCTTCTTCTCGATGGCCCGCACGAAGCTGCCAAACTACGTGTTGCCGGCCTATCCGGTGATCGCCCTGGTGGCCGGCGCGTTCTTCGATCGCTGGCTGTCGGCACCGCAGAACCTTTCGCGCGGCTGGCTGGCGGCCGCGATGGGCGGACTTAGCCTGATGGGAATCGGGCTGGCGATCGGCCTGCCTGTGCTGGCCGGCCAACTTTTGCCAGGCGACGCCGTGCTGGGCTGGCTGGGCGCGATCCCCATTCTGGGAGCCGGCGTATTTCTGGTGCTGCTGTATCGCGATCGCCCTCGTGCCGCCGCCTTGGCCTTTGCCCTGACGGCGATCGCCATCCCAACGTCGCTGTTTGGCTTCGGAGCGATGCGCATCAACCGACATCAGAACAGCGCGCAACTGGTCGCCCTGTCGCACGAGGCCCGGCCCGAAGGGATTTCGCATCCATGGCTCGCTTCGCAAGCAGTTCGCCTGGGGACGTTCCGGCACTGGCAGCCAAGCCTGGTCTTTTACTCGCGGCAGCAGGTCGGACGGTTCACGGAGCCGGCCCAGGTCGAGCAGTTCTTCGCCGAGTCTCCGCACGGCTTTTTGATCACCCGGATCGAGCATCTGGAAGAAGTCCGGTCGGCGCTGCCGGCGGACATTGTCGAGATCGGCCGCATGCAGTGGTTTCTGCACAAGCAGGAAATCGTGATGCTGGCGCGCCCCGACGGGCTTCAGGTAGCGAGCAAGCCGTTAGGGTCGGTGATCGCGAAGAGGAACAGCCGGAGTGAGAAGTACTAGTGTACTGTCCCAGAAGTGTGGTGACCTGCAATTCGACGTTGCAGGTGAGCGGTGCAAGTGAGGAAGAGATCGCAACGGCCCATACCGGAAGATTGCCCCGGCAAAGACTCCAAGGGCCCGAAACAGCCGGAGATGCCGGCAGTTCGAACCGCTATTTCTTGCCGACGTCGAGCTCAAAGGCATTCTCGCCCGCAACCACTTTCTGCGGCGCGACGATCTCGACGGTTCCTCCGCCCGACTGATCGGCCCCCAGAGGGAGATCGATCGAGACCCGATAGATACCCTCCGGTGCGCCGGGCTTCCGCACGTTCCCCTCGATGGTAATCGTGCTGGCTTCGAATCGCCCCTGGGCATCGGTGGCCGCGGTGACAATCAGCCTGGCATCGGGCGGTTCCGTGCGAAAGCGGACCAGGCAATCCTGGAGCGGCTGCGTCCCGCGCTTCACGGTCCCCTTCACCGGATGGAGCGGAGGCAACGTATCCGCAGGCTTGCTGCAACCGATTGACCCGAGAAGCACCGCCAGGGTCAGCAAACGAACGAGCATCGTTGGATCTCCGGACTCTGAAGCACGAGAGGTGGTCGAAGCAGGTGTGCGCGAGCTAGGCGGCTACCACTCCGTGCTGATCGCGTTGCGATCACGAGGATCGTTCACATAGGCCCAGGTGTTCGCGTCGACTCCTTGAGCCACAAAGCGGACGCTGCCGTCGCCTATCCCTACATTCACGCCCGCTGCATGTCCCGACTGGGAGCGAGACGGATCGCACGTGGTCATGTAGTGCGGGCTGACCTGGAACATCGGGGCGGGCGGATAGCCGGCGCCGCCGTTCTTCGAGGTCCCCAGATTGTAGCCCGGCCGCCAGACACTGTTGGCATCGGCCCACAGACTGCCCCACAGCAAGGTCGACAGGCCGCTGGTGCCGCAGGTGCCATAGATCTCGGAGAAAAAGATCGTGTTCGAGAGCCCGTCGGGAATCGAAGCGAATTTGGCGTAGCCTTGTGTGTTGCCCGCGACTGGGTTGCCAAACACATAGTTGTTGGCCGCATAGTTACTGACGGCCCAGTTGTTCGCCCCGCCATAGGTCGTCTGACAAAAGCCCCGCAGACTCGAGGGATCGCTGGGACACCGGAGCGCGGTCAGCACCTGGTTGTATTGCCCGCCGGCATAGCCCGTGATGGCCAGCTTCTTGAAGACAGCATCCTGCTCGAGGTAAGGGAGCAGGAACTGGAACAATGTGTAGTTGTGCTTGCCATAGGCCGACTCGGTGGGAGTGTAGCAACTGGCGATGTTGGGGTCCGCACATGCGGCGCACATCGGCGGCAGCACCCGATTCGAAGTGTGCAGGTTGTGAACAGCCAGTACCACCTGCTTCATGTTGTTCTGGCATTGGATCCGTTGCGCTGCCTGCCGGGCGCTCTGCACGGCGGGTAGGAGCAGGGCAATCAGAATCCCGATGATCGAAATCACCACCAACAGCTCAATCAGCGTGAACGCAGCGCGCGAGCGCAAGGAGATCGCAGTCATGACCGTTTCCCTCTAAAAAGGTCGGTGACGGAACCAAGCAGGGGCAGCAAGTTGTCAGGCGGGAGAGGCAGGCGGAGAGGTGAAGTGAACTCACTTATCGTATCGATTATGCCGACGACCGCAAGTGAAATCTCATGAAATTGGATAGAATTCTTGCGACGCGGCTTCCTTGCAGGCATTCCACTCCAATAAAGTGAACACACTTATCGAAACTCAATTCGGGGTGAGGGTCGTCGATTTGAGCGCTTCGTGCGGACGCTCGTGTCGAGCGCCACGGTGATCAAAAACGATGTTCTGACTCGTCTGCCACAGTCTCTTCCTCAAAACCGATTCCACTCGGGCAGCTTAGGTAAACCTCACGGTCGCTAAGCATTCCTATCACTGCCACGATCCCGACAGGCCGAAGAACCCCCATAGACAGATGTGTGTCCGGAATTCAGGGAAGCGGAGTGCAAGACTCCCGCCGCCCCGCGACTGTAAGGGGGACGAAGGTCGACATGCCACTGGTCGCAAGACCGGGAAGGCCGGCCCGAGGGTGAACCCAAGCCAGGATATCTGAACCGGAACGATACCTTCACTGCTCACTCCTTCGAGGGAAGGACAGGAGTTCCATGGCTACGGCACGCTTGCGCGCGCTGGGAGCGGTTCTGTGCCTGTGGGGCGCGGCCGTATTCGCCCAGCCTCCTTTGGAAGAGATTCCCGAGACCACGGTCCGCGGGGAGCCTCAACCTTTTCCCAGCCAACCGCTCACCGATGACACGGTCGTCACGGCGAATCGGACCGAGACGCCGGCCAATCAGACGGGCAGTTCGATCACCGTGGTCACCGAGGCCCAGATCCGCCAGTCGCGGGCCATCAGCGTGGCCGAAGTGCTGCGCGGCCTGCCGGGCGTGAATGTGGTGCAGCAGGGGGGCCCCGGCGGATTCACCAGCGTCTTCTTGCGCGGCGCCAACTCGCAGCAGACAAAGGTGCTGCTCGACGGCATTCCGATGAATGACCCCAGCAATGCCGGGCGAAGCTTCGACTTTGGATCGCTGACGGTCGACAACATCGAGCGAATCGAAATCCTCCGCGGCCCGCAGAGCACGCTTTATGGCAGCGACGCCATCGGCGGCGTGGTGCAGATCATCACCAAACGGGGGAGCGGTCCGATGTCGGGGCTGGCGCGCCTGCAAGGGGGCAGTTACGGCACGGCCGCTGAAGGGGGATACGTCAGCGGCGGCACCGACAAAATCTACTACTCGTTCAGCGGGTCGTATGTCCAAAGCGACGGCTTCTCGTCCGCGGCCAAGCGGCTGGGGAACACCGAGGTGGATCTGTATCGCAATACCACCTTCAGCGGGCGATATGGCTGGACCCCCAGCGATCTATTCGAGGTCGACTACGTGTTCCGCTATACGGATGCTACCAAAGGCATCGACGACGTCGCCTTTCCTTCGGGGATTCCCTTCGATCAACTGAATCGTACCAACATCACCGAGTCGTTCTTTCAACGCGTCCAGTTGCGGCTGGCCCCCCTCGATGGCGACATCGAAAGCAAGATCGCCTTCAGCCTGGCCGACTACGACCGCCGCGACACCAACACCTTCTTCGATCCGCAGTACCTGGGACAGACCCGCAAGGTCGATTGGCAGAACCTGCTGCGGCTAAGCCCCAACAATACGCTCTTGATCGGTGCCAGTTACTTTCAGGAAGACGCGCAGAGCACCAGCGACGGCCCTTACTCGCAGACGGACCCCGGCGTGTACATCGACGAGCAGATTGCGCTCTTCGACCGCTGGTACACAACCTTCGGCACCCGCTGGGACGATTACAGTTCGGCCGGGCCGGCCTTCACGTATCGGGCAACCTCGGCCTTCAACGTTTACGAGACGGGCACGATCTTTCGGGCCACGATTGGCACAGGCTTCCGAGCGCCTTCCTTGGCCGAGAATCTGTTTTTGTATGGAAACCCCGATTTGCTTCCGGAACAAAGCAAAGGCTGGGACTACGGCATCGAGCAGCTTTTGGTCGAGGGCCTGGTGGTCGGCGCGACCTACTTCCGCAACGATTTTACCGACCTGATTGTCTACAACCCCGCGGCATTTCAAATTCAGAACATCGGCCGGGCCAAGTCGCACGGGGCCGAGGTATATGTCCAGAGCCAGTTGACGCACGTCTTCAGCGTGACGGCCAACTACACCCGCACCGACACCAAGAATCTGATCACGGGGGAACAGTTGTCCCGCCGCCCGCGTGACGTAGCCAGCGTGGCCCTGAACGCCCAGTTCACGCCGCAGACCTCCATCACATCCTACCTGCTGTATGTCGGCACGCGTCCCGACGGACCTTTCGAGCTGGACGACTATGTCACGCTCAACCTGGCGGGCGCCTATCGTATCAGCCCCCGCGCCGAAGTTTTTGCTCGGGCCGAGAATGTGACGAATACGATGTACGAGGAGACGTTTGGTTACGGGGTGCCTGCAATCAGCGGCTACTTCGGGGTGAATCTTTCGTTCTGATCGCCCGGAATCATGGCGCGACTGGCTTTGCCCCACCCATCGGATCTGATATCGTCTTTAGCAGTGTGTTGGTGGCCGGGCGGCATGCTTGCCGACCGGCGAACAGGGAACTCCGGTGCAATTCCGGGACGGCCCCGCCGCTGTAACCGAGCGCCATCAGGCGCGTCCATTCCTTGCCATTGTCGCTGGCGGCCTTCCAGGCCCTGAGCGACGAGAAGGCCGGACGCTGCTCGAGCTCGGAAGTCAGAAGACCTACCAACACGTGACCGCAGTTCCGCGCGGGACGGAGCTGATGTTGACGCGTCGTTTCCATCAAGGTGACGAAGCGTCGCACCCGGCGTTTTTCGCCCACGCGAAGCCGCCCAGTAAGCCTTGGCATGGCCGCGCCCGTTTTCGACACCTGGACTCCTCCCGAACCCGCCTGGCCCAGCGCGCGCCGCGCAAACGTGGCCCGGCCCGCGCAATGGGTATGGGCCCTCGGCCTGAGTTCCGTCGCCCACGCGGCACTGGGGGTGGCCTTGGTGCAATGGGGACTCGGCCATCTTGCCGCCCAACCGTTGTCCACGGCCCATGGACGGGCTTCGATCGAGCAACTGGCCTCGCAAGCTTCTCAGGCAAGCCCCGCGGAAAGCTCCCTTTCCGAAGAGCTTTCAACTGCAACGATCGCCGTGGAGGTTGCGGAAGCGGAGCCATCGCCGAGCGGAGGGGGCGAAGAGGGCTCGTTGCCCCCGACGACACCCGACGTGACACGAACCAGCGCGGTCTTGGGCCAAGTCGTTGCGACCAGCCTTGCGATCCCCCTGCCTGACGTCCGGTGGGAGCCTCTGCCCGGCCCCCGTGCCCAGCGGTTCTCCACCGGGCAGGACGAACGCGATCCTCATCACCATCTGGCCTCACAGCAACGCCCGCCAAGCGCGACCCCTGCAGCTCAAGCCGCCATGGCTCAGGCCGATAGCCGCGCATCGCACGGCAGCGAAGCGGACGAGTTGCCGCAGGTTGTCGAGAACCCCGCTCCGGTCTATCCATCCGACCTCTTGGCAGCGCGGGTCGAAGGCCGCGTCGTCTTGCGTGTCGTCGTGAGCGCGGCAGGACGCGTTGAGCGACTGAGCATCCACCAGTCGAGCGGGCGAGACGCTTTCGACCGGGCAGCGATGGCGGCGGTGCGCGGCTGGCGATTCAAGCCCGCGCTGCTGAATGGAACGCCCGTGGAATACCAGGTGGCGGTTCCCGTTCGATTTGTGATCGATTCCGAAGCGAGTCGGGCGAGATAGGCGACTTGCCATTCTAAGTTTAAGTGCTCTGAAATCCACAATATGGATTGACAGGCGCGAAAAGCCCGATAGCTTAACTGAGACACAATCTCAGTGAGACATAGTCTCACTAACAGCCCGCTTCACGCCTTCCCTTTGTCGGAGTGCCTCGCATGTTTAGCCGTTTCAGCCTGGCTGCGGCCATTCTCTTGATGTCCGGTCTCGAACTCCGCGCCGCCGAAACGGCTGAATCGCTGATGAAGCAGGCACACGATGGCCGCGCCATCTGGAGCAAGTTCCCCGGATTCACCGCCGATATTTCGGCCGGCAGCGACAAGCAAGCCGCCAAGGGGACGCTGAAAGTCTCGGCCACGGGCGATGTGATTCTTGCGTTCCCCAATGAGGCCAAGACCGACTGGGCCGGGAAGACCCTGAAGTCGGTCGTCGGGCATCGCCTGTCCGAAGACGGCGCAATCGCCAACGTCGATTTCGCCGACGACGTGGCCGATCATCCGTTGGGCCGGCTGCTCAAGTCCAAGGACGCCTCGGAACACAGCCTGTGGCGCGTGAAGGGGGACCTGATGACCGAAGTCCACCGCGCGATGGGCAAGACCCGCTTCATCATCAGCGTGGTCGACGTGGCCCGCACCAAAGAAGGCAAGCACCTCCCCCGCAACTTCACCGTCACGACCTGGGATGCCGCCAACGGCGCGATTGTCTCCACCCGTCAGGTCTATAATGAATGGACCCGCGTGGGCGATATCGATCTGCCGACCCGCTTGCTGGCAATCAATTCCAAGAGCGATGGAACCCGCACTGTAGAGGACCTCGTGCTCACCAACCACAAACTCGGCAATCCGGCTACGGCCAGCGCCGCCAAGACCACGGCAGTGGCCCTGGCCGAGGGTACCCCACCTGCCGCCGCGGCTGGCGCTCGTCAGTACGCGCCGCTCAAGGCGCCGGTCACGAGTCTGGGGGCGGCAATCGTCGATGGCAATCTCTACATCTACGGCGGCCACCTGGGCTCGCCCCACGAGTACACCGCCGACAAGCAGGCCAACGAACTGATGAAGCTGAATCTGGCCAAGCCCGAGGCCTGGGAGGTGGTAAACACCGGTCCGCGCCGCACCGGCCTGGCCATGGTCGCTCACGGTGGCAAGCTGTACCGCGTCGGCGGCTGGGAAGCCAAGCCCGCCGACGGGGGCAAGTTCGATCTGGTCTCGAGCCCCGACTTCGCCCGCTTCGATCCCAAGGTCGGCAAGTGGGAAGATCTGGCGCCGCTCCCCAAGGGGCGCTCCAGCCACGACGCGGCTTTGTTGGGTGACAAACTGTATGTCGTCGGCGGTTGGAAGCTTGACGGCCGGGGCGAAGGCGAATGGCACGGCACAGCGTATGTCGCCGACCTTTCGCAGGCGTCGCCCGAGTGGAAGGAAGTGGCCAAGCCCTCTTTCAAGCGGCGCGCACTGGCCGTGGCGGCTTATCAGGGCAAGATCTATGTGATCGGCGGAATGAACGATTCCAACGAGATCACCCGGGGCACCAGCATCTACGATCCCGCGACCGACAAGTGGAGCGATGGTCCCGAGATTCCGGCCCCGGCCGGCGGTCAGGGTCCCATGGAAGGCTTCGGCGCTTCGGCCTTCGGCGGCCCCAGCGGGCTGTTTGTTTCGACGAGCTCCGGCAAGATCTTCCGTCTCTCGAAGGACGGCAAGACCTGGGACGAGGCGGGCGCGCTGGCCCACCCCCGCTTCTTTCATCGGCTGGTCCTGGATCAGGACGGTTCGCTGGTGGTGGTGGGCGGGACGTCGCGGGGGGGCAAGATCACGCAGGTTGAAGTGATCAAGATCGCCGAGTCGGCTCCGAAGTAGAGCCCAACGGATCCGCCCAAGCCCGCGGCCGGAGCAGGCCGCGGGGGCGGGCTACCCCGCCCGCTTGAGCAGCTCTTCGATTTTGCGGACCAAGTTGCCGTAGTGATACGGCTTGGCCATGAACTCCTGGCGATCGTGCGGCTCGTTGCGACGGGCGGTACCCAGCAGCACTACGGGCGTGTCGACCTCGGGCGTCTGCGAACGGAATGCATCAGCCGACTTCCCTTGGCTGGCGAGTTCCAAATCGAGGACGATCAGGTCGGGGCGATGTTCGCGGGCCATCTCCAGGCCCTGCCGCGCCTTGCCGGCCGAATAGACGTGCACGCGGTCGCCCAGCGCGGCCCGCAAGACCTGCCCGGTCTCTTCGACCTGGTCCACGACCAGCACGCTCAGTCGCTTGGGTAGGGACTCGCCTTCCACGGTAGGAAGGCCCGAGGCGGATTCAGAATTCATCTCAGTGCGATGAATGGGTGCAATATTGCCGATCAACGCGCGTACCTCCATGTACGAAGAAACCGGCTGGAAGCCTGGCGCGCGGCCTGACCTTGGCGTTCGAACGTGTTCGACGCCCCTGGAATGAACACTCTGCCCCAGGGCCCCCCTGGTCTCGATCGCGCCGTTCGACGGCCAGGCAGGCTGCGAATCTCCGCAAGGAGAACGCTGCCATGCCCGCAGGTGGGTGAGCCGAACATCCATGTTCCACTCTTCGCACCGCCGAACAAGGCGTCTCAGCGAGGGCGGGAGAATAGCGACCCGTGGGGTGCGTGTCAAAAGCGAAAATGCCAGATTTATGCGGCAGACTTCCCATCTGCGTCCCTTGAGGGGGGAAACTCGCCGCCCGGAGTTCGGTAGCTTCACCAGCTTGCCGCGCCGCCCTGCCAGCTACTCCACCAACTGTGAAATGTGGGGCTCGCGCGTCACTTTGGGCAAGACCTTGGGCTGATAGATCTGGGTGTAACCGGGCGCCGTCCGGTGCACGTCCAGGGCCTCCTTCGACTCCCAGCGCTCGGAGAGCAGAAAGCGGTTGGTGTCGTTCTCGGAGTGAAAGACATCGTATCGCAGGCAGCCCGGCTCGCCCCGCGAGAGCCGGCCCAGTTCGGCCAACAGGCCGCGGATCTCGGCCACATCGTTAGGGTCCTTTGCGGTCAGCCAGACGTTGACATGCACCATCAGTGGAACCTTTGAGAGTAGAAAAGTGATCTTCGCTCGATGTGCAGGCGCTCGCGACTGCACCACCATCAGTCACGAGCGCCCCATGAATAACCCGTTACTTTACCTTTTCGGCGGGCTTCTTCGCGGGAGGGCTCTTTACCGGCACGGCTTCGCCCGTGGGGGGCGCGACGGCGCCCACCGGCGACTTCTCGGCCGGCGACGACGTGACCAACACCGACTTGTCCAGATATTTGCGGGCCACGCGGATTACGTCGTCCAGCTTCACCGCCTGAATGCGAGCCTCGTACGATTTCTCGTAGTCGTAGCCCAATCCGTACAGTTCGTTCAGGGCGGCTTCCTGAGCCTGCGACGAAATGGTGGTGTTGTCTTGAGCGTGCAACGCCAACACCATCGAGCGGGCCAGTTCCAACTCGTCGAGCTGGATGTTCCCGGCCTTGGCCTTCTGCACGTTCTGCTCGATCCGCTTCACGACCTCGGCGACAGAATCGGGGTCGGTCTGCGAAAGAATCGCAAAGTAGCCTGGCGCTGGGCCGGTCATGGCCATGCCATGCACGTAGTAGACCAGCTTGCCGTCTTCGCGAAGATCCTTGTGCAGCCATCCGCCCGGATAGCTGTAGCCCGACATGATGGTGTCGAGCAGCGTGATGGCCGCGCTGTCGGCCTTGTCGTAGATGCTTCCGATCGGGTAACCCACCAGCACCATGCCCGTCGGCTTGGCCGTGGTCTTGTGCTTGATGATCGACTCCGGCAGGGCGTTGTCGCGGTTCACGGGGATTGGCTTGAAGTCGGCAGCCGGCTTCAAATGACCGTACTGTTCCTTCACCAGAGCCAGGGCTGCCTTGGGGTCGATGTTGCCAAAGACCGTGACGATCATGTTCTGCGGCACGAAATAGGTCGCATGAAATTTCTTGCAGTCGGCCACGGTCAGCTTCTCGACAGTCGCCGCCTTCCCCCCCTGCACCAGATGGTACGGAGTGGTCTTGGGGAGACTGTCGGAGAAGGCTTCAAAGATCTCCTGCTGCGGGTTGGCCCCCCGCTGGGCGATGCCGGCCAACTGCAACTGCTGCATCTTCTTGAACTGTTCGTCGGGGAACGTCGGCCTCGTCACGCACTCCGAGAACAGGGCCGAAGCCTTGGGGAAGTCGTCGGCCAGGGTGGTGATACTGCCGAACAACGAGTTCCGCCCGGCACTCATGCCGAACTGCCCGCCGATCGAGTCGAAGTACTCGGCGATCTCGTCGGCCGTCTTATCTTTCACGCCTTGATCGAGCATGGCGGCGGTCAGCGTGGCCAGCCCGCTCTGCTCGTCGGTCTCGACCAGCGTCGACCCCATGCTGTAGGCCTGCATGTTCACCAGCGGCAGATGAGGCACCCGCTTCACCAGCACCTTCAGGCCGTTCTCGAGCTTGTGCAGTTCGACGGCGCTCTCCTGGGCCAGCGTCTCGCCGGCGGCTTCCGTTTTCTTGGCCCCAGTGGGAGCGATGATGATCCGGTTCAGCCGGTTGGGGACGAAGTACTTGCGGGCCACATCGCGGACCTGTTCGGCCGTGACCTTCTGGATCTCGGCCACATAGTGCTGATCGAAGAGCGGATCGCCCGCGGTCAGCACACTCCGGCCGATGCTCTCGGCCATGTCCTGCACCGACTGATGACCGATGACCAGTTCGGCCGCCTTCTGCTTCTTGGCCTTGGCCAATTCGGTCGGCGAGACCAGCTCGTCCTTCATCTTGTAGACGTCCTTCAAGATCTCTTTGCTGGCCTCTTCCCAGGTGTCGGGCGTGCAATTCGCGAACACGGCAAAAAAGCCATTCACATAGTGCGGCGTAAAACTGGCCGAGTTCACGCTGGTCACCAGCCCCAGGTCGTACTTCAACCGACGGGCCATCCGCGAGCTTTCCCCTTCGGCCAGGATGTAGGCCGCCAGGTCCAGGGCGTACAGGTCCGGATTCGAGAGCTTAATCGTCGGCCAGGCGTAGACCAGCTCGTAGGCCTTGCCTTCCATCTCGAAGTAGGTATCGCGGGGCGAGAGCTGCTCGGGCTCTTCGTTCATCGCCACCAGCGTCTCGGGCTTGCGATCGGTGCCGATCCAGTGCCGGGCCACCTGCGACAAGACGTTGTCGGTGTTCACATCCCCCACGACCACAAACACCTGATTGTTGGGAATGTAGCGCTCGTGATAGAAGTCGATGATCGTCTGATTCGTGGTCGCGTTCAGGACCTCCTGATAGCCGATCGTCGGGTGCCGCGCGGGATGCTCCGTATAGACGGACTGATGGAGCAGCTTCCACTGCACGCGGCTGCGGTCCACCTCGCCGTCGTCCAGTTCGCGGTTGACCACCAGCAGTTCGCGGGCGAACTCGCTGGGATCAAAGGTCACATGCTGCATCGAGTCGGCCACCAGTTCGATCGCCATGTCGGCGTTCTTGGCGGGGCAATCGATAAAGTAGACGGTCATATCGTGCGACGTGTAAGCGTTCGTCGCACCGCCAAAGCTGTCGATCAGCTTGCGGGTCTCGCGCTCCGGCCGCTTGCGGGTGGTGCCGCCGGCCACAACGTGCTCCAGCACGTGGCTCAGCCCGGCCCCCAGGTGCTTGCCTTCAAACGCGCTGCCAGTGTTCTTCACATAGCAGCGAACGGTGGCCACGGGGGCGACGTGGTTCTCTTGCACGATCACGGTCAGCCCATTCGAGAGCGTCCCGACGGTGATCGAGCCAGGGAGCTTGCGAACGCTGGTATACTTGGGGATCTGCGGCCCGACGGCTTTCTTGGGCTCCTCTTTCCCTTCGGCTCCCTTGGGAGCCGGCTTCTTGGGAGGGGACTTCTCCTGAGCCTGGGCCACGGTCAGGGCCGTGACGATCACTAGCGATAGAGCAGCCAAAGAGACGAGCGCCCAAGCTGCCGGGCGCGCGAAAGCGAGTCGAAGGGTTCGCACCATGAGTTCATCCTTGGAGTAGGTCGATCCGGTCGTAGGGCCGGTATTCTGGCACACGGCGGGGCGTGTGCCCAGTGGATGGGAAAGGTTTTGGGCTTACGCCGAAACTGAATTCCCTCAGATGGAACTGTGGGGACTCAATCGCGTTTCTGTTGGGAGACTCTCGATGAAGAACCTGAAGCGATTGCCGGCGCCGATTGCTCTGCCGCTGTTGGGCTTGGCCACCTTCTTGGCCACCCGGCGCGAGCTTCGTTGCTTGCTCGGAGATCCGCACTACGTCGAAATCAACCCGCACGCTACCTGCGGGTGTGATGAAGATCATTGGGCCTTTCTGCTCCCTTCCGGTCAGCGTGCGATCGTCATTCATACAGACAGCCAGAACGCGGCGCATGTGTACGGCGACCCGCCTGAAGTCGCGCCGATTTTGGCGGCGTTCGGTTGGCGGGTAGATGATCCGCGACTTGTCTTCCCCGAAGAACCGTGGACTTTGCAATGACCTGGTTCGTAGCGGGGAACTCGCGACTTGTTTCTCCCGCTTGTTCCATCCGTGCGGGCCAGAGTTTTCTCGCGTAATTCGTCGTTGTTAACAAGGTGGTCAAACTACCTTGCCGGATTTTGTAAGTTTCGCTTTCGTTTTCGCCCGCGGTGGGCGATAATCCACGCATCCTTTCTGGTTTTGCTTCAGTTTGGCGCATTCGCGCTTCGCTACGACAGTTTTCTTAGCGTGCCCCCATGAAGCCCCCAATCCAATCCCGCTCGGCGTTCACACTGATCGAGATACTGATCGTGGTGTTCGTGATTGCCGTATTGATGGCCCTCATGATGCCAGCCATTCAGGCCACGCGCGAGTCGGCCCGACGAACGCAGTGCAGCAACAACCTGAAACAGATCGGCGTGGCGCTGCATTTGTACCACGACTTGAACTCGGTGCTGCCGCGCGGCGGTTGGTTTCCGACGACGCCTGCCCACAGTTGGTGCTCGGCCATTCTGCCCTACCTGGACCAGAAGGGCGTCTACAACCAGATCAATGTCAACGTCCCGTACACGGACGCGGCCAACACGACGGTCGGCAAGATCGTGCTGCCGATCTTCCTCTGCCCCACGGCCCCCAAGCCGACGGTGTTGCGCCGCTCGGTCGACGTCCCTTCGACGCCCCAGGAATACGCCCGCTCGTGCTATGCGGCCATCAGTGGAGAGCAAGGGCTGCGAAGTCCGGGTGCCACGAACGATCCCGAGCGGGGGGCGATGATGTACGAGTCCAGCGTCTCCTTCACACAGATCACGGACGGCATCTCGCAGACGATGTTGGCCGGTGAAGCGCCTGAAGGGGCGAACTCGCTATGGATGAGCGTCCGCAATACGCTCGATCAATCCGCCCCCATCAATACCAAGGCGATTCCCGAGACGCCGTATGTCTTCACGGACTTCGGGCAGGAGATCAGCAGCCATCATCTGCACGGTGCCTTTGTGGTGCTGGCCGATGGCTCGGTCCATTTTCTGATGCAGAAAATGGAAAACAGCATCCTGGCGGCGCTTTGCTCGCGGCAGGGCGGGGACGTGATCAACGAAGGGTTCTGATCGCGTCCGACGGGCATAGCGGTAGATGGGCACGGCGTTAAGCGAAAACGGCGTTAAGCGAAAACGGCGTTAAGCGAAAACGGCGTTAAGCCGCGCAAGCCAGCAGCCGGCAGGAGTGCAAACCCGGGGCAGGCTTGCGCCGTACCCCGGGTTAAACTCCAAAAGAACGCTACTTTTTCTTGGCCGGGGCGGCAGCCGGTTTGGCACCGGCGGCGGGCTTGGCACCTGCAGCAGGCTTGGCGCCCGCGGCGGGTTTGGCGGCAGCACCAGCGGCAGGCTTCGCGGCGGCACCCTTGCCGGCCGGAGCACCAGCGGCCGGCTTGGCGGCTTCATCGCCTTCCTCAGCCTTGGCCTTCTTCTTCTTCTTCATCACCAGCTTGAAGACGCGCACCTTGGGAAGTCCCAGGACGCTGTCTCCGTCGCGCCAGCGATCGGTTTCCTGCAGCTTCAGCAGGCGTTCGTGGCGGGTCAACACACCGCGGGCTCGGGCCATCGAGCCCCGGCGTTTCAGGCTTTTGTCGAGTGTCATGGGAACTCAGCGAAGGAGGACTCTTATTCATCCGCCCTGGGCCACCCCGGGACGGAACATCAGCAAAGATTGAGCCCGGCAATATAGCAACCTGTGGTCAGGGCTTCAACCCGCACCAGGCGGGCGTCTGGGTTGTCCGGGTTGTCTCCTGCCAAGTCCGCAAGTGCGTGCGGAAGCTGCTTCGGGCAGGTAATCGCATGCTGTTCCTACACTTAGACAAAGGATTCGGTCACCGGAGCTTGCAACCTCGAAGAAGCGAGACGCGGCTCGAGGGCGAAGAAGCGTCGGTAGTCGTGCGTCCTTTCGTCAAAAGGTGTGTTTGCACATGAGCGCCCCCTGCCAGCTCGGGAACCGTCGATTTAGTAGACAGCTTGTCTTCGGGGCGACGTTTTTCATTACGTCGGCGGAGTGCCGCGAGGAAGGGCCCCAAGCCCCAGAGTGAATCCCCCATCGCTCCCCACGTTTGTCACCGCTCGACGATTCTGTCGAAGAATCGGCTTGCATTTCGCGGACAGGGCGATACTGTACGCATGTATCCATCCTGGCGTCCGGACGGCGCAGGATCACGCTCTCAGACATCCACTTCCTTCGCTTCGAGATGGTCCCATGAACTACGTCGAAATCACGCTTCCCGAGTTCGATCACGAGATGGCCAACACCCGCCAGGTGCTGGCCCTGGTCCCCGATGACAAGCTTGCCTGGAAGCCTCATCCCACGATGAACACGATCGGCTGGAACGCCAATCACCTGGCAGAGATCCCGGGCTGGGTAGAAGGGACGCTCACGGGACTGTCGTGGGATGTCGCGCCCGTGGACGGCCCGCGTTATGCCTCGCCGGCCCTGACTTCCACCGCCGAGATCCTGGCCCTGTTCGATCAGAATGTCGCCGCGGCGCGCAAGGCATTGGCCGAGGTAAAAGAAGCGGATCTGGGCGTCATGTGGTCGCTGCTGGCGGCCGGCGAACCCCTGTTCACCATCCCGCGCTATGCCGTGATACGCAGCTTCGTATTGAGCCATACGGTGCATCATCGCGCGCACCTGATCGTTTCGCTCCGATTGAACAACATCACGGTGCCCGGGATGTACGGGGCTTAGTCCGAAGAGACATCCAGAAACGAAAAGATCCCGTGGCCAGAAAACTCCGGCCACGGGATCCACTTCTTACTGCAATCGAACCGAGCGCCTTACAGCTTCAGTCCCGCCTTCGAGAGAATCTCATCGACCTTGACTCCCTTGGCCTTCAGCTTCTGAGCGATGGCCACGGCCACGGGAGCGGCCGTTTCCTTCCACTCAGGATCCTGCATGATCTTGAGGGCAACCTGCAGGGTATCCAGGCTCGGCTGCACCTTGAGCACGTCCAGGACCAGCGTCTGCTCGGCCTCCTGCAAGGAAGCATCGAACGCCGTCTGGCACATTTCCGCCCGCTGCTTGTCGGGCATGGGGAACTTGCGAGCCATGCCAATGTAGCCGCGCAGCGCCCGGACCTTGTACTTGTCGTCCGGAGCGGTCTTGGCCAGGTCCAGCAGAACGGGGGCGGCATCCAGAGTGCTCCACTTGCCGAGCAACCGGCTGCCGGCGTCTTGCATCTCCGCGTTGTCGCTCTTGGCGGCCTTGCCGATCGTCGCCAGGGCCTTGGTGCCGCCGACGTTCGCCAGCGTTTCGATCAGAATCGCCTTGGCGGCCGCCGAGGAGCTGTCAAAGGCGGTCGTCAGTTCGGCTGCGCAGACCTCGCGGTCCGGCATGCGAACGCTGGCGGCGTTCAGTGCCTTCTGGGCGGCCTCGGCATCTTCGGCCTTCTTCGGAGAGACCACATGCGCGATCAGCACCGACAAGCCCGAGAGAGGAACCGTCTCGCCAAGGGCGATGAAGGCCGCGCTCCGCACGGCTTTGTCGGAGCTCTCCAGGGCCTTCAGCAGCACGGGCTGGGCGTCAATGCGACGCTGCCCGACCAGTTCGATCAACAGCGGATAGCTCTTGCCATCGGCCTTATTAAGGAGGGCCACGATCTCGGCGTCGACCTTTTCGCCGGGCAGTTCGGCCAGCGTGGTCTTGGCGGTCTGAGCCAGATCAGCGTCCGCATCCACGGCCGCGGCCAGCAAGCCCGGCAGGCACGACACGTCCCCCACCCGCGCCAGGGCGCTGATGGCCGACAGTCGGACTTCCTTGGGGCCTTCGGTCGAAGCCTTCACAATGGCCGGCAGCACCACCGACTTGCGGTCGGCCATGGCCTGAATGATCAAGGCCGCGTTGCCGGGGGTCGCCTGACCCAACTCGGCCGCCAGGCTCTTGTCGATCTCGGTTCCGGGGAACTCGCGCGCAGTACCCAGGGCTAGTTGAAAGAACCGCTTGTCGGCCGAACGGAGCTGTTCGACCAGCAGCGGCAGCCCCTCAGGACCGCGAGCCAAAATGGCGCCGCGGGTGGCCTCGATGACCCGCTGCTTGGGAACGTCGGCCTTGCGGACTTCGTCGTAGATGGCGGCCGCGTCGGGCCCCTTGCCGTCCTTCAGGGCACGCTCGGCACACAGCACACACCCTTCGGCAACCGCCGAGCGGACCTTGGGGGGATTGATGGTCAACGAAGCACGCAGCACCTTGGCGGCCTCGGGCGTGCCGATGCGTCCCAGAGCCACCGCGGCGGCCGACGTCACTTCGATGTCGGCCGCATCCTTATCCTGCAGCCGCTTCGTCAACAGAGTCACGGCTCCCGCGTCACGGCGCACTCCGATCGAGTTGATCATGCCGATCAGCAGCCGGCCCTCGAGCGATTCGGCGGCTTTCCGCAGAGCTTCGTCCGAGGCCTGGCCCGGAATGCTTTCGAGGGCCGTGCGGGCCCACGAGGACAACTGCGGGTCCGACAGCAGCTTGGCGAGGTCGGGCACTGCCTCGCTCGAGCCGTGGATTGCCAGCTTTTTGCAGGCGATGGCTTTCTCTCCACCCGGCGCGTCGGAGCGAAGGATGGCCAGCAGCGCGGCTTCCTGAGGATCGGCGGCGCGGGCGTGGGCGGCGCTGGCGGACCAGGCAGCCAGCACAACGAGGGCACACGAACAGAGTCGCATGGTTTTCATAGAGTGTATTCCGGTGAGTCTTGAAGGTTGCGATGAAAGAGAGGTTTGCTGCGCCGTGGGCTTCTACATTCTCCACGGCTCGCGCAGGGCCTCGGATCGCAAACGGTTGGCTTGTTCGTCCCCAATGAATTCGTTCTTGGTGTTGTCGAACTTCACCTGGCGACCCAAATGCAGGGCGATGTTGGCCGCATGGCAGGCGATGTGAGCGTTGCAGGCCGCGTCGGCATTCCCCTTGGGCTTGCTGCGCGTCTTGACGCAGTCCAGGAAGTCGCGGACGTGGAACGTCGCGGGATAGCCGCCGATCTCGGCGACCGTCCGTCCGGCCAGCAAGGCCGGCGAGCTGACGACCAGCTTGCCGCTGTCCCCCGCTTCGACCCAGCCCTTGTCCCCTTCGAATCGGACCGGGCACGAGCCCAGCGGAATCCAGCCCTTCTCGCGGAAGATCAGTTGGCAGCCGTTTTCATAGGTGGCCACCAGTTCGCCATCCTTGGGCGCGTTGTACTCCACCGGCGGGGCGCAGTCGCCTACGGCCCATTGGCAAAGGTCGACGCAATGCGAGCCCCACTCCAGCACGCCGCCACCGACCAGGCCGCCCCCCTTTTCAAAGTTAAAGCCGTCGAGCAGCTTGGCATTGAAGGGACGCCAGGCCGCGGGGCCCAGGTACATGTCCCAGTCCACAACCTCGGGCTTTGGTTCCGGCTCAGCCGGGAGCCAGCCGCTCATCATGGCCTGCATCCCAGCCGGGTGCGCGTAGACCTTGCTCAACTTGCCGAGCTTGCCCGTGCGGGCCAACTCGCAGGCGAAGGCAAAGTGGGGCAGGTTGCGGCGCTGGGTGCCGGCCTGAAAGACCCGCCCGGTGCGACGCATGGTATCGGCCAGAATCAGGCTCTGTTCAATGTTCTTGGTGCAGGGCTTCTCGCAGTACATGTCCTTGCCGGCCCGGGCCGCATTCATGGCAATGGTGCCGTGCCAGTTGGGTCCCGTGGCGATCAGCACCGCATCGATGTCGCTGCGGTCCAGCAGTTCGCGAAAGTCGCGAACCATATCGCACGTGTTCATGCCACTCTTGGCGTCGACCATCTTCTTGATGGCCACGCGGCGCGACTCCTTGACATCGCAGACGGCCGCGAACTGCACGTCCTTCTGCTCGAGGAAGCAGCCCAGGTCGTACGTTCCCCGGTTGCCGATGCCGATGCCCGCCACCACGACCCGCTCGCTGGGCGCTACCGCGCCGTCCCGCCCCAGAGCCGTGGCGGGGATGATCGTGGGTGCCATCACGGCGGCGCCGGCGGCGGAAAGCGCGGTCTTCATAAAACCGCGACGACCAAACTGCGTTGTCTTCGTCATACTGCTATCTCCATGATCGTGATGATCGCATCGCCGGCGGAGGGACACGTGCCGGGTGCATAGGGGGGTCCTCGAAGTATATCGTTCGAGTAGCAGGACTTCCACATTTCCGGTCCGACATCTTTGCCAGAGGGGAAACGTGGTCCGGAGAGCAAGTTGCCAGGTGGTGCTGCAGGCGGCGCGTGGCACGGGGCACTGGGCACTGGGCACTGGGCAAGTGGAGTTTGCCTGAGTCGTTCGCAAAGACTCTCCATTCGCTCGCTGCCGGAGACTCCGAGTGATGGGGCAACGGAGTCTGCCCATCCTCATTGCGCGATTAAGGTGGCGCCACCTACGTTCTTCCTGCTCCCTCCCACTTGTGGGGAGGGCTGGGGAGGGGGGCTATCACGGCGCATAGACACTCATCAATTACCGAGTCGCCTCAAGGCCGCTGCCTGAGAGTCTACGGGTAGAACGTGCGTCCTGAGGGTGGCTGGCGCGCAGCGGCCCCGTGGGCGGATTCGCCTGGTCAAAACGGTGAGCCTCGCTGCGCCCTACCTGGCCAGTTCGGGGTAACCTACGACCGCCGCAGCGCCACCCAGGCGATCTCCGCGAAGATCCGCAGGCAGAAAAACCCCAGCGCCGCCAGCAGCACGCAGGCGCAGTCCAAGCCCCGTTGCCCCAGATAGCCGGCTTCGGCCAGCACCACCAGGACGTAGACCACCATCAGAACCCCCGAGACCTGCTTCAGGGACTTGATCAGCAGGTCTTGTCCCGTCTCCACGACGGGTGCGTTGTCTGGCATTCTTGGCCTCCGAAATCCGTCTCCAGGTTTCTTTCTCGTATGTCTGGGCCAAGGCCACGTCGAAGTCGTGTTCGCGCGAGTTCAACCCATAGGCCAGGTACTGGTTGTCATCGGTAATGACGACCGCGTTCTTCCCGTACCGCGCCAGACCCGCGGCATCGAGTTGGACCGCTCCGCGGATCTCGTCGGCGGTCAGCTCGCGCCCCTTCGCCTCGCGAGCCAGGCCGTACCACTGGATCCCTGGTTCAGGACCCTTCTTTCCCACCAGAATCCCCGTTCGATACGCCGGGAAGAGCCATAGGATCGAGTCCGGAAAGACATCGATAAAGGTCCTGGCGATGGCGTCGGACTGGTCCGGAGTGAGCAAGTGATAGGGAAGCCACTGAGCGATCGTTCCCCCAGGACGCAGCTTCTGCTCCGCCAGGGCGTAGAACTCGCGACAATACAAGGAATTTACCCCCGCGAATGTCGGAGGCATCGGCTCGAGCGTGATGACGTCGTACTGGCGGGTGGTGCGGCGCATCCAGGAGCGGCCGTCCATCACGATCGGATGGACGCGGGGATCCTTGAGCACGTCGTTATTGATCGGAAACAGCGGGGCCATTTGGAAGACCGCCTCGCTGATGTCGACGATGTCGATCGACTTCTTGGGTCCCTCGGACCGCAGACAGTCCGCGGTTTCTCCCCGGCCAAAGCAGATGATCAGCGCGTCCTGAGGATCGGGGTGAATCAACATCGGCAGGCGGCCCATCCAGGCCATGTACTTGCTCTGGGCGTCTTGGCTGGTATTGAATCCGTCGATAAACAGCGTGCGGTTCCCTTTCGATTCGACCACCGAGACGGTGAAATCAGGCGTCTCGCGATAGGCGAGGATCTCGTATCCCTTGGCGGCATTCAACCTGCCAAGATCTCCGACGATCCGCGACTTGCCGATGCCCGACTGGCCGAAGTAGGCCAGGGCGAACATCCCCGCGCCCGCCAGAGCCCACCGCCCCCGCGTCGCTCCCTCCGCGGCGGCCACAAGCCCCGCGAATACAAGCAGCGCCGCAATCAGCCACGAAGTGGGTGCGAGACCAAACGTCGGCAACAAGATCCAGGCCGCGCAAAGTGCGCCCAAGATGGCGCCCACGGTGTTGCTGGCATGCAGCAGGCCCCACTCCGAGGGGCTCTTGCTCCAGTCCAGGAGCAAAGGGAACTGAATCCCCATCACCACCAGCAGGGGGCCGATCACGGCCATGGCCAGGATGAAGTGGCACAGATTCGGCACGGCGGCGGCCCGGAACGAGCTCAACGCGTCCATCCGCTCGATCAAGGGGGTGATTCCCAGGAGCATCACTCCGGCGATGAGCAGCACGTAGCTTGCCGTAGCGCGGTCCTTTTTCAGCAAGCGTGCCGCGTAGGCCCCCACGCCCAGGGACAAGAGCACACTACCCAGCATGACCGAGAAGCTATAGGTCGTGCTGAAGAACGCGGCCTTCATGGCGCGGAACACCACGACTTCCAGCGCAAAGATCGAAAACCCGCTGACGAAGGCCACCAGATACCAGGCCCCGTGGTAGGTCCGCCCTGGCGGCTCGGTTTTCGACTCTTCGGTCGTCACGGTCTGCTTCCGCGAGCAGAGGAACATGACACAGGCAACGCATGCGTTCAAGGCGGACAGCCCGACCACCGCCGCGGCGACGCTGCGCGTCAGAGGCAGGATGACGAAGGCCATCAGCAGCGTTCCGGCAGCCGCGCCCAGCGTGTTGATTCCGTACAGCACCCCCAGCGACGACTGAGTCTGGCGGGCGATCAGCCCCAGCACGGGGATACTCGCCCCCATGGCCACGGAAGGAGGGCCGAGCGAGAACGCGATCAACAGCACGTGGACCAGGGACGATTCGGTCCCGTAGTTCGCGAACGCATATTCATCGAGCCGGGCGACAAGCTCGAACTGCCAGTGCACGAAGAACCCCCACAGGCCAATGAACAGCTCGAGTGCGCCGTACAAGAGAAAGGGACTCTGACGCCAGGCGTAACGCTGCAGATAAGCCCCGGCCAGGCCCGTTCCGATGGCCATGCCTCCCATGGTGGCGGCGATCACCAGCGCCGTGGCCTGCGAAGACACGCCGATCGCCAGCGAGGTCCGGATCTGCCAGATCGTTTCCCAGCCGAGCGCCGCAAACCCGCCGACGGCGACACACACGAGCACGAGCGGCTTGGGGATCACGGCTTGGGGCTCTTCACGCAACCCTTCGGGGGGAGATTTCCTCGGAAGGTCAGTTGTCACTCAGAGCACCTGTTCGTCGCGAGATTTCGTTGGAGGAATGTCGGAAGATCGATTCAAAGTACGGTGCGACGGAGGCGAATTCTAAGGGAAAGAAACCAGGAAAGAAACCAGCCAGCCAAGGACAAAACCCCAGTGGACAAGGAAAAGATGTCAGGGATGGGCTAAAATTGCTGCTGCGCCACCCTTCGAAGAAGGGACCAACTACAGACACCCATGTTTCGGTTCGCTTGCACGGTAAGTTTTACCGCCAGTCGTGGTTACGACGTGGGTGTTCTAGAGTTAGCCTGCCTTCGAGTAGCAGGACTTCCACATTTCCGGTCCGACATCTTTGCCGGAGGGGAAAGGTGGTCCGGAGAGCAAGTTGCCAGGTGGTGCTGCAGGCGGCGCGTGGCACGGGCAAGCGGAGTTTGCCCGAGTCGTTCGCAAAGACTCTCCATGCGCTCGCCGCCAGAGACTCTGAGTGATGGGGCAAACGGAGTCTGCCCGTCCTCATTGCGCGATTGAGGTTGCGCCACCTACGTTCTTCCTGCTCCCTCCCACTTGTGGGGAGGGCTGGGGAGGGGGGCTGTCCTTCGAACGGCACCACCATTTTGAACAAGACGCAACGAAGGCAGCGGAGGGGGTTTCTCGGTTACCTCTGTTTCCTCCTGTCCAAAGTAAGGTGGCAAAATCATGAAATGGCAAAATCATGAAGTCTGAACGACGTGGGTGTCGGAAGTTGCTTCTCCGACCTCGTCCGCACTGCTGGCCGAGTACAGCCAGTCAGTGGCCCACCCGGCCTGTGCCACTGCTGACCCCAGCAGTGCGAAGTGGGGCCAGTTTACCATTCTTCGTGGGGGACCCACGCGGAATGTCGTCGCCGTGCTGTGGGGAAGTGTGATACGATTCGGCGTTCCGAGTGAGTGCGCCGGACCTTGCGTGTTCGGAGTGCTTCCCGGGCACGGGAACACGCAAGGGCATGCGAACGTGGTCATCCTCGGGGGATCGTCCGTGACTCAGTCAGCCAGACTGGCGACTATCGGCCTTAGGAACCACCGAAAAATAACTTCCGTTTTTCCACAACTCCTTGGCCTACAGGGTGATCCGAACGGGGCCTAAACACCGAAGTTATTTTTCGGCCGGTCCTTAGACACCCTCACCGTTGGCCACTCGCCCCTGATTCGCACTGCTGGGGTCAGCAGTGGCACAGCCCAGCAGTGCCACCAGTCCAGTGCCACCAGTCAGTGCCACCAGTCAGTGCCACCAGTCAGTGCCACCAGTCCCCACAGCCCAGCAGTGACACGCCCGCCCCTTCGACTTCGATTACCTTGGTGAGATGCCCCAACTTCCGCGAGCCTAGCAGGCCGATCCAGAACGCAAAGCATGCTGCAGCATGGTAGATTCCCCCCTCGTCCGCACTGCTGGCCGAGTACAGCCAGTCAGGGGGAAGAAAAGGTGAGGTCTCTTATTTCACGTACCGCCTTGACCGAAAAAGAGACCTGACCCAGACCTGACCCCTTTTTACTCCGCAGCTGGCACTGCCAAAGTACAGGGGCCACTTGTTAGGAATATTCTCATCCTCGTACACAAACTCGAAAAATGCCTAGAGAACAAGAAACCATAGACGCAATCCTGCGAATACTCGACGGCGAAGTTGAGGCCGAGTCGCGATTTCCAATTCTTGGAGTTGATGATGTGACCGAGGAATTTAGCGTGGCTATTAGGCTGCACGCTTTTGCCTCGAGCAAGGGCTGGCTCCTTGCATTTGAGCGACTGCTCTATGCTAGGAAGACTCGAATATATCAAGGTCAGTGCGATGGATTTGTAGGTAGTTTGCCGGGGTCCGAAGACGATGTTGACGTCGAAGACGTTCTCAGTGGATTTCGGTATCCGATTGAGGTCTTGAAGCCGGATGGCAGTTGGAGTTTTGAGATCGCCGATCACTCTGACTTGTTGGTCAACCAGTTCAATTTCGTTGCGCGTATTTCTGGAGTCGAACACCATTGTGCGCACAACGAGCAGGAGTACAAGGAGCTGAATGTTCTGGATCCGGGGAGCTTTCCCGACCAACGGACTTCAAGAGCCGTAGCGGTACTTCGGATGCTCAATAGGAGGCTTGGCGACCTGCTCTTCGCGAAGCCCCATGAGATTTTGGCGTTGCTTAAGCCTCAGAATAGGGGATATTCGCACCTATTGTCTTTGGCGGAGTACCATCACCCCCCTCGGCTTGGTTTGTCGACGCCTGTCTTGCCAAGCGAGACGGAGACATTTCGCGAGATTGCTGCTGTCTTGGCCTATCGCGACCCCAAGAGGTTTCGTGTTAACGAGCCTCAGAACACAAGCTGGGATAAGTGGCCATTCAGCGTAGAAGCATAGGACCGGCCGAAGTAGGCGCTATGCCGCGGAAGGAGGAAAAGGGGTCAGGTCTCTTACTTCACGTACCGCCTTGACCGAAAAAGAGACCTGACCCAGACCTGACCCCTTTTTACTCCCGATCTTGGCGACCGTGGCGTTTGCCCCCTTGGTCTTGGCGTTGCTCACGAGAGTGAGGACGTGAGTTTCTGGGTCTCGTGTCACGCCGATGAATCCTGCCCCGCCGTTCTTCTTGTAATACTGGAACAGTCCGCCAACTACGGCATCAGGGTTGTGAGCGCCCTTGGCTTTCAGTCCGCTTGACCCGAGCAACGCTTGGATTTCGG
>Ga0105046_10000951_pt1 | contig 42857 bp, 35 predicted proteins | sample MAT03_FD_78385 | JGI IMG/M metagenome (GOLD analysis project Ga0105046, IMG submission 78385) | Freshwater microbial communities from Lake Fryxell liftoff mats and glacier meltwater in Antarctica - MAT-03 (megahit assembly) | ecosystem: Environmental > Aquatic > Freshwater > Ice > Liftoff... | reverse complement strand
GACCATGCGCCCATGTTCAGTGGTTCCTCCTGTACCCACAGGTAGCGCTCGGCCTTCCCGTATTTTTTGATCACCGCGCGCAACTGTTCGGCCGGCAACGGATGCAATTGTTCGAGGCGTACCAGCGCCGTATCGGTGATGCCGTTCTTCTCGCGGTGCTCGGCGAGGTCGTAATGGATCTTGCCCTGCGTGAAGACCACGGTCCTCACCTGCTTCGCATCCGCGGATGCATCATCGATCAGCTCCTGGAAGCGTCCTTCGGCCAGCTCGTCGAGTTTGCTCATGCAACGCGCGTGGCGCAGCAGGCTCTTGGGGGTGAAGACCACGAGCGGCTTGCGGAAATTCCAGGTCAGCTGGCGCCGCAGCGCATGAAAGAAATTGGCGGGCGTTGTGCAGTTCACCAGCACCATGTTGCCATCGGCGCAACTGCTGAGGAAGCGTTCCATGCGCGCGCTGCTGTGCTCGGCTCCCTGCCCTTCGTAACCGTGTGGCAGCAGCAGTACGATGCCGTTCTGTGTGTTCCATTTCTCCTCGGCACAACACAGGTATTGATCAAGGATGATCTGCGCGCCGTTGACGAAATCGCCGAACTGCGCCTCCCAGATGGTGAGCACTTCCGGGTTGGTGAGCGCATAGCCGTATTCGAAACCGAGGACCGCGTACTCGCTCAACAACGAGTTGTAGATCTGCAACAACGCCTGCCCTTCCTGGATATGCTTCAGGTGGATGTACTCCTCCTCGCTGTCCTCCATCTTCACGATCGCATGGCGGTGCGAGAACGTGCCACGCTCAACGTCCTGTCCGGTAAAACGCACGGGATGGCCTTCCACGAGCAGTGATCCGTACGCCAGCAACTCGGCCATGCCCCAATCCAGGGTCTCATCGGCCATCATCTTCCTGCGATCGTTCAGGATCTTCTCCAGCTTGCTGAAGAATTTCTTGCCTTCGGGAACCACGGTGAGCTTCTCGCCGATCATCTTCAGCACTTCCTTCTTGACGCCTGTTCCGGGTGACCTCGCGAAGTCAGCGGCGTCGGCGCGCTTGAAACCTTTCCAGCGCTCCTCCATGAAGTTGGTGATCTTGCCCACGCGCACCTGCTTCGCTTCGGTGAGCCGCGCATCGAGCATCTCGCTGAACGCGCGTTCCATCTCCTGCGCCATCTCGCGGGCGCCAGCGACACCACTGGCGATGAGGTCCTCCGTGTAGATCTCGCGCGGATCCTTGTGCGCGGCGATCGCCTTGTAAAGGAGCGGTTGCGTGAACTTCGGTTCGTCGCCCTCGTTATGGCCGTGCTTGCGGTAGCAGAGGATGTCCACCCAGACGTCCTGTCCGAACTTCTGCCGGTAGTCCATCGCGAGTTTCACCGTGTAGGCCACGGCCTCGGCATCATCACCGTTCACATGGAACACCGGACATAAGGTGGTCTTCGCAACGTCCGTGCAGTAGGTGCTGGTGCGTCCGTCGATGTAATTCGTCGTGAAGCCGACCTGGTTGTTCACCACGATGTGGATCGTTCCACCGACGCCATAGGCCTTCAGGCCGGCCATCTGCACGAGTTCATAGACGACGCCCTGTCCAGCCACCGCCGCATCGCCATGGATAATGATCGGTGCGGTGATGCCTTGCGCGAAGTGATCATCGTGCTCGATGATCGCCCGGGAGATACCCTGCATCACAGGACCCACGGCTTCCAGGTGGCTCGGGTTCGGGGCCAGCGTGAGGCGAACGGTCTTGCCGGTGTTCGTCTTCACCAAACTGCTATAGCCCATATGGTACTTCACGTCGCCCTCCAGCAGCGCATCATCGTAGTCCTTGCCCTCGAACTCGCTGAAGATGGCGTCGTACGATTTGCGCATCGTATTGGCCAGCACGTTCAGACGTCCACGGTGCGCCATGCCGATCACGTATTCGGTGATGCCCAACTCGGCACCGTGTTCGATCACCGTGTCCAATGCGGGGATCAATACCTCGGCTCCCTCGATGCTGAAGCGTTTCGCACCGATGAACTTCTTGCCCAGGAATTTCTCGAAGACCACCGCTTCGTTCAACTTCTCCAGGATCTCCTTCTGCTGCTCCAATGTGAAGCTCGGCGTATTGCGCGTGCTTTCCATCCGCTCCTGCAGCCACGTGATCTTCTCGGGCTTCCGGATGTATTTGAACTCCACGCCGATGCTTGTGCAGTAAGTCTGCTCCAGTAACGCGACGATGTCGCGCAGCCTGGCCGGACCGATGCCCAACTCGTTGCCTGCGGTGAAAACGGTATCCAGGTCGGCCTCGCTCAACTGGAAGTTCACCAGTTCGAGCGTGGGGGTGTACTTGCGCCGTTCGCGCACCGGGTTGGTGTCGGTGAACAGGTGGCCGCGCGTGCGATAGGCGTTGATCAGTTCCAGCACCCGGAACTCCTTCTGGAATCGTTCCTGACCAGCACCCGCTGCTGCCGGGGGGGCGGGCGCATCACCCTCGTACAGGGCCTTGGCGAAATCGAAACCCTCGAAGAAGCGGGCCCAGCCGGTCTCCACGCTGGCGGGGTCCTTCTGGTATTGCTGATGCAGGTCGTCGAGCCAGGCGCTGTCGACGTTGCTGAGGTAGGAATACTTGTCCATTGAAGGGGTCCGGCGGATCCTGCGCAAAGGTAGTTTCTGGGCGTGGCCGTTCGGTGGCCGTCCGGGAGGTTGTCCACAACGATCGCACACCTCGCCGCGGCATGCGGGCCCTCAGAACTTTCCAGCGAAGCGAAGCCGTGTCAGCACTTTTTGCAAGGCGCGCAATACGCATTCACCGGCCAGGGCGTGCAACCCTCCGTGGGCCAGGGTGCGCCGCAAATGCGCTTCCGGGATGTCCACACGGTACATGGCGACTTGCAAGGCGTAGGGACCCTGGTCATGCAGTCGTTCCAAAACCGGAAGCACTTGGACGCGCAGTTCCTCGAAAGCGGCATCTCCTTCCGCCGCGAGAATGCCGTTCGCGGGCTGGGCCAGGTCCTTGGTCAACTGGGCGATCGTCTCACGCAGCACTTCGGCACGGTCCAGGTACCGCGCGATGTCGCCACCACCGGCTTTCGACAGGTCTTCGTTCACCATGTGGACAAGTCGCTCAAAGGTCGGTCGGGCGCGGCACTATTTTCGCCGTGCGTCAGTTGTTGGTTGATGCGTTCTACGGACAGCCAACGATCTTCAACCACACCTCCATTCATGCGCTCCATCCTCTCCGCCTCCCTCGCTCTTCTTTCCATCCTCACAGCGACCGCCCAATACGGCACCTTCGACCCCGCTGCGGTGAAGGCCGCCAAGCCGGCCACCCTCGTGGTGGTGCTCGATGCCGGCGACTCGCCCTATAACCGAACGATAACGAACGCGGTGAAGAGCGAGTGGAAATTCAACTCCGCATATGAGTTCGTTACGGTGGCCGAGTTGGGTATGCAGCCGCTCGCGCCGGAGAAGATCTACTTGTTGAAGACCGCCAAGATGGACCCCGTGAAATTCGAAGGCACCTTCCTCACCCTGGTACAAGGATGGAAGCAGAAAAAGGGTGAAACGCTGCAACAGAAGAACAACGCCTTCACCACGATCCCATCGGAACGGGAACTGGCCTTTCTCCTGATCGACCCGCTGGCGATCAACGAAGGGCAGATGGACGCGATGCTCACGATCTACGTGAAGCACCTGCAGGACTATCTCAACCTGGTGGAGGGCGGCAAGATCATCGACAAGGCCACGGCGGATCGTACATACGCGGCCCGCACCCGCCTAGTGCGCGACACCGAACTGGTGCTGGCGACGGAGCACGTGGACAAAAGCCTGCCCGATCTCGCCACGATCAAGGAGAGCTATCTGTCACCGGTAGCGCTGGTACCCGCGAGCATGCTCATCACCGCGGTCCAGGCACAGGAGCGCACGCGTACCGTGAGCGATGTGGTGATCACCGGAGAGCACAAGAACAAGCATTGTTTCAAGCGCCTCTTCAACGCGGGCACGGGCGAGCTGATGTACCTGCGGGACGATGCCGCGATCTTCGGCAAGAAGGAGGGTATCATTGGCGAGGACCTGAACACGGTGCAGCGGGCGCGGTAGGGTCCGGCCTGCTTTCTCGCATGTTCACGCGCACCGCGCTCCTTCGCTTCTTCGACGGGATGGAGGTAGAGCGGCGCACCATGCTCGCGGAACTCGAAGGCCTGCCGGAGACCACCCGCACCACCGCGCCACAGCGCGGTGCATGGACGGTCGCACAGGTGATCACGCACCTCGCCATCGCGGAGGAAGGTTCGCTCGCTTACCTCCGGAAGAAGCACGAAGGCGGCCGGCACAAACCCGCTGCGTTATCATCGCGTTGGAAGCTAATGCTGCTCAACCTGGCGATCAGTCTACCGATCAAATACAAGGCGCCGACGTTGGTCGCGGATGTCCCTGCCACCGGATATGCAGAGGCGAAAGCACGCTGGGAAGCGGTGCGCATCGCCATGCGCCACACCTACGGAACGCTGCCCGAAGCGCATATCGGGCACGAGCTCTTCAAACATCCCAGCTTGGGCCGGTTCAGCCTGATGCATGGGGTGCGCTTCATGCGCCGGCATGTGCGGCGCCATCACGGCCAGATCCTGCGCACCATGCGGGCACTGGGTTGAACGCACGCGCTTACTATCTTGCCGGACCTACCCTGTTCTGACCCATGACCTTTCGCATCGCACTGTTCACCGTGTCCTTCGCGGTGTTCGGAACCTCCCAGGCCAATCACCTGCCCGGTGGTAACATCACCTATCGTTGCACCGGTGGCAATTATCACGAGATCACGTTGACGCTGTACCGCGAATGCAGTGGCTCACCCATGATCCCCCAGACCTTGCAGTTGAGCAATGATTGCGGCGTGACGTTCAGCATCTCGAACCTGCTACCAGTGGAAACCTTGGAGATCTCTCCTTTGTGTACCGACTCGCTCGTCGAAAGCACATGCAATGGAGGCACGTCCGTCGGCATACTAGCTTTCATCTACCGTACGACAGTGTTCCTGAGCCCTTGCGCGAGCTGGACCTTCGGCTGGGCTATATGCTGCCGTAACACATCGATCAACGTGCAGAACACACCGGGACTGTGGATCGAAGCGCGGTTGAACAATGCGATCGCCTCGTGTGATGCCTCCCCCGTTTTCAATGAACTGCCGCTGCCGTTCGTTTGCGTTGGACAACCGGTGAGCTATGACTGTGGTACCGTGGATACCGACGGGAACACGCTCCGCTACAGTTTCATCGATGCCCGGTTCAGTTCGCCCGTGCCCACCTCCGTGAACTACATGGCACCGCACACCGGTGCTGTACCCTTCACCGGCATGGTGATCGACAGCCTCACCGGCATGGTCACCTTCACGCCCACGTTGATCGGCTACATCGTGACGGCTGTTCAAGTGGACAGCTACAACGCGGCAGGCGTGTGGATCGGCAGCGTGATGCGCGATTATCCGTTCGTGGTGCAGGCCTGCTCCAACGCAGCACCCCCGATCGCATCCGGCGGATTCACGGGTGTAACCGGCACGGCGACATTGGAAGATGATCGCACGGTGCGCGTTTGCAGCGGTAGCACGTTCTGCGTGCAGGCGGTGTTCAGTGATGGCGATGCTGGACAAACGCTCGAACTGACCTCCAATGTGGGCACCTTGTTCCCGGACGCGACCTTCGAGGTGAGCGGGACGAACCCGTCGACGGCGAACATCTGCTGGACCGGGATCATGGCCGAACCAGGCACTTACTACCTCACGATCGCGGCCAGGGACAATGCCTGCCCGGTACGTGGTGAACAGCATTACGTGTACCGCGTGATCGTTGACGATGCCGCTTACGCAGGAGTGAATACCAGTGTGACCGTGTGCAGTTCCGATCCTCCCGTGGACCTCTTCGATGCGCTCAACGGCGATCCCGACACGGGCGGCGCGTTCACCGAAGTTTCACCTAGCGTGTACCACTACGTTGTGGATCCGATCGGCGATTGCCCGGCGGATTCCTCCGTGCTTACCATCGTTACGGTGCAGGCTCCTAATGCCGGCGTGAACAACGCGATCAGCATCTGCCAGAACAACGTTCCCATCTTCATGACGGATTCTCTGTTGGGCACTCCGGACCCTGGAGGCACCTGGGGCGCTCCATGCGGTTTCACCGCGAGTCCCTGGTTCGATCCTTCTTCGGGAGTGGGTGGCACCATCGTCTATACCGTATGTACCGGTGCGCCCTGCGCGCAGGATGTGGCAAGCCTCACCATCACGGTCCTCCCTTTCTCCGATCCCGCCTGCATAGGCTTGGGCATGGCGCACATCGCACGGGAAGTTCTCTTGCTGTTCCCCAACCCGAGCAACGGCGTGTTGGCACTTCGCAACACCGCCGCGACGCGTGTTGACCTAACGGACATGCAGGGCCGGATCGCATGGAGCGTCGCCGGGCGTGTTACCGAAGGGGACTGGATCATCAGCCTGCCCGCCTCGGTCGCGAACGGGCCTTACCTGTTGCGCTTGTTCGAAGGTGACCGGTCCAGCACCTATCGGTTCGAGTTGCTGCGCTGATCGACCGCTCGATGTGTTGATCTTTTGTTGATCAAGGAACATCGCGCGCTTTGCGGTGTTTCTTTGATGCATGGCGACCATTCTTATCACCGGCGGAACAGGTCTGATCGGCCGGGCGCTTACCGCCGCGCTGGTGGCGGACGGGCATACGGTGCGCCATTTGAGCAGGTTCTCCCGTGATGGCAGCGGTGTCAAGACGTTCACTTGGGATGTGGCAAGCGGGCAGGTCGATCCCCGTGCATTGGACGGCGTGGATCACGTCGTTCATCTCGCCGGCACCCCGATCGCGGACAAGCGTTGGACCACTGCTCGCGTACGCGAGTTGATCGACAGTCGCGCTGGATCGGCCCGTCTGCTATTGCGTGTGGCTCGTACACGCGGACACTCGCCGAAGAGCTTCATCAGTGCTGCGGGGATCGGCTATTACGGCGCGATCACCAGCGCGCATGTCTTCAATGAGGAGGACCCGCCCGCGAACGACGTGCTTGGTCATATCAGTCGGGAATGGGAGGCTGGTGTGGATGAATGGAGTTCTCTTTGTCGCGTAGTGAAGCTGCGGAGCCCGATCGTGCTCGCTCACGAAGGACCGCTCGCGAAACTCGCAGCGCCAGCGCGCTGGGGACTCGCGGCGCCGCTGGGCAGTGGACGGCAATGGATGCCTTGGGTGCATATCGACGATCTCGTCCGTGCATACCAGCAGGCGATCAGCGATGAACGCATGCACGGTGCCTACAACGTGACCGCGACCGAGCAACCAACGAACCGCGATCTCATGCGCGCGGTGGCAACCGCGCTGGGCAAGCCGTTCTTCCTGCCACCGGTTCCAGGCTTCGCGCTCAAGCTGGCCCTTGGCGAACTCGCGAACGTCATCCTGCACGGTTCGCGTGCGAGCAATGCCCGGCTCCTGGCCACGGGCTTCCGGTTCGAGCACAACACCCTTTCGGAGGCGCTCACTTCCATCTTCAGCACGCACCGCTGATCAGGAGGTGCGATCGAGCAACAGTGCGGCCAAGGCACGCAATGTGCGCTTTCGTTCCTCCGTCGCGCGAACGGATCCGAGCGAACGCAGCGCGGTTTCGTTGTGCCGCTCGATCTCCGCTTCCGCTTCGACGCGCACACCCAAGGTTTCCAGCGCTGATATCATTCCTCTCACGTTGCGTTGGTCCGCAGGCATCGCGAGCGCTTCGCGCAATACGGTCCCTCCCTCCTGCACTTCGCGCTCGAGTCCACGGATAAGCAGCCATGTCTTTTTCCCGGCGCGCAGGTCACCGCCTTGTTCCTTACCCACTTTGCTGGGATCGCCGAAGGCGTCAAGCACATCATCGCGCAACTGGAACGCGAGTCCGAGGTGCTCACCAAAGGCACCGATCCGCGCCCGATCCTCATCCGACGCATCTGCGACGGCCGCACCTACCTGCAGCGCGCACGACAGCAGCACCGCGGTCTTCAAACGGATCATCTCCGTGTATTCAGCCAAGGTCACGTCGTTGCGCTGTTCGAAGCCCATGTCACGCTGCTGACCTTCGCACACCTGCAAGGCGCAACGCCCGAAGATCCCGATCACCTTCGTGCGGCCGGCCATCAACTGATAGGCCTTCAGGAGCATCGCGTCGCCACTGAGGATGGCGGTGTTCACGCCCCACTGCACATGCACGGCGGGGTGGCCGCGCCGCAAAGGCGACGCGTCCATGATGTCGTCGTGCATCAAGGTGAAGTTGTGGAAGAGCTCGATGCCGAGCGCTTCGTCCATCGCGTCCTCCGCACGGCCGCCGAACAATTCGCAACTGAGAAGTGCCAGCCCAGGTCGCACGCGCTTCGCTGGCAGCCGCATGAGGTAGACCATCGGTGCGTAGAGTGGATCATCCGGCAACGCGGTGATCCACCTTTCCACATGCGCATCGATCAGCGCGCGGTGTTGTTCCATCACTTCGCCAGAAGCTGCACCAGATACTCACCGTACCCGCTCTTCAGCAGGGGTTGTGCCAGCGCCACCAGTTGATCGGCGGTGATGAAGCCGTTCTTGAAGGCCACCTCTTCGATGCAACCAATGCGCAGGCCCTGGCGTTCCTCGATCACCTGCACGAACTGGCCGGCCTGCGTCAAGGAGGCGAAGGTACCGGTATCCAGCCAGGCCGTACCCCGATCGAGGATCTCCACCTTTAGCTTGTCACGCTTCAAGTACTCCCTGTTCACATCGGTGATCTCGTACTCACCGCGTGCGCTCGGCTTCAATTCCGCAGCGATGTCCAGCACGCTGTTGTCGTAGAAGTACAGGCCGGGCACCGCGTAGTTGCTTCGGGGCTTCGCCGGCTTCTCCTCGATGCTCAACGCCTTGCTTTGGGCATCGAACTCCACCACGCCGTAGCGCTCCGGATCGCTCACGTGGTAGGCGAACACGAGGCCACCGTCCAGGGTGGTGTGTTCGGCCAACTTACGTCCGAGTCCACTGCCGTAGAAGATGTTGTCGCCCAGGATCAACGCCGCGTTATCGGTCCCGATATGGGAACGTCCGATCACGAACGCCTGTGCCAGGCCATTGGGGACTTTCTGTTCGGCGTAGGTGAAATCGCAACCGAGGTTCTTCCCATCGCCGAGCAATTTGCGGAAGTTGGGCAGGTCGTGCGGTGTGCTGATGATGAGCACTTCGCGGATGCCCGCCGCCATGAGCGTACTGAGCGGGTAGTAGATCATCGGCTTGTCGTACACCGGCATCAACTGCTTGCTCACGGCAAGGGTCAATGGATGCAGCCGGGTGCCGGAACCACCGGCGAGGATGATGCCTTTCATGCGTTCTTCGATGGTGTCGTGTGCGCGTCGCCCTCATCGTCCAACACTGCTTCAGGCGCTTCGCGTAGTGGCATTTCCAGTTTCAATTCCATGAGTTCGATGTCCTCCTCCTCGTCCAGGATCTCCAGCAACGGTTCGCGGAAGGCCTGGCTGATGATGCGTTTGTTGAGGCTGAGCAACAACGAGGGAAGCACGAGCAGGTTCGTGAGCATCGCTACCAACAACGTGACGGTGGTGAGGATCCCAAGGGCCTTGATCCCACCGAAATGCGAGAAGGCGAACAAGGAGAAGCCGGCCAGCAGCACCACGCTGGTGTAGATGATGCCCACGCTCACTTCTCGCGTGGCGAGGTCCACGCTTTTCTGCAGGTCGTTGTTCGTCAACCTCAACTCCAGGCGATAGCGCGCGAGAAAGTGGATCGCATTGTCCACCGCGATACCGAGCGCGATACCGAACACGAGCATGGTGCTGGGCTTGATCGGTATGTGGAAGAAGCCCATGAGCCCGGCGGTGAACACGAGCGGGATCATGTTCGGGATCAGCGCGACGACCAGGATGCGGAAGGAGTTGAAGAGCAATGCCATCAGCACGACGATGATCACGATGGCCCAGAACAAACTGGTGATCAGGTTGTCCACCAGGTAACTGCTGCCTTTGAGGAACACGATGGATGTACCTGTGAGCGTGACGCCATACTTCGCCGGATCGAAGATGCTGTCCACTTGCGCCCGCAGGCCGGTGATCAGCGCGTCCATCCGCGTGGTACCGATGTCGGCCATCTGCACACTGATGCGCGTGGTGCGCTGGGTGCTATCGATGAAGGACTTCGCCATGCCCTGCTTGTCCCCCGCATCCTCCAGATAGGGTAGGATGAAGGTCTTCTCCGAGCTGTTCAACAGGGCGTACTTATCCGGGTTGCCGCCATAGAAGGCCTGCTTCGTGAACTTCACAGCGGCCGCGATGCTGAGTGGGCGGCTGAACTCTGGATATGTGGCGAGCGTGTCTTCGAGCTTCTCGATGCGCTTCAGGGTGATATCCTTCAACGCGCCTCCGTTCTTCCGGGTGTCCACCACGATCTCCAGTGGCATCACCCCGTTGAAATTCGCCTCAAAGAACCGCAGATCGGTCAGCACTGGACTATCCTCCGGCAGGTCGTCAACGATGCGGCTTTCGTCCTTCAGCTTGAATATGCCCAGCACGGCGATCACCGTGCAGAACGTGGTGATGGCATAGATCAGCGGGCGGCGTTCTCTGGACATGCGCACGATCCACTCCACGGCCCGATCGAGCCAGCGGCGATCGAGGTGGCTCAGGTGGCGGGCCTTGGGCGCGGGGAAGAAGCTGAAGAGGATAGGGATCAGCAACATGCTCAACGCCCACAGCACCATAATGCCGATGGTGGCGATCCAACCGAACTCCTTCAGGGTATCGCTGTGGGTGACACAGAACGTGGTGAATCCGACGGCGGTGGTGGCGTTGGTCATGAAGGCCGCCGCACCCACACGGCTGATCACCCGTTGCAACGACTTCATCTTGTTGCCGTGGCGCACGTACTCGTAGTGGTACGCATTGATCAGGAACACGCAGTTCGGCACACCGGTCACGATCACAAGTGGGGCAATGACCGATTGGAGAATGGTGATGTGATAGCCCAACAAGGCCATCGCCCCGAAGCACCAGATCACGCTCAGGCCGACCACACCCATGCAGATCCACATGACCCGCCAGCTGCGGAAGAACAACAGCAACAACAGCCCGCACACCGCCATGCTCAGTATCATGAACAGCGGCATCTCCGCTTTGACCAGTGCGGTGGTCATTACGCGGATCCAGGGCAGCCCGCTCAGGTGTGCGGGCATACCGGTGCTCTCGCCAAAAGCCCGCACGCGCTCGTCCACTGCGGCCACCACCTGCCTTCGCGCGTCCGTGTCGAAGAGCTTCGCGTTCACGAAGACCATCATCAGGCTGGCCTTCGAGCTGTCGTTGTAAAGGAGCCCATCATAGAACGGAAGCGAGCGCAGGCGCGCTCGCAGGGAATCCATCTCCACCTGCGTTCTGGGCATCTGGTGGATCACTGGTTCGACGCGGAACCGCTTCAGGCTGTCGTCACGCAAGAGCTCGTACAGGTGTGCTTCGCTGAACACACTGTCCACGCCTACGAGGGCGCGCAGGTCGTTCCCTAATTCCCACCAGGCATTGAAATTCTTCGGGGTGTACAACTCTTCACCGATGGTACCCACCACCATCACGTTGCCGTCCTCGCTGAAGGTGTTCAGGAAGCGCTCATAGTCCACGTAGGCGCTGTCGCTTTTCGGCAGCAGGCCCCCATGCTTGTAGTTCATCTGCACGCCCGTGGCCATGAAGCCCATGAACGCGGTGATGACGCCCACCACGATCAAGATCGCGATGCGGTTGCGCAGCACACGGTTCGCCAGCCACTCCCACATGTTCGGATGACCGCCGATCGGCGGGCGGTGGCAAAGGTGCGAAATGGGCGGGGGCGGCTGACAGACGCGGATCAGAAGCCCAGTGTGAGCGAAACCTTCAAGGCCAGGTTGTCCATGGGATCCTCGAAGGCGAGCGGCCCCAGGCGGTAGAAGGCGCCGAACCCGAGACTGGTAAAGCCCAGTTTGAGCAGGTCGTCGATCCGAAGACCGGTCTCGTAGTACCCCTGGTCCAATGGCTTGAATGTGTAGCCGCGATGCAACTCTGGTGCAGTGAGCGAGCCCCAGCCGGCGTTCGCGACCAGCACCGGGACTGGCTTGAACTTCTTCCCCTTGAAGAGCAGGTGGCCAAAGCTGTGCTGCACGTTGATGGTCGCATAGCGATCGGCCAGGAATTCGTTCGGCCGCATGGTCTCGAAGGTTGTCGCCGTGGCCAGTGGGAGTTTGGTGGAGTAGCTGCCACGCAGGTTGAAGAGGAAGGGATACGGTGCGAATTCATCGGCCACGCCACCCATCACGCGCATGGACAGGTCGCCGAGCATGCGCAGGCGGAACGTCTTTTCGATCATCGCGTTCACGCGCCATGTCTCCAACTCACCTTCCCACAACCCTTCGAAGGAGCGGAACGCCGTGACTTGCAGCACTGGCCATCGGGTTCCGAGGCTCAACTGGCGATCGGGCAGGCGCGCGATACGTTCGCGGAAGGCGAAGCGTAGACCTACGGAGACGCCGCCCGTGAGGAATTGATCCGTGAGCACGGTGATCCCTTCGCCGCGCGGATCGGCGTACTGGTAGCCGATCACGTTCAAGCGCTCGGCACGCTCTGTTCCTATCCACAAGCGAAGCGAACTGCTCGCGCGGAAGGCCAGTTCGGCACCGAACCGTTCGATGCGGTCCAGCCGGTCCACAAAGAACCAACGATAGCCTTCGCTGGAGAGCAGCAGCGACTTCGCATTGAACGCCACACCACCGCTCTCGTCCACATCGTTCGCGTAGTATCCCTTCAGTTCCACATCACGGCCAGGTCGCGGCCTGATGGTGAGATCCCCTCCGTACTTCCACTGCGCATCGCTGAAACCGTAGGCGAAGTAGCCGCCTAGCGAAGCGTACCGCGTCACCTTGTCGTTGGTGGCAAGGCCCACACCCAGGCGCAAGCCCTCGTAGCCGTTGTACCGCATGATCTGGTCCAGGCGGATGTCGATCGGGCCGACGGGCATGCGACTGGTCGCGAGGTAGCTGAGCCATTTCACTTTACGTTCGATGTGCTCGGCCTCGCTGATGCTGTCGATCACATGGTAGGTCCTCAACTCACGTGCATCGAGCGTATCGTTCCGCAAAGCTGCCCAGTAGGCCTCATCGCGTCGCGTAGCCAGTTTATCCAGCACGAAATCCGGCCCGCGCACCTCCTTCCGCGCGATGTCCACATCGAGCTCGATGTCCTTGAGGTAGGTGCGCCCGATGCCCATCAACTTGAGATCGTTCAGGTTGATGAAGTCGAAATACATGAACGTGTTCAACTGTACGGGGAACCAGCCGCCACCCGCCCCACCTATGCGCTTGTGCTGTTGCTGCAGCTTCAGGCTCATGCCTCCTTCGCGTTCCACCGGTTCAGCGATGACGTTCTGGATCGCGTAGCCATCGGTGTTCACATAGAGCACACCCCGTAGCGCATCGAACTTCTTCCCGCGCCGCGGCTCGTAGCTGATGATGAAGACCGTGTCCGCACCTTGGTAGAGCGTGTCTTGCAGGAGGAACAGGTACTGGTTCGTGCTCGCGGGTCCGATCGGGCTCACGTAGTTCTTCTCGTTCAGCAGAATGCTCGCGTCGTAGATCGAGAAGGTCCGGGTGGACGCGGCGAGTGCGAGCAGGGAAGGGTCCTTCAAGCCGCTCACGCGCATCGCGAGCACTTCTTCCTTCTCCGCCGCAGGCGGAATGAAGCTCTTGGCCGTTGCGCTCTCGATCAGGAGGATATGCTGCTCGTCGAAGAAGTCGATCGCCTCCTTGTCACTGCTGTCCAGCTGGGCCAGCCGTTCCGGATCGCGGAGGATCGCACTGTCCACCGCACCGGTGAAGATGGTCTTGCTATAGCTCGTGTAGCGGTGGCTGCGGTGGCGGATGCCCTCGTTCTCCTTGCGGTTGGCGTATACGCGCTTAATGATGCGGTGTGCGGGGTTCTCCCCGGGAAGCACCTCGAATTCACGCAGTTCGATCGTTGATCGCGCGAGCTTCACCAACACCGTAGCATCATCCGCCAACGTCACATCCACGGCCTTGTAGCCCACGTAGCTGAAGCGCAACGTCGCCGGAAGGACCGGAACGCCGAGCGTGAAGCGCCCGTCGATATCGCTCATCGCTCCTTCACGTGCGCCGATCAACGAGACATTCACGAAGGCCAGTGGTTCCAGTGTGCGCTCATCCACGACCCGGCCTCGCACGAAAGTCTGTGCGGAAGCAAGCGATGCGCAAGCCATGACCAGACCAGGCAGCAAGGGGCGAAGACAACGCATGGTGGGGAACAACGTCTGTTTGACGAGCACGGCCGCCGAAAGTAACAGCCCTGCTTGCACCCCCTGTACCTTGCAGCCCTATGTTCGCCAGCACCCGTGATGCATTCGAGTGGAGCCGCAAGACGACACCACGACGGTTGCGCAATGCCGCAGGATTGTGGACGAGCTACCAGCGCGCAAAGCGAACGAAGGATCCCCGCATCGGTGGCATGCCGTTCAGCATCAGCTTCGAGCCTACGACGGCGTGCAACCTACGTTGCCCCGAATGCCCCAGTGGCCTTCGCGCGTTCACGCGACCCACAGGCAACCTCAGGCAAGACCTCTTCACCCGGGTGATCGATGAGCTCGCACCGGACCTGTGGGCGCTCACGTTCTATTTCCAGGGCGAGCCTTACATCAATCCCGGTTTCCTGGACATGGTGCGCATCGCGAGCGATCGCGGTTTATACACGAACACCAGCACCAATGCGCACTTCCTCACCGAGGAGAAGGCGGAAGCCACCGTACGCAGCGGACTTTCGCGCTTGATCATCTCGCTCGATGGCACGGACCAGGAGACCTATTCCGCCTACCGCCGTGAAGGCGAACTGGCCAAGGTGATCGAAGGTGCCGAGCGCATCGTGAAGTGGAAGAAGAAGTTGAAGAGCCTCACACCACATGTGGTGTTCCAATTCCTGGTGGTGAAACCGAACGAACACCAGATCCCCGAGGCACGCGCCCTGGCAAGGCGCATCGGCGTGGACGACCTCTGGCTGAAGACCGCTCAGATCTATGCCCCCGCCGATGATCATCCGTTGATCCCCACCCAGGACAAGTACGCCCGCTACAGCCGTGATGCGAACGGCGTATGGCAGGTGAAGAACAAACTGGAGGACAACTGCTGGAAGATGTGGCACAGTTGCGTGATCACCTGGGATGGCCGCGTGGTGCCCTGCTGCTTCGACAAGGATGCGCACCACGTGCTCGGCGACCTGCGTACGCACAATTTCCGCGAGTTATGGCATAGTGACGCCTACAACGACTTCCGCCGCTCACTCCTCCGCTCACGCAGCAGCATCGAGATGTGCCGGAATTGCTCGGAGGGAAGCCCAGTGTGGGCGTAATACCGCATCCAACCGCTACTGTTCTTTACCTCGACAGGGTCTTCGCCTCGTGACCCTGTCACTTAGAGTCCGCGATCACGGCTGGGAACCGCAGGGTCCTCGAAGACGCGAGACCCTGCTAAGGCTTGCAGTTGATCGGGGCACCTTCGGTGTCATGGGACCCCTCGGCAAGGAAAATGGGGAACCCGGTGCTCAAACCTGTGTTAAAGGAATGTGAACCGGCCTGGCCTCCTGTGCGGCCTTGCTCCTCCCCTTCTGTGCTAAGGAGAAAATCAGCCTGAACGTGATCCATTTGGCTGGTGCCACGCGTAAGTGCCCATTGACGACCGGATCCTCCGCCGTTACAACAAACTCCCAAAACCAATGAACTACCGTACACTGCTAGTCAGTGCGTGTGTCGTGCTGGGTGCTCTCTCCGGGCCAAATGCCTGGGCCAGCAGCCACCGCGAAGCACCACTGATCGCCAACGACCCGTTGGCTGACAATACGGATCTGTACTGCTTCCGCAGTCCCGACGATCCGAACATGATCACGATCATCGCCAACTACATCCCGGCGCAACTGGCGTTCGGAGGCCCGAACTACGCGAGCTTCGGGGAAGGCATCCGGTACGAGATCCACATCGATAACAACACCATGATGGTGGGCGATGAGGTGACCTATCGCTTCACCTTCACCAAGACGAACCAGGATCCCACCACCTTCTTCAACATCCGCCTGGGCCAGCAGAACCTGCTGACCATGTACACGATGGAGAAGAGCACGGACGGCGGAATGTCCTGGACCACAGTGCTCACCAACGGCATCGTGCCCCCGCCGAACATCGGTCCTCGCAGCATCGAGGGTGCGGCCGGCTTGGGTGCTGCCAGCTATGATGCGCTGATCGCCGCTGCGATCCTCACCGCGAGCAGCGGCGAGACGGTCTACTGCGGACCGGCCGATGATCCCTTCTTCGTGGACCTCGGCGGCATCTTCGACCTGGGTGATGCGCCGCGCCAGAACGGTGGCACCGTGCGCGATGGACTTGCACGCACCAATGTGCACAGCATTTGCCTGAAGATCCCCATCAGCCTTTTGCAGAAGGATGGGTTGGACGTGAGCATGGCCACCAGCATCCTCGATCCGGATTTCGTGATCGGTGTGTGGGCCAGCGCGAGCCGCCCTGCGATGCGCACCCTCAACGCCTCTGGATACACGGAGAGCGGTGCCTGGATCCAAGTTTCGCGCCTCGGCATGCCGCTGACCAACGAAGCAGTGGTACCCATCGGTAGCAAGGACTTCTGGAACGCCCTGACCCCTTACGAGGACCTCGCGAACATCGCCACGTTCGGCAACTATTTCTACAACCCCGAGCTGGCCCTGTACATGGACGATGACCTGTTCGGCAGCGCCGTGCCCGCCTTCGCCGGATTGCGCATCCAGCGCAATAGCCTGCAAGGCTTCGACTTCGGCAACGGTCAACCGGGACTTTATCCCTTGAAAGGAACCGCTGCCGTTGCTGGTACCGCGCTGGACGACGCCATCTTCGGCACACTGCTGTTGCCTGCTGATAGCAGCCCGCGCAGCGTGGACCTCTGGCCGATATTCCACACCGGCGTGCCGAACCTGGCGCCTTACCAACTGGCAACGGGCAAGGGGGGCAACCCCCTAGCGGCTGGAAAGCCTTTCATCAACAACTTCCTGCCGAACGGTGGGGATATGCTCCGCCTGAACATGGCCGTGCCTGTTACGCAGCGCACTGATCCCGCTTTCAGCTCACTGGGCATCGTTGCCGCTGCTGTTTCCGGCCTTACCGATCCCTTGTACAACGCTGACGCTTCGCTCCAATTCATCCCGAACATGGACGGCTTCCCCAACGGTCGCCGCCTGGAGGATGATGTGACACGGATCGAACTGCAAGCGGTGAGCGGCGTTGCCTTGGCCGCGATCGGCCTGTGGTACGACGACTACAACGCCAGCAATCCCAACCAGAGCCCGGTGACGAACCTCCTGGTGAACGTGTTGCAATACAGCACCGGCGTTGAGACGAACGACGCGGCCTTCAAGCCCACTTTCCCTTACCTGGCTTCTCCCTGGAGGGGCACGGATATCTGATCCAACCAGGCAATGATCATGGGCCCGATCGTACGGGCCGATGATGATCGGCCCCAACAAACAACTCCGATGAAAAAACAACTCAACGATCTAGCTCTGACCGCAGGCCTGCTCTTCGCGAGCGTTGCCAGCGCCAGCAGCCACCGGGAAGCACCGCTGATCGCCAACGATCCGCTTGCCGACAATACCGACGTGTACGCCTTCCGCAGCCCTGATGATCCCAACTCGATCATCATCATCGCGAACTACGTTCCGATGCAACTGCCGCACGGCGGACCCAACTACTACTCGTTCGGCGAGAACATCCGGTACGAGATCCACATCGACAACGATGTGACCACAACGGGTGATGACATCATCTACCGCTTCACCTTCACCAAGGTGAACGAGGATCCGAGCACTTTCTTCAACGTGCGCCTTGGCTTGCAGAACCTCAAGACGACCTACACGCTACAGCGCAGCGTCGATGGAGGCATGACGTTCCAGACGATCAAGCTGAACGGCGTGGTGCCGCCGAACCATGTCGGTACACGCAGCATTACAGGTGCCGCAGGGCTGAACACGACGTACGCCGAGCTGATGGCCAGCGCGTTCCATGCCACGAGCACGGGTGAGACCGTGTTCTGCGGACCAGTGGACGACCCATTCTATGTGGATCTCGCCGGCGTATTCGACCTTGGTGATCTCCCACGCCAGAACGGCACACCCAAGGATGGACTCGCCTGCCTGAACGTAAGCGCGATCGTGCTGAAGATCCCCATCAGCACCTTGCAGAAGGACGGGTTGGACGTGAGCGCGGCTACGAGCATCCTCGATCCCGAATTCGTGATCGGGGTGTGGGCCAGCGCCAGCCGCCGGACCATGCGCACGCTGAACACCAATGGCACCCAAGACTACATGGGACCGTGGGTGCAAGTGTCGCGTCTCGGTATGCCATTGACCAACGAAGCGGTGATCCCCATTGGCAGCAAGGACCAATGGAACGGCTTGACGCCTTACGAGGACCTCGCGAACATCGCCACGTTCGGGAACTACTTCTACAACCCCGAGCTCGCTTTGTACATGGACGATTCCCTGTTCGGCGGTGCCGTACCGGCCTTCGCACCACTGCGCATCCAGCGCAACAGTCTCCAAGGCTTCGACTTCGGCAACGGGCAACCCGGGCTTTACCCCTTGAAAGGCACCGCTGCCGTTGCGGGTACCGCACTGGACGACGCCATTTTCGGCACCTTGCTGCTGCCCGCTGATAACAGCCCGCGCAGCGTTGACCTCTGGCCGATCTTCCACACCGGAGTACCGAACCTGGCCCCCTACCAACTGGCCACAGGCAAAATGGGTAACCCGCTCGCGAACGGAAAACCCTTCGTGAACAACTTCCTGCCCAACGGTGGTGATATGCTGCGCTTGAACATGGCGGTTCCGACGACGGACCGCACCAGCCCGGCGTTCTCCTCCCTCGGTCTGGTGGCGGCCGCTGTTTCGGGTCTCACCGATCCGATGTACAACGCGACCGCGTCACTCGAGTTCATCCCGAACATGGACGGCTTCCCCAATGGTCGTCGTCTGGAAGATGACGTGACGCGCATTGAGTTGCAAGCCGTTGGTGGTGTTGTACTCGCCGCGATCGGTCTGTGGTACGATGACTACACCGCCGGTGATCCGAACCCCGTGACCCAGGACTTGCTGGACGTGCTGACCTACACCACAGGTGTCGAAACGAACGACCAACCCTTCCAAAGCACCTTCCCGTACGTGGCGCCTCCACGCAGCGGAACCGGACCGTGCAGCGGACTGGAGGTCGCCTACACCCAACCGGCGATCCTAGATCCCAGCGACGGCAACGTCGGAGTGAATGAACTGACCGGTGGCGCATCGCAGCTTACCGCGTTCCCGAACCCGATCAGCGACCGCACCACCTTCCAATTCAACATGGTGTCGGATGGTACTGTGCGCATCGAGGTGTACTCGGTAACCGGCAAGCTCATCACTACACCGTTCTCCGGCACGTTGTCCACCGGAACGCGGACCATCACCTGGGACGCGAGCGGCTTGGCCGCCGGCACCTACATGGCCAAAGCGGTCGACGCCCAAGGCTTGCTGCTCGGCGCATTGAAACTGACGAAACTGTAGTCTAAGATCACCGTTCCCCTGGCGCATGGGTCCCGTAAGGTCCATTCGCCGGGGGAGCAGCGGTGTCCGATCCAACCCCACACGACCATGAAAACTTCCCACACCCTTCTTGTCCTTGGTGCCTGCGCGCTATTCACCGCATGTACCGACCTGCAAGGCGGCGACAAGCTCGCTGCCCCGCCACCCGCCACCTCATCGTTGCCAGCGCTGCCAACACGCACCACCGTGGTCGGATTGCCCGGCGAAGCCGAGCAACTACGGACCTCGTACTCAAAACTCACCCAGCTGCTGGCCAAGGACCCGAACGACATGAAGAGCTGGCTGAAGCTCAGCGAGGTCTTCATCACCGAAGCCCGTATCACGGGGAACTACGGACCGAACTACGATGCGGCCCTGGACATCCTGGACCGTGTGCTGGCGAGCACCGCCGGTACGAACAAGCAGGATATGGACTTGCAGGGAGAGGCATTGACACTGAAAGCGGTGATCAAGTTGAGCCAGCACAAGTTCGATGAGGCCCTCGTCCTGGGCGAAAAAGCCGTGGTCCTTGATCCGCACCGCGCCTTCAACTACGGCGTTTTGGTCGACGCGAACGTGGAGCTGGGCAACTACGCCCGGGCGGTGGAGATGAGCGACAAGATGGTGGGCACGCGTCCCGATCTGCGCAGCTACAGCCGTGTGAGCTACCTGCGCGAGATCCACGGCGATGTGCCGGGCGCGATGCAAGCGATGGACATGGCGGTGAAAGCCGGCTATCCAGGCAGTGAAGAGACGAGCTGGTGCCGCGTGCAACTCGGTGGCCTGCATGAACGCAACGGAGCCATTGACGTGGCGAAGCAGCACTACCAACAGGCGCTTGCCGAGCGTCCGGACTATCCGTTCGCCCTGGCCGCCCTGGGGCGTGTTGAAGGAAAGTTGAAGAACTACACGGAAGCTGAAGCGCACTTGAACAAAGCGATCGCCATGATGCCGGACGCCCATTTCTATGAAACCCTCGCACGGGTATACAAGGCACATGGCAAGACCGAAGCGTACGCCGAGCATGTGGAGAAGGCGGAAGAGGCGTTGATCGGGCTTTCCGGAGAACCCGCTCATGACCATGCCGTCGGAACCGCGCATGATCACGGGAAGAGCGGCCATGGTCACAGCCATGAAACAGGCCTGGAAATGGCGCGCTACGAACTGGAGTTCCACAACGACCTGCCGAACGCATTGGCGAACGCTGAACACGAGTTCGAACACCGCGAGAACAACATCGACGTGAACGCCGCCATGGCGGCCATCCTCTATGCGAAGGGTGACGCGGCCACGGCGACCGTACACATCGACCTGGCGAAGCGCACAGGCAGCACGAGCGCTGAGCTACTGCTCATCGAGGGACTGATAGCGGCAAAGAAGGGTCAGGCCGCACAGGGTAAAAAGCTCATCGCGCAAGCTTTCGCCAAGGATCCGTACTTGCAACATCCGCTCGCTGAGGAAGGCAAGTCCATTCTTTGACGATCCGCAGGAGAACTGAGCAACGTATGTCGCGGACAACTCCCACCTGCCATGAACCGGAACTTTACGCTCTTCTTCCTTCTACTCATCACAAACCTCACTTCGGCGCAAAAGTTCAAGCTTAGCGGGAGCATCACCGAACAGGACGGCACGCCGATCCAAAGTGCGAACGTGCTCGTTGATGGTGCCATGGGAGGAGTCACTGACGTGTTGGGTCGTTATGCGATACCTGGGTTGAGCGCCGGTGAGCACTTGGTGGTTGTGACCATATTGGGTTTTGCGCGCAGTGAGCAGCGCCTTAGCGTGGGCAAGGACACCGAACTCGGTTTTCAATTGAGCCCTTCGGCTATTGAACTCAAGGAAGTGCCCGTGAGCAGCAAGCAAGGCGGTTCACAAACCGAGAGCATCAGCCTGATCGATATCAGGACACGCCCGGTGAACAATTCGCAGGAATTGATGCAACTGGTGCCCGGCTTGTTCGTGGCACAGCATGCCGGTGGTGGCAAGGCTGAGCAGATCTTCTTCCGCGGCTTCGACATCGATCATGGCACAGACCTGCAGGTGAGCGTGGATGGATTGCCGGTGAACATGGTGAGCCACGCCCACGGGCAGGGTTACGCCGACCTCCATTTCACCATTCCCGAAACCATGGACAAGGTGCTCGTTCACAAGGGGCCCTACGATGCCCGCTTCGGTGATTTCGCCACGAGCGGTACGGTGGAGTTCCTCACGCGCAACAGCATTGACCGGAGCGAGATCCGGGTGGAGTATGGCATGTACAACACAGTGCGGGCCGTGGGTCTCTTCAACCTGTTGGACGAGAACCACCTCTTCAGCCAGCGGAAGGAGAACGCCTACGTCGCGGCGGAATATGTGTTCACCGATGCCTACTTCGACAGCAAGCAGGACTTCGGCCGATTCAACATCTTCGGCAAGTACAACGGGCAGATCGGTGAGCGGACGCTGCTCACGTTCTCAGCCAGCACCTTCAACGCCTCCTGGAACGCGAGTGGTCAAGTGCCTCAGCGCGCCATCGATAGCGGTCTTATCGATCGTTTCGGCGCCATTGATGACAACGAAGGTGGTGAGACCAGCCGTACCAACACCTACGCCACGCTCAGCACCGGCTTGCGTAACGGCGACCTGATCAAGAACCAGATCTACTTCGTGAAGTACGATTTCAACCTGTACAGCAACTTCACGTTCTTCGCCACCGACACTATCAATGGCGATATGATCGCACAGACCGACGACCGGACGATCATGGGCTACACGGGCACTTACGGAAGGAACACGCACATCGGTGAGCTGCCGTTCCGCTTGAATGCCGGGATCGGCGCCCGGTACGACCAGGCCGATATCTCATTGAAGAACGCCATCGAGCGCGTGGTTTTCGACACCATCGTGGCCGGCGAATTGGACCAGCTGAACGCGAACGTCTACCTCGACGGTGTGCTGGACGTGACCGCCAAATTCTCGGTGAATCCGAGCGTACGGTTCGATGCGTTCCGGTTCATGTACACCGATGCCCGTGGCGATCAGTCCATCAGCGGTGAAGCGGTCAAGACACGCGTGAGCCCCAAACTGAACTTCAATTACGCCTTCAGCGACCGTGCGCAATTATACCTGCGCACGGGCATGGGTTTCCATAGCAACGATGCGCGCGCTGTGGTGGTTGACAGCGCCGATGCCACCTTGCCCCGCGCCTATGGCGCTGATCTCGGAACCACGTTCAAGCCCTTGCCACGCATGTTGGTGAACGTGGCGCTCTGGGGGCTTTACCTCGAAAGCGAACTGGTCTTCGTCGGTGACGGAGGGGTGGTGGAAACCAGCGACCCTACGCGACGCATGGGCATCGACCTCAGCGTGCGCTATCAGCTTACCGATCACCTCTTCGCGGACCTCGATGTGAACCTCGTTGACGGAAAAGTGATCGGGCCACCTGACGGTGAGGATGCGATCCCACTGGCACCGCAGTTCACCACGATCGGTGGCCTCGCCTACAAGCGCGACAAAGGCTTCAATGCGAGCCTGCGATACCGTCACATCGCCGATCGCCCCGCCAACGAGACCAACAGCGTGGTGGCGGAGGGCTACTTCCTGGTGGATGCCACGGCCAGTTATCGCCTGCCGAAAGTCGAGTTCGGTGCCATAGTCGAGAACCTCTTCGACGTGGAATGGAACCAGGCCCAGTTCGATACGGAAAGCCGCCTGGTGAACGAACCGGAACCCGTGAGTGAATTGCACTTCACCCCCGGCACGCCCTTCTTCCTGAAAGGTTTCGTGAGCTTCCGGTTCTGAGGAATAAAAGTGCCAAAGCGCCAAAGTTCGGGTGTGCGTCGCACCCTCGCACTTTGGCACCGGCGCATACGGCGCCTCACACCTTCATGATGTCCTTCTCCTTCAGCGCGAGCAGTTCGTCGGCCTTCTTGTTGTACGTGGCGGTGAGCTTCTCTATCTGGCTCTCCAGGTCCTTGGCGTGGTCTTCTGGGAGCCCGTCCTTCTTGGCGGCCTTTATCGTGTCCATCGCCTTCTGTCGGCCACTGCGGATACCCACTTTCGCGTGTTCGGCCTCGGCATGGGCGGTCTTCACCAACGCCTTGCGTCGCTCCTCGGTGAGCATGGGAACGTGGATGATGACGCTCTCGCCATTGTTGCTCGGATTAAAGCCGAGGTTGGCACCGAGGATCGCCTTCTCGATCGGGTCGATCATCTTCTTCTCCCAAGGCTTCACGAACAGCGTGCGCGAATCGCCGGAGTTGATGCCCGCTACCTGCGAAAGCGGCACCATCTGGCCGTAGTAATCCACGCGGACACCTTCGAGCATCATGGGGTTGGCGGCACCGGCACGCACCTTGGTGAGCTCGTGCTCAAGGTGTTCAACGGTCTTGTGCATGTGCTCCTCGCATTGTTTGATGGCGGCGGTCGTGTCGATCATGGTCAAAGGTCTTGTGAACCGGTGGGACGGCAAAAATAGCCAAGCCCCCTGTACTGGAGCTGCATGATCGCCGCGTGTACCTTGGCCGCCCCTCCCGAACAGGGGGACGAAGACGCATGCGCCTGATCAAAGCCTTCGATCATCTGGTGGAACACATTGTTCGGCTGGGTCTGGTCAACGGGCTTCGGGTCCTTTGGGTGAAACAGCGCGGACCCGGGCAGGAGGCAGTGATCCGCGTACCTGAACTCGCTGGCCCGCTGATCGTGCGCACCGGGAGCAGTGATCTGGCCATTTTCGATGAGGTGGTGATCCTCCGCGGATATGGCTTCGCCTTGGACAAGGCACCCACGGTGATCCTTGACATTGGCGCGAACATCGGCCTGGCGACCTTGTGGTTCAAGCAACGCTACCCCGCAGCGCGTGTGATCGCCGTGGAGCCGGACGCGGAGAATTTCGAGCTGCTCAAGCGGAACACCGCAGGCCTGAAGGATGTGGAACTGGTCCAAGCCGCATTGGCACCGGAGGATGGCATCATCGGTTTCGAGCGCGCCGGACTGAACCCCTCAGGTTACCATATCCGCGACTTGAAGTCCGGCGAGAAGGGCGTACCGGCGATCTCCATGGGATCACTGCTCCAACGCTTCGGTCTGGAAGATGTCGATCTGCTCAAACTCGATATCGAGGGAGCGGAGAAGGAACTCTTCGAAACGACGGACATCGCATGGATGGACCGGGTCAAGACCATGGCCGTGGAACTGCACGATCGCATACGCCCCGGTTGCGGGCATGCCTTCTTCGCCGCTGCTTCGCGAAGTCCGCGCAACTACGATGTACACGCGTACCTGGTGATCGCCACCAGGGCCTAGCAGCTATCGCAATCGAAATGAGATGCCGAAGGACCATTGCTGAGCGTTCCAGAACCTTGATATTCCGTTCACGCGGTCGCTGCTCTCTGCCGCGGAACCGCTAGACTCCTTGGGAATGCCGGTTCGTCCGATGACCACTGCGCCATCGTTCTCGATATCGACAGCCACCTCGTCCTGCGAGTTTGTATTCGCCAGGAAAGGGAGGGCCAGGATATTGCCGCGCATACGCTCGTACTTCTCTCCCTCATATTCGATCGTTCGTGCCAGCAACCGACCACATTGCAAAAAGAAGCCGAACCGCTCATAGGACACGCCTGCGGCCACATGGACCCTCGTGAACATGGAATTGGACGAAACAGTTCCACCCATTGGTTCCGTCTCTTGGCGGACGGTCATGGAATAAGCGAGCTCGATCGCGACCTGATCGAACGTGATGGTTTCGGTGGTGACCTCATAGTTGCCACGGGTGCTTATAATGTCAAGGTCGAGTCCCAGTTCCGCGTGAAAGCGCGGCCGCTCTGGTGCGTCCGTGCCGAAATACCAGCGTAGGGGGATACCGATGCTCGCCATGCTCATGGAGAATCCTGTCGGCCGATAAACGACGTACTCGATAACGTCCTTACCGCTGGAGCTCCACGACAATTGTCCGCTGATGTGAATATCCGCGCCATCCTGAGGGATCAACAATAGCTCACCTTCGTTCGCTCTGACACGGCCGATAAAAACGGATGCCTGCAAGCTGGAGTGGTCGTTCAGGTTGAATGCTCTCAGATGTGCGATATCATGCTTGAGACCAGCCGCGTTCCCCAAGGAAGGATAGTAACCGGCCTGCAGACCGATTGAAAACCGCCCTTGCCGATCCGCATGGATACCAGCAGTTCGGAAGGCGGTCTCAAACGAAAGACCGTATGCTGTTCGTGAAAAGAACCGGCTGCCCCCGGCCAGAACCCGAAGCTCCCACCCGCCATTGTATGCGACCTGATCGGGATGCGGGGAGATGGAACCTGAAGAACAGGATAGTGTACACCGCGAACAGGCGTGTAGGCTTGGGGTGTTGACCAATGCAATGAGCAGTATTGTACCGGTCGCGCCCAGAATCCCCGGAAATGGGTACATCTTACGAATATAGGATGCTGCCGGCTCGTCTAGAATTCCACCAGCGTTCCCACCTGCTCCCCGGCGATCAACCGGCCCAGGTTGCCTGGCTTGTTCATGTCGAAGACGATGATGGGCAGCTTGTTCTCCTTGCAGAGCGTGAAGGCGGTGAGGTCCATCACGTTCAGGCCTTTCTCGTAGACCTCGGTGAAGTTGATGCGGTCGTACTTGGTGGCCGTCTTGTCCTTCTCCGGATCGGCGCTGTAGATCCCATCGACGCGCGTGCCTTTGAGGATAACGTCGGCCTCGATCTCGATGGCGCGCAGGCTGGCCGCAGTGTCGGTGGTGAAGTACGGGTTACCGGTGCCCGCGCCGAAGATCACGATGCGGCCCTTCTCCATGTGGCGCATGGCACGGCGGCGGATGAACGGCTCGGCGATCTGCTCCATCTTGATGGCACTGAGCAGGCGGGTCTTGTGGCCTTTCGCCTCCAAGGCGCTTTGCATGGCCAGGCTATTGATCACCGTGGCGAGCATGCCCATGTGGTCGCCCTGTACACGGTCGATCGCCGTACCGGCCGCCTGCATGCCGCGATAGATGTTGCCACCACCGATCACCACGGCCACCTCCACACCAAGCTTCGCGATCGCCACGATCTCCTCGGCGTATTGGTTGAGCCGCTTGGTGTCGATGCCATAGTCCTGGTCGCCCATGAGGCTTTCGCCAGAAAGCTTCAGGAGGATGCGCTTGTATGTGAGGGCCATGGGATCTGGTCTTGGTCTATCAAAGGAAAAAAAAAGAGGGAGGCTTCGGCCTCCCTCTCCTATGCATTGGTCCTGGACATCAGATCGTGAGCGAGTGGCGCTTGAAGCCGGTCACGGTGAGGTCCTTGTCCTGGCTCTTCAGGTACTGCTCCACATTGAGCTTGTTGTCCTTGATGTATTCCTGGGCGAGCAGGGTGCTCTCCTTGAAGAACTTGGTGAGGCGACCCATGGCGATCTTCTCGGCCATTTCGGCGGGCTTGCCCTCCTGGATGGCGAGCTCTTTGCCGATCTCGATCTCCTTGTCGACCACACTTTGGGGAACGCTCTCCTTGTTCACCGCAATGGGAGCCATGGCGGCGATCTGCATGGCGGTGTTCTTGGCGGCCTCCTCGAAGCCGGCCTTGCTCAGTCCAACGATGCTGGCCACCTTGTTGCCCGGGTGGTTGTACGCGTAAACGAACGCCGCGCTCACTTCCCCGCAGGCACTCACGTCTATCTTCTCACCGATCACGCCGGTCTGCTCAATGAGCTTCTCAGCGATGGTGAGGCCGTTGCTGTCGTACGCTGCGGATCTCAACGCCTCCACACTGTCGAGGTTCTTCTCCAGCGCGATGGTCGCCAGGCGATCGGCCATGGCGGCGAAGTCGGCGTTCTTGGCCACGAAGTCGGTTTCGCAGTTCACGCACACCAACACCCCACGGGTACCGTCAGCGTTGGTCTTGGCGATCACGAGGCCCTCGGTGGCATCACGGTCGGCGCGCTTGGCGGCCACCTTCTGGCCCTTCTTGCGCAGAACGTCCACGGCGACATCGAAATCGCCGTTGGCTTCGGTAAGGGCTTGTTTGCAATCCATCATGCCCGCGCCGGTGATCTGGCGCAGCTTGTTCACATCAGCGGCTGTTATGGCCATTGTGTTCATGGTTGTATGGGTTGGGGCCGATGATCATCGGCCCGCACGTGTGTTGAGAATTTATCAGGCGTTCTCGTCGGTGCTGCCTTCGGCGGGTGCTGCGACCACTTCTTCGGCCGGTGCGCTCACTTCGTCGGCGGATACACTCTCGCCCTCCGCGGGTGTTTCCACTGGCTCTGCGGCCTCGTCTTCGGCGCCTTCCTCGGGAGCTTCGTCAACGGCGGTCTTGTCGTTCTTCCGCTCCTCCAGGCCTTCGTTGATGGCCTTGATCATCTCTTCGACGATCAGTTCGATGCTCTTGGTGGCATCGTCGTTGGCGGGGATGGGGAAGTCGATCAGGGTGGGATCGCTGTTGGTATCCACCATCGCGAACGTGGGGATGTTCAGCTTGCGGGCCTCGGCCACGGCGATGTGCTCCTTCACGATGTCCACGATGAACAGCGCGCTGGGCAAACGGGTGAGGTCGGCGATCGACCCCAGGTTCTTCTCCATCTTCTCGCGCTGGCGGCTCACTTGCAGGCGCTCGCGCTTGCTCATGTTCTGGAAGGTGCCGTCGATCTTCATGCGATCGATGGTGGCCATCTTCTTGATGGTGCGGCGGATGGTGCCGAAGTTGGTGAGCATGCCACCGCTCCAACGCTCCGTGACGTAAGGCATGCCGGTGGCCTTCACCTTCTCGGTCACAATATCCTTGGCCTGCTTCTTCGTGGCTACGAACAACACCTTCTTCCCGCTGCGGGCGATCTGCTTCATCGCGGCGGAAGCTTCTTCGAGCTTCGCTGCGGTTTTGCTCAGGTCGATGATGTGGATGCCCTTCTTCTCGTCGAAGATGTAGGGGGCCATGTTCGGGTTCCACTTGCGGCGCAGGTGGCCGAAGTGTACGCCCGCATCGAGCAGTTGTTTGAATTCCAGACGTGCCATTTCCTCTTGTTTAGTTCACTTTCCGTGTTCCCGTTATCACAGGCATCCCGCTGGTAGCCGCTCTTGCGAACGAGTCCAACCGGATTGGATCCTGAACAAGCGCAGGGACGTTAACGCTTGCTGAATTGGAAGCGCTTGCGCGCCTTCTTGCGTCCGAACTTTTTCCGCTCCACGGCACGTGGGTCACGGGTCATCAGTTCTTCGGCTTTGAGTTTCGGCTTGTGCTCGGCGTCGATCTTCACCAGCGCCCGGGCGATGCCCAGACGCACGGCGTCCACCTGGCCGGTGATGCCACCACCATCGACGGTGGCCATGACGTCGTACTTGCCCACCGTATCGGTGAGTTTGAAGGGCTGCTCCAGTTTGAACTGTTGCATGGTGATCGGGAAGTACTCCTTCCCTTCCTTGCCATTCACGGTGATCGCGCCGGAACCTTCCGTGAGGACGATGCGGGCGATGGAGGTCTTGCGCCGACCGAGGCTGAGAACGGGTTCCATCTTACTTGAGGCTATTCAGGTCGAGGGTACGGGGCTTCTGTGCTTCGTGCTTGTGCGTGCTGCCAACAACCACATGGAGGTTGTTGAAGAGGCGGCGGCCCAGGCGGTTCTTCGGGAGCATGCCGCGAACGGCGATCTCCACCATGGCCTCCGGCTTGCGCGCCATCAGCTTCTTGGCCGGTTCACGCGTCTGGCCACCGGGGTACAAGCTGTACCGCTGGTATTCCTTGTCTTCCATCTTGGTACCGGTAAGGCGCACCTTCTCGGCATTGATGATGATCACATGGTCGCCACAGTTCACATGCGGGGTGAAGGTGGTCTTGTGCTTGCCGCGAACAAGCAGCGCCACTTTGCTGGCGAGGCGGCCAAGAACTTCGTTCTCAGCGTCCACGAGCAGCCATTCCTGCTGCACGGTGGCCACGTTGGCCATGCTGGTGGTGTGGGTAGTCGATGCCACTGGGCGTGGGTTTTGTAATGATGCTTTTCCCGGAAACGGGGTGCGAAGATAGACGGATTTCCCGGAAACGAACAAAGGGGTGTTCGTACAGGAGGGCCATCCGCCAGCCAGGGTCAAATAACCCCCAGCGCCTTGCCCACCCTGCCAAAAGCGGCCAGGGCCCGATCGATGTGGGCCACGGTGTGGGCAGCGCTCAACTGGACCCGGATGCGGGCCTTGTCCTTGGGCACCACGGGGAAGAAGAAGCCGATCACATAGATGCCCTCGTCCAGGAGTTTATCGGCCATCACCTGGCTCAGTTTGGCATCACCCAGCATCACCGGTACGATGGCCGCTCCGGCGCCGACGGTTTTGAAGCCCAACGCCTCGATCCCTGTGCGGAACCTGTCCACGTTCGCCTCCAGCTTGTCACGCAGTTCGGTCGAGCGGCTCAAAAGATCGAGCACAGCGATGCTCGCGCCCACGATGGAAGGGGCCAGGCTGTTGCTGAAGAGGTAGGGTCGGCTGCGCTGCCGCAACATATCAATGATCTCCTTGCGGCCGGTGGTGTATCCGCCCATGGCCCCGCCAAGCGCTTTGCCCAAGGTGCCGGTTATGATGTCCACCCGGCCGGTCACACCGCAATGTTCCACACTCCCCCGGCCGGTGTTTCCGATGAAGCCGGCGGCATGGCATTCGTCCACCATCACCAAGGCGTCGTATGTATCCGCCAGGTCGCACACGCCCTTCAGGTCCGCCACGATCCCGTCCATGCTGAAGACGCCATCGGTAACGATCAATTTGAACCGGTGCTTCTTCTCGGTGGCGAGCTTCAACTGCGTCTCCAGATCGGCCATGTCATTGTTCGCATAGCGATACCGGGCCGCTTTGCACAACCGCACCCCATCGATGATGCTCGCGTGGTTCAACGCATCGCTGATGATGCAGTCCTCCTCTCCGAGCAGGGGCTCGAACACGCCGCCGTTGGCATCGAAACAGGCGGCGTACAGGATCGTGTCTTCCGTGCTGTGAAAGGTCGCCAGCTTCGCCTCGAGTGCTTTGTGGATGTCCTGCGTACCGCAGATGAAGCGCACACTGCTCAGGCCGAACCCGTGGCTGTCCAGCGCGGCATGCGCGGCCTTGGTCACCTCCGGGTGCGAGGAAAGACCCAGGTAGTTGTTAGCGCAGAAGTTCAGTACCGTGCGCCCGTTCACGGTGATCTCCGCGTCCTGGGGGCTGGTGATGATGCGCTCGCGCTTGAAGAGGCCCGCGCTTTCAATGGACGCGAGTTCGTTCTGCAGATGCTGTCGGAGGCTGCCGTACATGCGATGCGTTTGGATCGCAAAGGTGCGAACCATCCAGCACCTCAGGCCAACACCGGGACGGATCGGCTTTCAGAGCTTGCGGAAGTACCCGTTCGAGTATTCGTTCGCGTACAGCACATGCACCTTCTCCGGCTTGTCCCTGAAGAACTCATCGGTGGCGCGCTTCACCCCGGGGGAGAGATAACCGCCGGATACTCCTTTGCGCGGGAAGATCTTCTCGTCGTAGTACACGGCGATCATGCCGATCGCGCCGGGCGCCATACGCGCGTAGACATGCGGGAGGACATGCCGCGTGGATTCGTACAGGTCACCGTCGATCAGCACGAAGCTGATGCGCTCGGGAAGTTCCTTGGGCACCGTTTCCTCGAACCAGCCCTTGTGGGTATGCGGCATCCTTAGGCCCAGCGCCTCGAACTTGCGCGTGAACTGATCCAGCCCGGCGGCCATGTAGCCCTTGCCATAAACACCATCCTTACTATCATTCTCCGATAGCTCCGGAAGACCTTCGAAGCTGTCGAACGCATGCACCTGTTTCTCCGGCGCGAGCGTGGTGATCACGCGTTGCATCACGATCGTACTGTCCCCCGCATTGCACCCAAGGTCCACCACATCACCGGGCACTTTGTTGGCGACGGTCTGTTCCAGGAGGTGGAACAGGTTCATCCGTGCCTCCACGTTGGCCATGTCGGCAGGTGGCGGACTGAGTCGGACAGGGATGCGCAACTTCCGCATCACCTTGTTCAGGAACAGTTGCCAGCTCTTCGGGGTGCGGTGGTCCCAGTCGAAGGTGGTGGCGATGAACGCGTTGTCCATGGTGCTTGCTAGCGGTTGATCCCGGTGCGCAATGCACCAACAACGTCCATAACAGAAAGTGACACGCTCACTTGAACGCCTCCACGGTAGACATCACACCGCCCACGACCTTGCCCACGGCGTAAGCCGCGTTGGCCTTCAGCTTGCCGCTCTTCACCCAGCGGGTGTACTTGTCATCGAGATAGCGGTCGTAGTTCAAGGAGTTCAGCACGATGCGACCGTACGTGATGCTTGGGCCGTGGGTGACGGTGGTATGCCACCAGCCGCACGGGAAATAAATGGTCTCGCCTTCGCGCACCGTCTCGAAATACGGGGTGGTCTTCGCGAAGAGCGGGAACCGCTCCAGGTCGGGCTTGAACACATCGGTGACCTGCGAGAACTTCTCGTTGGTCGGACGAGGATACAGGTAGGGCGAGTCGTTCGGATGGAATAGCACGAAGTCCTTGTCGCCATAGATCTGCGTGATCTGCGTGTGCAGGAACAGCGCGTCGTAATGCACGAACGGAAAGGAGGAGCCATTGCCGCCAAAGAACAGCTCGTGGATGGGTGTTCCGTTCATGAGGATCCGGGGCATCAACGGTGAGGCGCCCCGATCCATCTTGCCGAAGACGAACTGCGGCTCCAGGTCCTTCATGATGTCCGGGAAGTAGTCCTCCAACTCCAGGTTGTAAGGATACGGCGCCGGGTTCTCCGGGGTGCTCGTCTTGATCCGGTCGATCTGATCGGCCAGGGTGATCACCTTGCCATCGACCTCCTTGGTGATATGGGGGTAGTTCTTCTTGAAGAAGTCCGGCGTCCACTTGCCCACGGCTGGCCATTTTTTGGCGGCGTCCGTGATGATCACCGGTTTGTTCTTGTGGACGTATTCGTTCAACAGCTCCTTCTGGCTGAGGTTGGAACGCCGATCGACGTGTAGGGCATTGTTCATGACCGCTAAATTACTCGTGTGCGATGGGGTGACCAACTGGTTGGGTCCTAAGATCTCCGGGATCAATTGGTCGCAAGGACCTTGTGCGTGTGATCGGCGGCCGGTGCGCTGGCCTGTTCGGTGATAACCGGATCGTTCCATGTCGGGCGTGTAGCCACTCCCAGGTCACGGGGGCCATACCACAGGACAACAAGGGCGGCAATGGCGACTTCCACACAAATGAACCCGATCACATAGCTCGGATCACCATCATGGCACAACGGCAGGGCGGGCATCACGAAGAAGGCGATGTTGCTCACCACCTGCATGATGAACAGGATCAGGCCACTGCGCGTCATGTTGTATACCCATCCGAGCAGCACGGCCAATGCCGCCATGCTCAACAGGAACATGTACCAGGGAACACCGTCCGGAACACCTTCGCCCAGCAGAAGCATCGGCAAATACCACAGCCCCCAGACGATGCCGGTGATGAAGCACGCTGTGAAAGCCGTGTACTTCCCTTGCAGCCGCGTCGCGCAATACTTCATCCACGTGGTCTCCTCCACCAGCGCGATACCGAGGATGAACGGCATGGACCTTAGCAGCACGTAGATGTGCGGCTCCCCTCCGGAGAACAACTCCAAGGAGGCACCAGGCCAGGGCAAGAGTCCGGTCAGGTCGGCGATGGCCCATGCGAGGTAACAGAAGAGGAATTTCCACGAAAGGGAGAACGCGTACCAGCGCCCAGGCACGCGCCAGACCCTGTACGCGCCGAAGAGTTTGCGCAAACCCGGCATGCCCTCCATGTACCAGGTGAGCAGCACCGCGAAGATCAACGGCCCGAACACGCGGAACCGGAAGAACATGTGCGCCGCAGGCACGTCATGCATGCGCATCCCCTCGGGGATCATCGATCCGGTGATCAGCACGATGGCGAATTGAACGCCCAGGGTAAGCGTCACCAGGGTGAGAACAGGGTAGCGGGAGATCCAGGCTTTCATGATCAATGGCGAATGCGGGGCCTGTTACGATCCTGCGGCACTGATTGTTGCTGGAAGGAAGAAGGTTGGTCGTCCGCAGGCCTAGCCTTTGTCCACCACGCGCGGCACCTTGAAATAGTCGCTGTCCTTCACCGGCGCATTGCTCAACGCTTCCTGTTTGGTGACGGTCATTTCCGCGACATCGTCCCGGAACACGTCCTCCTCATCGGTCATGAAGATCAGCGGTTCAACGCCCGTGGTATCCACCTCGTTCAGCTTCTCCACGAAATCGAGCACGCGTTCCATGTCGGCGAGGATCGCTTTGCGCGCGGCGGGATCACTGAAGTCCAGGCGGGCCAGTTCAGCGATGCGGTCCAAGGTGGTGTCGTCGATCCTCATGTGCTGAGCAGCGGTGCTTCGATGGTGCGGTATACCTGCTGGCGCAAACCTACCAGATCGGCTTCGCCAAGACCGGTGGTCGGGATGGGCGCATGCACTACAGCCCGAGCAATGCCCGGTCGTGCGCGGCTCATCACTTCGGTCGGTTCACCGAAATAGCGCCAATGGTCCATGAAGGTGATGGGCACGATGGGGACCTGTTTCTCGATCGCCAGCTTGAAGGCGCCGTCCTTGAACGGTTTCATGCGCGGGGTGAAGACGGGGATCGTGCCTTCGGGGAAGATCGCGATGCTCGTGCCGCGATCGAGCGCCTGTGCCGCGCGGCGGAACGCCTTGGCCGCTTCGGTATGGCTGCCGCGGTTCACCGCGATGTTCATATCCTTGAAGAAGATGTTGAAGAGCGGCCACCGCAGCAATTCGTACTTGCCGATGAAGAGGAAGTAGCGTGGCACCACGTTGTACATCTGGATGATGTCCAGATAGCTGCTGTGGTTGCAACAGATGATGTACGGCGGCTCGGGCAACCCGGCCCGACGCTCCACGCGAAGCGGCACCCCCAGGGCCCATTGGAGGAAACCGGCCCAGCGACGTTTCAAACGGAACGCCTTCACATACCGCTTCGGCTTATGGAGCAGGATGCGGAACGGGATGTAAAGAACCACCAACGAAGCGAAGAACACCACGGCGAACCAGATCTTGAACACCCAGCGCAGCGGCAGGAAGAGCCATTTGAAGAACGGCACACGTCGGCTGTCGCCGTCAACAACGCGCGGACGTTCGGATGCAGGAGCAGTGGAGGCGGTCACCGGAAAAACGAACCCCGACGGATCGGGGCAGGCCGCGAAGGTAGGTCCGACACAATGGACGCCTCTACCTTCGCGGCCTCCGCCGTTCGGCGGATGCAACACATGGCCCGCATCCTTACCGGCATCCAGAGCACCGGCATCCAGCATCTCGGCAATATGCTGGGGGCTATCCAGCCCGCCATCACCATGAGCAAGGCGCCGGGCAACGATGCCTTCCTGTTCATCGCCGACCTGCATTCCTTCACCACCCAGCGCGATCCACAGGTGCTCCGGGAGAACACCTACGCCGCCGCCGCCGCGTGGCTCGCGTGTGGCTTGGACGTGAACGCCGTGACCTTCTACCGCCAGAGCGATGTTCCGGAAGTGACCGAACTCACCTGGTACCTCGGCTGCCTCGCGCCGTACCCGATGCTCGCCAATGCGCATTCGTTCAAGGACAAGAGCGACCGGCTGAGCGCGGTGAACGCCGGCCTCTTCTACTATCCGGTGCTGATGGCGGCGGACATCCTCTTGTACGACGCGCACCATGTGCCCGTGGGAAAGGACCAGGTGCAGCATCTGGAGATCGCGCGCGACATCGCGGGGGCTTTCAACAGGGCTTATGGCGATGACACCTTCGTGGTACCAGAAGCGAAGGTGGACGCGCAGGTGATGGTGGTGCCCGGAACCGACGGGCAGAAGATGAGCAAGAGCTACGGCAACATCATCAATGTGTTCGCCGACGAGAAGGAACTGAAGAAGCAGGTAATGGGCATCGTGAGCGACAGCAAGACACTCGAAGAACCGAAAGACCCGGACACGGACAACACCTTCAAGCTGTATGCGCTCGTCGCTCCACCCGAACAGGTGGATACCATGCGGCAGAACTACCGACATGGCAACTACGGCTATGGCCATGCGAAGAAGGAACTGCTCGCCGTGCTCACCGAACGCTACGCCAACGAACGGTCGACCTTCCAGGCGTTGATGAACGACAAAGCCGAACTCGACAGGCAATTGGATGTCGGTGCTGGGAAGGCCCGCAAGGTTGCCCGCGTCGTGCTCGATCGAGTGCGTGAACGCGTGGGTTATCTGCGCAAGCCCTAGCGGGATCCGGGGGTGGCCGTTCACCACTGCCGCAGCCGCATCGCTCCCCCCCGGGCCACCGGTCCGTGGCACAGTGGACCCCCTGCCCTAATTTCGCCCCCCCTGCCTCGCTCAAGGCGTTCGGGAACGCTCCACATGGACTTCTTCTCCTTCTTCCACAGCCTGCTGCGCTACGCGGTACTGCTGACACTGGTGGCCGCGTTCCTGATCAATTTGCGCGGCTGGTTGATGGGCCGGCCGATCCTGACCGGCGAGCGCATGATCACGATCGTCGCGATGGTCCTTTGTCATGTTCAGGTCGTGCTCGGCATCATCCTGTACATGCAGAACTGGAAGGCGATGGCGAGCCTCGACGCCGGCCCCCTGCAACGTTTTTTCAAGTACGAGCACGCCGCGACGATGCTCATCGCGGTGATCCTGGTCACCTTGGGGCGCTCCCTTTCAAAACGTGCACAGGACGAACGAAGCAAGCAGATGCGGGTGGCGATCTTCTATGGGATCGGGCTGGTGCTGATGCTGTGGGCCATACCGTGGCCGTTCAGGGAGGTGGGACGTGGACTGGGCTGGCTATGATGAAAGCAGTGATCACGGCCGGACTGATGACCCTGCTGGTGCTGGCCTGCGGGAGCGGTGATGCACCCGCGACCATGGAAGCCGATGCGGGCATGAGCAAGGGCGCGCAGATCTTCGCGATGAATTGCACCCTATGCCACGGGGCTACTGGCAAGCTCGGCTTCAACGGCGCGAAGGACCTCACCCTGTCCACCCTCACCAAGGCGGAGATGATCGCGCTGGTGACCAACGGGAAAGGCACGATGATGCCGTACAAGAACACGCTCACCGCGAAAGAGATCGATGCGGTGGTGGAGCATGTGCGCTCCTTGCGTTCACCGGCCCGGAAATGAACGTTCGCACCGTCGAAGATCCCGCGCGATGATCGATCCACTGGAGCTGAAGGTGAAGTCGGAGAGCGCGGTGCTCATCGGCCTGATCACCGATCGCCAGGATCCCGAACGGGTGAATGAATACCTCGACGAACTCGAATTCCTCGCCACGACGGCCGACATCACCACGCTCAAACGTTTCACCCAGCGCTTGCACAAACCGGATGGTCGCACGTACGTGGGCAGTGGCAAGCTCGCCGAGGTGAAAGCATGGATGGAGGAGCACGACGCGGGCTCGGTGATCTTCGATGATGAACTCTCCCCCGCGCAACAGCGGAACCTGGAGAAGGAATTCGGCAAGCCCGTGCTGGACCGTCCGCGATTGATCCTTGACATCTTCGCGCGCAGGGCCCGCAGCGCGCACGCCAAGAAACAGGTGGAGCTGGCGCAATACGAGTACATGCTGCCGCGCCTCACCAAATTATGGACACACCTGGAACGCCAGCGCGGCGGCACAGGCACGCGGGGTGGTGCCGGTGAAAAAGAGATCGAGACCGACAGGCGCTTGATCCGCGATCGGATCTCCCTGCTCAAGGGGCAACTGAAGGACATCGACAAACAGATGGCCACACAGCGCGGCAACCGCGGCAAGCTGGTTCGCGTGGCGCTCGTTGGGTACACGAACGTGGGCAAGAGCACGCTCATGACGATCCTGAGCAAGAGCGAGGTCTTCGCCGAGAACAAGCTCTTCGCCACGCTGGACACCACCGTGCGGAAGGTCGTCCTCGCCAACCTCCCCTTCCTGGTGAGCGACACGGTGGGCTTCATCCGCAAACTGCCCACCCAGCTGATCGAGAGCTTCAAGAGCACCCTGGACGAAACGCGCGAAGCCGACCTGTTGCTGCATGTGGTTGACATCAGTCACCACAACTTCGAGGAGCAGTACGCCACAGTGAAACAGACTTTGAACGAGATCGGTGCGGGCGACCGTCCGGTGATCGTGGTGTTCAATAAGATCGACGCCTATCGTCCAGCACCGCACGACCCGGACGACCTAGCCCCGAAGCGCGAGGAACAATTCACGCTCGAAGAGATGAAGGAGACCTGGATGGCACGCATGGCCGGCGAGGAGGTCATCTTCATCAGCGCTGCGCAAAAGCAGAACATCGACGGTTTGCGCAAGTTGCTGTACGAACGTGTGAAGGCCCTGCACATCGCGCGCTATCCTTACGAGAGCGACCTGCTCTTCAAAGACGATTACTTCGAGACCTGATCCATGTGGTTGGCGGCGTGGGTCGTTGGGGCTTTGTTGGTCGCGCCAGCAGGATCGAACCGGCGCATGGGGTTCTGGGGTGCGCTGGGCCTGGGACTGCTCCTCACGCCATTGATCGCCCTGATCATCATCATCGGATCCGCCCGCAAAGACCGTCGTGGTTGTGCGCATTGCGGGAACAGCGAGAACGAGGCGGAGTATTGTGCGCTCTGCGGCCACAACGCGGCTGGAGACCAACTACCGGTCGCCCCGCGTTGATCCATCATGGCGAAGAAGAAAAGCGGGAAGAAGGGCCGCATCCCCTGGATGAAGGGCATCGTCATCAGCCTAGCCTTGCTGGTCGTTGCCTTCTTCACTTTGCTGCAACTGGTGCGGGGCGGGGCGTTCGGCGAACTGCCCACCGAAGAAGAACTTTCCTCGATCCAGCACGAGCAGGCCACGCTGGTGCTCGCCGAGGACGGATCCCTCATCGGCAAACTCTTCGCCGAGGACCGCACCAACGTGCGCTACGAGGACCTGCCGCGCCACCTGATCGATGCGCTCGTGTCCACGGAGGATGCGCGCTTTTTCACCCACCAGGGCGTCGATGGGCGCAGTTACATCCGCGTCTTCTTCCGAACGCTGCTCGGCGGCGACAGGAGTGGTGGTGGTGGCAGCACCATCAGCCAGCAGATCATCAAGAACCTTTACGGTCGCAAACCCCATGGCCTTATCACCGTGCCTGTGAACAAGATGAAGGAGGCGCTCGTGGCGCAACGTCTCGAGCGTACGCTCACCAAGAACGATGTGCTCGTGCTCTACTTCAACTCGGTACCGTTCGGCGAGAACACGTACGGGGTCGAAGCCGCCGCACAACGCTTCTTCGGCAAACCCGCCAGGCGGCTCCGCGTGGAGGAGGGTGCGGTGCTCGTGGGCATGTTGAAAGCGAACACGACCTACAACCCGCGCCTGCATCCGGACAAGGCGAAAGGCCGTCGCGATCAAGTGATGCAACTGATGCGCACGCGCGGCCACTTCACCGATGAGGAACTGGACAGTTTGAAGAAGATGCCGCTCACGTTGCGGTACACGGGCGGCGACGCGTTGGAGCTGAACGGCTATTTCGTCGCACAAGTGGCGAAGGAGGCGCGTGCGCTGCTCGACGAAGTCGCGAAGAAGACCGGCGGCACGTACGACCTGGAGAAAGATGGATTGCGCGTGTACACCACGCTCGATCCGATCCTGCAAGGCGCTGCGAACGATGCCGTGCACCAGCAACTGGCCACCATGCAACCCAAGCTGGACCGCGAGTTGCGCGCACGCAAGGCCCGCACCGCCTGGGAAAAAAAGTTGGGGCGCAACAGCGGTACCCGATGGAAGAAAAACGCGGAACGCATCTGTGAGATCTACGCTCACACCGGCAAACGGGTGGACACGCTGAGCTATCGCGACAGCTTGTGGCACTACCACCGCCTGCTGAACGGTGCTGTGCTCATGATGGACCCAGCGAGCGGCGCGGTGCGCGCCTGGGTAGGTGGTAACGACCATCAGTATCTACCGTACGATCTCGTGCAGGCAAAGCGACCGGTGGCCAGCACCATAAAACCGTTCGTGTACGCCGCTGCCGTGGAACGCGGCTTCGAACCGTGCGACTACCTCAACAATGAAAAGCAGGTGTACACTGACTTCGAGGACTGGGCGCCTGACAATTTCGACCGTGACACAGTGGGGGGCGAAGTGGCCCTGTGGTACGCGCTCGCCAAAAGCATGAACCGGCCGACCGTGGACCTCTTCTTCCGGACCGGACAGGACACCCTCCGCAGAACCTTCCAGGCGCTCGGGCTTCCGGTGAAGGACATCGACAAGCCGGCCACGGCGCTGGGCGCAACGGATGTGGCGCTCGTTGATCTCGTTGCGGCCTACGGTGCTTTCGCCATGCGCGGGCAGCGCGTCACGCCGCAGCTCATCAACCGCATCACCGATGCGCAGGGCAAAGTCCTTTACAAGGCGAAGCAGGTCAAACCGCAGCAGGCGATCACCGTGCGCACGGCTGCTACGATCACCGCGATGCTCCGGCGCGCCGTCGATCAAGGGACCGGTGCGGCGCTGCGTTCACGCCACGGCATCGCCAGCCAGCTCGCTGGCAAGACCGGCACCTCGCAGGACTATGGCGATGCGTGGTTCGTGGCCTACACACCTGGACTGGTCATTGGCACGTGGGTGGGCGCGTTCGACAACGACGTACACTTCAACAGCGCGCTCGGGAGCGGATCACAACTCGCACTGCCGATCGCCGGCAAGGTGCTCAAGGTCATCGAGGGGAAACGGGAACTGAAGCGTCGTTACCTGCTTCCGTTCGATGCGATGGCGGACGAGGAGATCGATATGGATTGCGACCCCCGCCACACGCCCAGTGCGCTGGAGCGTTTGCTCGATGGGGTGTTCCGGCCACGCCAAGGGAACGATCTGGACACCAGCCGCAAGCGCGAACCGAATTTCTTCGACCGGCTTTTCAAGAAGAAGGACTGACGGTCGCCGCACCAAGCCGCGCGCCCAAGCGATCGCGCAGGCCCATGAAGTACTTCTCGTAGCCCGTGTAAACCATCCAAGCGAGGGTGATCGTGATCGCCCAATAGCCGACAAAGAGTGCGATGGCAACAGGCAGCGAGGTGCCCGGGTAGAAACGCACGTAGAGATCGCGGAACGGCACGTGGACCAGATAGAGCGCATATGAGATGCGGCTCAGGAAGACCACCGGCCTACCCCACTGAGGCACCGTCCTCCATGTGGAGAAGAGGGGGAGCAGCAACATTATCGCGATCGCTCCCAGGGTGAAGTACCAGGTCGTCGAGTACCAGAGGTGATCAGGGCCATAGAAGTGTGCTGCTGCGATGGTGCCGAGCGCCCCAAGTGCGAACATGGGGCGGCGTGCACGGTACCACGGACCGGGGAATGCGTGGTGGATCAGCGCTGCCAGCACACCGAAGCCGATCGTATCCAGCCGGGTGATGACAAGGATGTGGATGGTTCCGAACGAGCGCAACGGATCGTCATTCGCCGAGGCCATAATCAGTCGTACTGCCGCAGGAATGAGCACAAAGAGCCCAGTGACGATCAGGAAGGCCCCATGCGCGCGCAACTTCAACAGTTGCATGGAGACGAACAACAGGACCGGAAAAAGCAAGTAGAACCACTCTTCCACCACCAAGGACCACGACTCCCAAAAGAACGTCCCTATCGGCACATAGAGGTTCTGCAAAAAGGCGAAATAGTAAATGACACTATGACTGAACAGGCCGCGCGTTAGCCCGAAATAGAGCAGCACGATGTTGATCATGAGGAAGAGGTAGTAGTTCGGCAATGTGCGCAACCAACGTCGCTGCCAGAAGTCGAGCAGGGAGCGAGGGCCCAGCGTTGGGCTCGCTATGTAGCGCAACAGGATACCGCCCACGAGGAAACCGCTCAACACGAAGAACAGATCCACGCCGTCGACAAAGGGCAGCCACGGAAACCGGGGCCAATGCTCCTGCAGCATGATATCGCTATGGACGATCATGACCAGGGTGATCGCCAAGGCGCGCATCACATCCAGGCCGAACACGCGGCTATCCGTGGCACTTACAACACGCTGGTCTCCGGTATCTCCCGGTTGCGGATGGAGCCCGCCAAAAGGCACCCGGCGCGAACGACCCGTTGAACCTCCCATGTTCACGACCAATTCATGACGCAGAGCTTCTGGGTGCCACACCGAGTCGGATCAACAAGCGATCGCGCAGGTCCATGAACGGCTTCTCCCAATAGCGGCTCACCACCCACGAAATGCCCAGGCAGGCGATCCAGTAGAACACGATCTGGACCCAACCCGCCAACGGCGTACAGGGATCGTACCAGTTCTGGAGCAAGCTGCGCAGCGGCAGATGCACCAAGTAGAGCGCATAGCTGACGTGGCTGATGAAACTGAGGACCACACCACCGGGCGGAACGCGCCGCCAGGTGGAAAGCAGCGGAAGCAGCAACGCCATCGCGATCGCATTGAACGTGAAGAACCAGGTGACCGAGTAGGTCAACAGGTCGTCGCCATAGAAGGTGGGCACAACGAAGACACCAAGGGCGCCGAGAACGAACAACGGCCAGCGCAACTTGAACCAAGCGATCGGGAACTCGGCACGCAACAGAGCGGCCAGCACACCGAACACGATCGTATCGGTGCGCGTGATCACCAACTTCCGGACAAGCGCTTCACTCTCATTCACACTGCTCACCTCTCCCAAGAGATGGTAGCGCACCAACAATGACGCGACCACGAAGAACATCGCTACCCCGATGAACGCTGATCGCCAGGGGATCCGAAAGACCGCCATACACAGTGCGAGCAACAGCGGGAACAGGACATAGAACCATTCTTCCACCACCAGCGACCACGATTCCCAGAAGAAGAGGTCGATCGGCTTCCAAACGTTCTGGAGGAATACGAAATACGCCGGGGCGTTGTGATTGAGGACGCCGTTGCGCACACCAGCGGCGACCAATCCGATGTTCAGCAACAAGAACAGGTAATAGGCGGGCAGTGTGCGCAGGAAACGGCGGCTCCAAAAGGTGATGGCCCGTGTGCGCCATGTGGTTCCAGTGTCCTTCACCAGCTTGATGAGAATACCCCCGATGAGGTAGCCGCTGAGCACGAAGAAAAGATCGACGCCATCCACATAGAACGGCTCCTCGGATCCGGGCATCAGATCGGCGATCAGGCCATAGGTGTGCCAAAAGACCACCAAGCTGATCGCCACGGCGCGCATCACATCAAGTCCGAAGACGCGGGTGTTGTCGCTGCTCATCGGTCGTGAAAGTAGCGGCGGTGCCCGTACCAGATCCTCCG
>Ga0105046_10000950_pt1 | contig 42888 bp, 37 predicted proteins | sample MAT03_FD_78385 | JGI IMG/M metagenome (GOLD analysis project Ga0105046, IMG submission 78385) | Freshwater microbial communities from Lake Fryxell liftoff mats and glacier meltwater in Antarctica - MAT-03 (megahit assembly) | ecosystem: Environmental > Aquatic > Freshwater > Ice > Liftoff... | reverse complement strand
CTGGGGCGATCGCTCAAAATCCTTACTGCAAGCCGCCAAACGGGGCTATTTTTCAGCTTTTTAATCATGATGACCGTCAGCCTCTTCCTCCAAGAATCGGTGCTGGAACCCTTTGGTGGCGAGGTATTTGGCATGACGATTAGTGAATCTACCCGGCTGAATGCGTTCTGGGGCATCGGCACGCTGATGGGGCTATCTGCTACCGGGTTTCTAATTGTGCCGCGCCTGGGTAAACACAACACGGCAAAACTGGGCTGTTTACTGGTCGCCGCCAGCTTTGCCCTGATTATTTTGACGGGCTTCACCGCCAATCCTAAATTGCTCAACCTGGTAATGATTTTATTTGGGCTAGCGTCCGGCATTGTCACCACCGGAGCCATCAGCCTCATGCTCGACCTCACCGCCGCCGAAACTGCTGGCACGTTCGTCGGAGCATGGGGACTGGCTCAAGCCCTGGCACGCGCCGTCGCTGCCGTTTTGGGTGGAGCCGCATTAGACCTGGGTAGGATTGTGTTCGGTACCCCCATCCTTGCGTACAGCTTCGTCTTTGCTCTGCCTATTGTAGGGATGATCATTGCCGTTCGCCTGCTCGACCGTGTAGATGTACAAGAATTTCAGCTCAAGGCCAAAGAGGCGATCGCCCGTGTCCTGCAAGCCGAATTGGATTAACGTGCAATGTCTTGGAGGGCGAAGCATTGGGTCTATACGTTTCAGAATGACCGAGAGGGACTGACCCAATGCTTCGCCCCTACCGCCATCGGGTAACCGATTTGCCAACATCCCTCATCCTTAATTCTTCCCACTTATGGATTGGCCTACGATTCTGACCTTTGCCGAAACCACCACCCAGCGCGTCGGCCTTCAGCTCCTCAAAGACTTTGGCCAGGTGCAGGCCGATGAAAAAGCCGACGGTAGCCTGGTGACACGAGCCGATCGGTGGGCAGATGAAGAGTTGAGAGGGGCGATCGCCGTCACCTTTCCCGATCACGGGGTGCTGAGCGAAGAAGCGGAGCATATCTTTCCGGGTAGCGAGTGGTGCTGGGTAATCGACCCGCTCGATGGCACGACCAATTTTGCGCGGGGTCTGCCGATTTGGGGCATCTCCCTGGGCTTGCTCTACCGAGGCACGCCTGTGTTTGGATACGTTCACCTGCCGCCGCTAGGGCAATCGTTTCACGGCTGGTGGTATGGCGAGTCTGGTCTAACGGGGCCAGTCGGAGCCTTTCGCAACGGCCAACCGATTCACACTAGTCCCGATGCGCCCAGCCCTAACCACTTTTTTAACCTGTGCACCCGCAGTGTTGCTGTGCTGAAGCAGCCCTTCCCCAGCAAAATTCGGATGCTGGGCGTGGCTACCTACAACTTGCTGACAGTTGCCGCTGGAGCCACCCTCGGCGGCGTAGAAGCCACCCCCAAAATTTGGGACATTGCTGCTGTCTGGGTGATTACCCAAGCGGCAGGCGCAATCTGGCAACCGTTGGAACCCAATCCCCTTTTTCCACTGGAAGCAGGCAAAAATTATGGCGATCGCCCCTACCCCACGCTGGTTGTCAGCCGCGCAGAATTGATTGCCACATTTCTACCATTGGTTGAATTCCTAGGACAAAAATAGGTAGAGACGCGATTCGGGTAGAGACGCGATTAATCGCGTCTCCCGCGATTTGGGTAGAGACGCGATTAATCGCGTCTCTACGATTGATTGCCACATTTCTACCATTGGTTGAATTCCTAGGACAGAAATAGACGCGATTAATCGCGTCTCTACGGTTGCCAATATTTGTAGGCGGCGTAGGCCATTGTGACTACGCCCGTAAGAATCGCCCCTTCATCGACGTGAAACTGGGGATGATGTAAAGGAAAGTTTTGTTTATCTGCGGACGCTACACCCAGACGAAACATAGTGCCGGGAGCGTGGTCTAGATAGAGAGCAAAGTCTTCGGCTCCAAGGGACGGTTCTAGCAAAATTTGGACGCGATCGCTGCCCCAGGCTTCAGAGGCCGCTGACTCTACAATCTGCGTTAGCGTTGGGTCGTTTTGTACCGACGGCACCCCCCGCCGATAGTGCATCTCGTATTTTGCACCATAGGTCTGACAGAGGCTAGATACAATTTGCTCAATCCACTCTGGTAGCGCCTCACTGGTGTCGGGATGAAGCGATCGCACCGTGCCCAACATCCGCACCTGATCGGCAATAATATTTGGCGCACGCCCACCCTGAATTTGTCCAATGGTGAGCACCACCGGACGCAGCGGGTTTTGGGTACGGCTGATCGCCTGTTGCAAAGTGGTAATAATCTGCGAGGCAATCCAGATGGCATCGATCGCCTCATGGGGACGCGCCCCATGCCCTGACTCACCAATTACAACTAGCTCCAGGTCATCTGCCGCCGCTGTGAGCGCCCCGTAGCGAATACCCACCGACCCAGCGGCGATCGTAGGAAACACATGCACGCTGAGGATAGATGTGACATCTTCCATCACCCCATCCCGCACCATCCAGCTTGCCCCCTGCGCCGTCTCCTCCGCAGGTTGAAACAAAAACCGCATCGTTCCTGGCAGTGGCACCCCAAGCTGTGCCAGCACCATCGCCGTACCCAGCCCCACCGTTGTATGAACATCGTGTCCACAGGCGTGCATGATGCCCTGCTGGCGGGAGGCAAATTCTAACCCGGTGCGTTCGTGAATCGGCAACGCATCCATATCGGTGCGAATGGCTAGCATCCGGGAGTCTTCTCCGGTACCTTGTAGCTCTGCCACCACCCCTGTCTTGCCAACCAGTTCTTGCACCTGTAGCCCGCAAGACGACATCACCCCCGCTACATAGGCAGCAGTCTGATATTCTTGCCCACTCAGTTCTGGATGGCTATGGATATGCCGCCGAATTTCGATCAGGCGCGGGGCAAGCTTCGCCGCAAGGTCTTTAATATGACTCAGCATCAACGAATAGTAATCTCTTTACTCTCAATGATAAAGAGTTGTTAAGAAGAATACACGTAGGCCTGTCATAGGATTGCCCAAGGTTAGACATTCAGCTCTAGGTCACACAACCTGACTGCTACCCCCCAGATCTAGAGCAGTAGTTCAAACGAACTCTATCCGAGATCCCATATCTAGTGTCATCATTGATCGAAAGCTTGAACCTGCGGCAGTTCCGCAATTGAGTCCTTGACTTGGGGATTGAGAGCATGACGTACGTCCTATCTGCTGCAAAATTGCAGAGTTATTACCGCTGTCCCATGGCGTACTACTTTCGCTATGAGCGAAAAGTACCAGGAGCGGCGTTTTTTAGCTCGGCGGCATTGGGAACCGCTCTGCACCAGTCGCTGGCGCATATTTATGAAGACTGGCACTACCAAGATCCAATTCCTCGGATGGACTGGTTGGAATACTGCTGGAGCCAGCACACGGACAGCTTAACCCCAACCCAGATTTCTGAAGGGCGGCGCATTCTACAGCGCTATTACGACAAATTTATCGTGACTCAAAGCGCCATTCGCAAGCCACTGGCGGTGGAAGGTAGAATTCAGGGTTCGCTGCGGGTTGATGACCTGGAATTTACACTGTCGGGTCGGTATGATCGGCTGGACTGGGTGGATGACGGACTGGAGTTGATTGACTATAAATCGGGTAAGGAGCCAGAGTCGTTTCTGACCGACGAAGTAGACCTGCAAATTGGGTTGTACTATCTGGCTCTAGAGCAGCGCTATCAACGTGAGCTAAAGAAGTTGACCCTGTTGTATCTGCGAACTGGCGAAACTGTTAGCTTTGACGTTGGATCAAATCATCGCCGCACTGTGGAAGACATAATTGGCGACTTGGCCACCCAGCTCCGCAACGATCGCCAGTGGACTCCATTCCCCGGTGATCAGTGCGATCGCTGCGCCTATGCCCGCTACTGCCCCGCCGCCCGTGCCGAACCCGAACCCCTGCCTGAAGACGCTCAGCCAGAAGCAGGGCTACAGCTCGTATTGAGTATTTAACAGTAGCAGGTGGGCGTAACTAAGCATAAAACCCTAAAAGTCTGTGCCGCCCGCTGCGCGGGCGGCACAGACTTTTAGAAGCTTGTTTTTATTTAGGTCGAACTACTTAACACTACCTGGGACACTTGATTTTTGAGGCGCGAAAAATCAAGGTTTAGATAACTACTTAACCCATCCCGTCCCATGTGTGGTCGCTTTACCCTGACTCAAACAGCAGAACAGATTACCAACGCCTTTCAATTACCAACCGCACCGCATGTAGTGCCGCGATATAACATTGCCCCAACTCAGCCCGTGCCCGCTGTCGTTATGGCCATCGAAACGGGCGATCGCGAGTTTCGGCTGTTTTACTGGGGGTTAATTCCATCTTGGGCAAAAGACATCAAGATGGGAGCGCGGTTGATCAACGCGCGGGCGGAAACGGTAGCCGAAAAGCCATCGTTTCGTACTGCCTTTAAGCGGCGACGATGTTTGATTGTGGCAGATGGGTTCTATGAGTGGAAACGGAGTGAGAAGGGTAAGCAGCCGTACTATTTTTACCTGGGCAGTGCTGAGGCACCAGAAGAGCGATCGCCCTTTGGGTTTGCGGGCTTGTGGGAGCATTGGGAAAGCTCAGAAGGCGACACCATCGAGTCTTGTACAATTTTGACCACTGCCGCAAACGACCTGCTAAGCCCAATCCACGATCGGATGCCTGTGATCTTGCACCCACAGGACTATGAGGTATGGCTAGACCCCACGCTACAAAAACCTGAGGCGCTTCAGCCCCTGTTACGCCCGTTTCCAACGGAAGAGATGGGCAGCCATGCCGTCAGTAGTCGCATGAATAATGCCCGCACAGATGACCCTGACTGCATTCAACCCATTCGAGCATGACGGCTGAGCTACTCAAACGTGTAGAGCATTGGCATCGGGTTTTGGCCTTACAAGTGGATGCCTTGAATGCAACTATGCCGCTGATCGAACCGGAGCGAGTGGCTCGTCATTTGGTGCTGGCGCTGCTGTGCCTACCGCTGTATCGCCACCGAAAATTGGTAACGGAGGCCGAAATTCAAGCGCTCTGTAGCTACGATCTGGTGCGATCGCGTCTGCTCCAGATTAACCGCGACTATGGCCACCTTTTCCCCATCAGCGGCTTACCTGCCACGGTACGCGTGGACGACGATGTGCTGACCACTGCACTCCGCGAACTAGGCAGCGCCTCCTTTGAGGTCGAGTTTTTGGGTCAGGCCTACGAAAGCTGTTTGGAGCGGTGGCGTAGCCTGAGCTTGCTCGTATCGCCTACAGACCTACCTCACCCCACCCCAGCTACGGCCAAAAAACTAGACCTTAAGAAGGCAGGTGGGATTTATTACACCCCCATTGCTGTAGCAGAGTACATTGTGCAGCAAACGGTTGGCAGGCTGCTCACGACTTGTTCCGTCTGTGATGGGGAGTCTTTACATGAAACGCTCCCTCCAGAAAAAGGTATCCAGGCTCAATTGCCTTGTGTGCTTGATCCTAGCTGTGGGGGTGGCGTATTTCTATTGACCGCCTATCGGCTACTGCTAGCACACAGGACAGACCATGTGACTGACCAATCTGGCACAAATGACCCCGGCTGTACCCGATTGACCCAGGCTGAGCGATCGCACATTCTACTTCAGTGCATTCATGGGGTAGACATTGATCCAGATGCTGTCGCAGTTACGAGGCTGTCTCTGCTGCTAGTGCTGTTGGAAGGACTACCAGAAAGATTGCCCAAGCATTGCTCAGAAAAGCTGCCAGAAAAGCTGCTAGAGAAGCTATCAGAGAACCTGTCAGAGACATTACGAGAGGAGCGATCGCCCCTCCCCGACCTATGCCCCACGATTCGATCTGGAAACTCACTCATCGGTTCCGAGTGGAGCCAAGCGTGGAAGCAGCCTGATGCTTCAAGACCTGAAGTATGGGGAAACCCGTTGGACTGGCCGACTGCCTTCCCCGCTGCTCACGCCAGAGGCGGGTTTGATGCTGTCATTGGCAATCCACCCTATTTAGATTCGGAATGGATGACGGCTCATCTGCCACAACATCGTCGCTATTGCACCCGACACTATCGCGCCGCCAAGGGCAACTGGGATCTGTTTTGTGTGTTCATTGAAAAAGCGCTAACACTGTGTAAACCGGGCGGGTTAACGAGTTTGGTAGTGCCCAACAAACTAGCTTCAGCGGAGTATGCCGCAGCCGCGCGATCGCTCCTAACCCAAACGGCAAACCTGCTGGTTCTGCGAGACTACTCGCGGGTAGCTGTGTTCGCTGCCGCTGTCTACCCGCTGGTATATATTGCCCAAAAGGCGGATCAAAAGTCTGAGGCTCAAAAATCTGAACAGAGCCTTCCGTCTGCTCTATCGGCTGCTCTATCGGCTGCTCTGTCGGCTGCTCCATCGGTGCCCATTCGTTATGAACAGATGCGATCGCTAGAACAGGTGGGTTCTTGGCACTGGTTCAGGCTTGCTTCCCACGTCGTCAACCCCAAAGCCCCTTGGCCGCTCTCTGGCGCATCGCCCCAGACAAATCTCCAAATCAACCTCATGGCTCGATTGGCGCAGCAGTTTCCACCACTAGCCACTCGTGCCGAGGTCAAAGGCGCTGCCACCGTAGCAGAAGCCTATGCCCTAAAACCGCTGATTCAAGAATGGCAGCGAGACAATCCCCAGAGTCTCCGAGTGGTCAACAGTGGCACCCTCGATCGCTACCGCATCCGTTGGGGCGAAAAGCGCTTGCGTTACCTCGGCGCGTCTTATCTCCAGCCAGTTGTCGCAGGGCACCTGATTCAACACTTGTCTCCAACTCGTCAGCAGCAAGCCACACAGCCCAAAATTCTGGTGGCCGGCATGACCAAAAGGCTAGAATGCGCCCTAGACTCAACAGGAGCCATACTAGCGGCGAAATCTACCTGCATTATCCAGGTATTAGACCAATCTGATCTTGATTTGCGCTACATACTAGGGGTGCTAAACAGCCACCTGATGCAGGTCTACTTTACTCAATATTTTGCGGGCAATACCCTTCAGGGTGGCTACCTGCGCGTTGGACCACCACAGTTGCGCCAACTGCCCATGCCCCTGGCTGCGCCTCATCTGGGCGATCGCCTCATTGCTTTGGTAGCAAACATGCTAGAGCTGTGCGATCTACCTAATTCACTGGCAAACTCAGAAGCGATCGCCAAATTAGAGCACGAAATTGATCAGGTAGTTTACGAAATTTACCACTTGAGCCAGCCTGAGATCGCCGATCTAGAGAGTCAATAATTCTAGGTTTAGATTGGTTAAGAATATGTGAATTAATCAAGCTCAACAATCTTCAAAAACTCTTCAGCTTTAACTATGCTTACATTCCGAAACGGATGAAGTACAAGTAGATCGGCATCGCCACTGATAATGTACTGGGCTTTACCGTTTAACGCCAACTCTAAAAATTTGTCATCTTTCGGATCACGGCATTCAGATATATTTTCAATAATTTCAACCAAAACTGCCAGCTTCACCAACGTCTTTAAAAATTCTCCTCGCCTTTCGCTTTTTATAAATCGATCAAACTTTTTACGCCCAAGTACCTCGTTTAATTCTTTCAACGAATCGCGTGATAGCAGGACTTCCCCATGTGTCAGAGCATATCGAAAGGCTTGAGCAGGTTTTCCGTTCTCAGACAGTAGTGCACTGACAATTATAGCCGTAGCCATAATCAATAGGACGCCTCCCTGTCATTCCCGCGCAGGCGGGAATCCATCTGCTCGACAGGTGCGGGGGTGGATTCCCGCCTGCGCGGGAATGACGCTGGCATGTCCTAACCTTCGTGGCGATGGCTATACGTTAGTATCGAAAACGTAGCGCACTCTACTGTTCCTTCAAAATCGAGTCCAGTATTTCTGGTGTCAATCCTCGATCCTGTGCTTCTCTACTGATATCACCCATCAGAGCAATCAAATCGTCAGCGATTACATTACCAGGGGCTACAAGAAGGTATTCAAATACACCTTCCTTCATATCGTCTAGCATGGCGTACGCTTCATTAAGTACAGCAACTAGTAAAGCGTATTGTTTTTCGTTACCGTTGCAATAGTTCTGATAACGCAAAGCAGCGTTTGCCAAGCGCCCGAAAAATTCGATCCTTGAAGCACTATCGTACAGGTCACTAAAAATATCTTTAAGCTGAACAAATAACCAACTTAGCTGCTTTGCGCTGGGAGTGACAACGTATCGTGGTTCAGGATAAAAACTCCCACCTTGTACCTGTGGTGGGTGAGAGGTAATGACAACATCGGCTCCGCCCCACTGTTGAGCAGATGGAATCGGCTCTTCAAGCAGTTTCTTGGAGAGGTCATCAAGCTCCTCTTTCTTTCTTGAGAAGTTTACATCCATAACTCTCTCAAAGGCTAACAAAAAAATTTGCAGCATTGCCTCCATTAAGAGACAGTGTCGCATAACAAGGGAACTAAGCCCCCCTTTGCCTATTCAAGTTATTTTTATAACACTTCAATCGCTCCCCACTCCCTCTAAGGATTACAAATCAATTAACCTGTAATCTTTGTTTGGAAGTGCCGCGCTCCGCGCGGCACTTCCAAACAAAAAAAGATTAGATTTTATTTTGTATGCAATCCTAAACATGATTGGTTCACGTCATTGAGCGTTACGCCTAAAACGGGATGTCGTCATAATCTGCCGACTCAACTGGAGCAGCCGGAACTCTCGCCGCCGCCGTTGATTCTGCTGGGGCGACCTTGGGCTTACTGGTAGATTTGCTGGCGGCTGGCTTGCTGGCAGCGGCTGGAGCTGAAACGGCTGCGGCTGAAACTGGAGCAGATGCCGTAGGGCTAGCAGGAGTAACGCTAGCCGTGGTAAGGGTGGCATCGGCAGCGATCCGATGTACACGCTGTGCTGTCAGCTCTGCTCGCTTTTCCTTAAAGCCTTCTGGTCGATCGACATTTGAAATCGTCAGTCGCCCTTCAACAATGACGCGATCGCCCTCATGGAACTGAGCCTGAATTTCTTGCGCTAAATTGCCCCACCCAACGACCTTAATTGTGGCTGGTGGGTCATCATCCCGAATTCCCGAAAATTTCACCAGCATTTCTGCCACGGGTGTCTGGTTATCAGACGTATAGCGAAGCTGTGGTTCTTGCACAATTTCCGCCATCAAGATGCAGCTATTCATACGTTTGCTCTCCTAGCTCTACCGGGCGGCTTTCTACCCTGAAGTACATTTGTATTGCTCTACTGTTTCCATGTTAGCAAAACAGTTCCTCCAATTTAATCCAAAGGTAGTGGTATTGATGTAAGGATTTTTTGATGGGCGGGCTTCGCCCGCCCATCAAAAAATCCTTACCAATTTAGGACTACCCAAAATGAGAACTGCTGGATTCTAACCTAGTTGGCGGTTCAGAACGTTGTCCTCTCCATCTTGCTCATCGTCCACAAAATTTTGGACGAAGGCGCGGTATTCTCGCAAGGTTTCATCGACCCAGCCCCGGTCGGGACTGTTGACATACAGATGTACCAGCGGCTCACCCGCATCGGGCAAAATCAGAATCCAGCTATCGTGTTGAAGGTTATGAATTTTAACACCGTCTACTAACTCTACACACTCGGCTGGGTTCGTTTCGACTAACTGCCGCATAAGGATGCCTTTGACCGATAAAGGGCAGCGCACGGTTTGAGTTTTATGATAAATGCGGGGTAAATCCATGCGAATTTGCCCTAATGCTTTAGGAGCACTGCTCGACAGATCTTGTTCGCGTAGGGTCAACATTTCAATAATTTTGGCAATTCCAAACATGGCATCAAAGCCGGGATGCAGCTCTGGGAAAATAAAGCCCATGTCGCCACTGCCGCCGAGCACCACATTGGGATTCGTGTGACATGCTTCCATCAGCGCCGTAGGGTTGGCTTTAGTGCGAATGATCTGCCCACCATGACGGCGGGCAATTTGCTCAGCCGCACTGGAGGAGGTAACGGGAATGACTACGGTTCCTTGGGGATGCTCCGTTAGTACCATTTGAATCATCAAGGCCGTTAAGACTTCACCACGAATGGGATTGCCCGATTCGTCTACCAAAATCAATTGCTCTCCGTTCGCAGAGACCTGCACCCCAAAGTTGGCCTTTAGTGCTTCTACCACATGCCCAAGCTGACTGAGTAAGGCTTCACGGTCTGCCAGGGTGGGGGCAGTTTGGGTCAGACTGGCATTGAGTACCACGGCATCGCAGCCAAACTTAGCCAGCAGTTGCGGCAGTACAGCGCCTGATACGGCGTAGGCATAGTCAATGACGACCTTGGAACTGCTGCTGCGAATAGCATCTAGCTTCAGATGGCGCTGAAAGCTATCGCAGTAGATATCGATCGCGTGGTTAACCTGCATGACATTGCCAATTTCCTGAAACTGGGCGCGCCGAAAGTCTTCTTTGAAGTAGGCTCCTTCAACTTTTTTTTCTCGTGCCTTAGACAGATTGATGCCTTTTTGGTCATAGAACTCAATCAAGATATGGTCAGAGCGGTCTGGGTGTACCCGCACATGGATGCCGCCGACCACGTTGCGGGTGGGGGCAACCGCACGGGCGACCGGGATGGCTGTTGCTTCTAGGTTTTGTACATGTACGCCTACCGACATTAAGCCTGCAATCAGCGATCGCGATACCATCCGCGAGATATTTCGCTGATCGCGAGATACCGCCACCTGGCTCCCAGGTTTTAGGGTAGAGCCAAAGGCAGATCCGAGTCGCACCGCAAACTCTGGCGTAATGTCTACATTGCCTAATCCCGATACGCCTCGCTGGCCAAATAGATTGCGGTGGGCAACATGACCCCAAATCAGGTTCATGTTGAGCGTGGCACCGGGTTCAATCCGTTTGCTGGGCCAAATACGCACGTCGGGGTTGACTACAGCCTCTTCCCCGACCATAGATAGTGAGCCAACGATCGCCCCTTCCAGCACATGAGCACGCCGATCAATCCGCGTTCCCCGTGCGGCCACACACGCTCTCAAATGGGCTTCTTCACCAATCGTTACCCCGTTCCAAATAATGGGACGCTTGAGGTCAGCATCAGCCCCAACCGTTACGTTATCACCCAGCACAGTGCCCGCCCCAATCTCTGCCCGTGCACCAATACGGCAGTTGTTACCGATCATCGCAGGAGCCTCAATGTGCGCCGTGGAATCAATAGTGGTGTTTTGGCCGATCCAAATATTGGGCGATCGCTCCTCATAGTGCACATTCAACTTCACTAAACGCTGCAAGGCCGCATACTGCGCTTCCCGGTAAGCATTGAGATGACCCACATCGCACCAATACCCCTCTGCGGCATAGCCATACAGCGGCAGTCCTTTTTCTAATAGCAGCGGAAATAGATCTTTGGAGAAATCTGACTCTTGATTAATCGGTAAATAATCCAGTACCTCCGGTTCCAAAATATAGGTTCCAGTATTGACCGTGTCCGAGAAAATTTCACTGCTAGATGGCTTTTCCAAGAACCGTCGAATTTGCCCCTGGTCATCAGTAATTACCACACCAAAATCGACTGGGTTAGGCACATGAGCTAACACCAACGTAGCTTTTGAACCCTTGGCTTGATGAAATTGAATCGCCGCACTCAAATTAATATCGGTGACGCTGTCGCCACTGATGACCAAAAACGTTTCGTCTAGTAAATCTTCCACATTTTTGACACAGCCCGCCGTGCCCAGCGGCTGATCTTCCTCGACCGCGTAGGTAATTTGCACACCAAAATCACTACCGTCTTGAAAATAATCACGCATGGCATCTGGCAGATAATGCAGCGTTGCAATAACCTCGGTAATGTGGTGCCGCCGTAGCAGATTAATAATGTGTTCGGCAATAGGACGGTTAAGAATAGGCACCATCGGCTTGGGGAGGTCGCAAGTCAATGGGCGTAGCCGTGTGCCTGACCCACCCGCCATTAATACTGCACGCATAGCTCTACCCCTTTACGAATTACGGTATTGCATAGTCGGGGCATAAATTTATGTTTGGGAGGCTGTTTGAGAGGCGGGCGCTGCCCTCTCAAACATAAATTCATAGTTAGAATGAATAACCCCCAAAGTACCGTCAACACAACGGAATAGCTGAGGGGTCGAAGGTGAAAAGATTGGGATGTCGTCAACGCTAGCATTTTTGAAAAACTACCCGCAGTTTCCGCAGTTATTGAGGCGTTCATTGATACTTCTCAAACCATGTCTGACATCGCTTCCACAAAACGAGTCTCTACACCTCGTATTCTGGCTCCCTATATCCAATGCTGAGCATCTCTTCAACTCTGACAGAAATTCCACAATGCATAGGGGATAAGGAACGTTTCTTTTTGTTAAGGACAAGTAAAAAAGGGGGAAACGTCCTTTCCATCATCCTTTTTAAGGTCAACCTCTTTAGGTATACTCTAAACTGAAGTGAGGAATGCTTGATTAACCGCGCTTTTGGCTGGCGATCGCATCCTTACAGTTCTGTCGCACTAAATCGCAGGAGACGGCAAAAATGGGAAGCTTAGTCACGTTTGGTTTGTTAGTAATCTATGTGGGTGGCATGTGGAAGTTTTGGACAGGTTTTAACCGAACGAACTTTAGCCAAAACCGATTGATGCTAACGGTATTTTGGCCTGCTCTAATGATTAATTCATCCTATCGCCAGAACTTTACACGGGCGCTGAAGGGTGGTAACTAACCGGGCTGTCAGGTTTCGTAGCTAAACTCCATCCCTATCGACTTTATCCAACTGCACGGCTTAGTTGCTCGTTGAGCTGCAACTGCGACATGTGGTGAAACAGTTTCCAGCAATACTGTTTGGGCAATCCACAGGTGGCAGCTCCGCGCATAACGACGCTAGAGTACCAGTCGTTGGGAGCATGTTCGCCTGTGGTTTTTTCAATCACGGTGTAGGTGCGGACATTAGTGTAGAGCTGCCCTTGGTGCTGCACGGCGACGTTTTCATGGTGGTAGCCCTCTTCACGCAGGTCGAGAGGTGCACTGAGCCGCCACGGTAGGTAATACAACACACCTTCTACAGACGCGTTGCGATCGCGTACCACATCTAAAACTCCACAGTTACGAAAACGCGATCGCCGAAAGAAACCCAGGCGATAGCCGTGTAGAGTGGCATGACCGATTACATAGTTGTAAGTGCTTTCACCCAGCGATCGCCTTAGATCAACGGGACACATACAAGAGCCATAGGCAAAATAGTAAAATCCCAAATCGTTCGACAGATTGAGCGGATCGGGTTGGCCTTTAACTGAGTCACCATGCTCAAATCCTAATGCGGGCTTATTGCCAGACGGATGGCAGGCACTGTAGTGATTCATGAGCAATCCTTAAACTCGATAAACCATAACCCTTACAGACAATCTTACCAAACCAACTCAGCAAAGTTCACAATTCCGACGTAGAAAGTGTGGATTATAGCCAAAGAGCCATACATTACAATTGAGATTGGGTATATCAACCCTTGCAGCTCTGCTCCCTAAAAAACCAAGTATGTAATGAGTCTTGCAAACAAGTCTTGAGAGTTTCGTCCTCGCGGCTGTTGGTAAAGGGTCGAGGGCTAATCAGAGTTCAACTCACTGCTCGCACAATAGATAGTTCTTAAAACTCCATCCCTTGATCCAGCAACGCTTAGGATTGCGTACAAAATAAAGCCTAATCTTTTTTTGGAAGTGCCGCGCGGAGCACGGCACTTCCAAAAAAAGATTACAGGTTAATTAATTTGTAATCCTTAATTATTTGTATTGTTAGACCGCTGTTGCGTTAGAACACGTTTGTCCAATGGGTATACTTACCCTATTCGGATTCATGGCCAGAAGCCGTAGGAGATTGCAGTCATGGACATTGCTATTCCAGAACCAGATGATATCAGTCGCCACTTCAAGAGTCCAGAGCGCTCTACAAAACCGAAGATGTTGGTGGTAGACGACGAACCAGACAATCTGGATTTGCTTTACCGTACCTTTCGGCGCGATTTTCACGTACTGCGGGCAGAAAGCGGCATGAGCGCCCTAGAAGTGCTGGCAGTTGAGGGCGAGGTTGCTGTGATTATCTCTGACCAGCGCATGCCTGAAATGAAAGGTACCGAATTCTTGAGCAAAACGGTGCCTCAATTTCCCAATACCATGCGGATTATCCTTACGGGTTTCACCGATGTGGAAGATTTGGTAGATGCCATCAATGCGGGTCAGGTTTACAAATTCATTACGAAGCCGTGGGATCCTGATGAACTGAAAAGAGTTGTTCAACGGGCCGTAGAGACTTACGACTTACTGAACCACCGCAGCGATGAACTGAGACGGGCAAACGCCCAGACAATGCTGCTGAGTACTATTTTACAAGTGACTCGGCAGGCTACTGACCTGGAATCCTTGCTAAAGTCAATTGCGGCTGCCTTTGGTGAGACCTATGCTGCCGATGGCTGTATTGTGCAAATGCTGGATGGCAACGTTCTGGGTAGAATACAGGGCGTGTATAGTTGCGACGCTGAGATGCAGAATTGGTTGGCTGACGATCCATTGGTTCAGCAGGCGATCGCCACTCAAAAGCCCCAAGTTTCAGCTAATGTGCCAACTGATGCTGCTCTGTCGCAGGTGGCTCACTACACCAATACGGGTGTGCAATCGCACCTTGTGCTGCCCATTCTGTTTCAGCAGGAAAACTTAGCAGTACTGTCGTTGCAGTGGAAACAGCCCTATGCATTGCGGGAAGAAGAATTAACCATCCTTCATTTGGCAGTACAGCAGGTGGCACTGGCAATTACCTGTGCCGGGTATGGACAGGATAGAGGCGGAAGATGAGGCGGTTCTAGCATATTCCGCTGTTTGCGTTGTTTGCCCTCTGAATGTAGTCAAGCATGAGTAGTAAAGCAATAGCGGTAATCCTAAACTTGTAATGATTTTTTAAGCGCGAGCAAAGCCTGTGCTTCAAAAAGTTATTACATCAATTCCACTACCGAATCGCTACTAAGTAGTTCAACCTAAATAAAAACAAGATTCTAAAAGTCTGCGCCGCCCGCTGCGCGGGCGGCGCAGACTTTTAAGGTTTTATATTTAATTACGCCCATCTACTTATGACGTTTCCCACTTCTGCGCCACAATCTGCTGACATTCAAGCCATTTTCAACCAAATCGCTCCGGTCTATGATCAGTTAAATGACGCACTAAGTCTGGGATTGCATCGAGTGTGGAAGCACATGGCGGTGAGTTGGTGCAACCCCCAACCTGGGGATCAAGGGTTGGACGTGTGCTGTGGCAGTGGCGACTTGGCGCAGTTGCTGGCGCAGCGGGTGGCACCCACAGGGCAGGTAACCGGGCTGGATTTTTCGGCAGCACAGTTGGCGATCGCCCATCAGCGCACGACCCAACGGGTACAACCTCTGTCGGTAAAGTGGGTTGAAGGAGACGCACTGGCGCTGCCGTTTGAGGCCAACCAGTTTGATGTGGCGACCATGGGCTATGGCTTACGGAATGTGGTAGATATCCCTGCTAGCCTCAGAGAATTGCATCGGGTGCTAAAACCGGGTGCAACGATCGCCATTTTAGATTTTCATCGACCCGATAGCCCGCCTATGCAAGCCTTTCAGCAATGGTATTTAGAGCATCTGGTGATTCCAACGGCTGAGCGGTTTGGCCTAAAAGATCAATACGCTTACCTCGTTCCCAGTCTGGAGCGATTTCCAAACGGGCGATCGCAGGTTCATTTAGCAAAAGCAGCCGGGTTTCAAGCGGTGACGCATTACGCGATCGCCAGCGGCATGATGGGTGTGTTGGTCGCTAGAAAGTAACGGGTAGGACTTAATCTAAGTTGAAGGACATTGCGGGCACAGAGCGCCCGCAATGTCCTTCAACCTTCTTAGTTTTTCCATTTAAGTAGTTCAACTTAAATAAAAACAGGATTCTAAAAGTCTGCACCGTCCGCTGCGCGGACGGTGCAGACTTTTAGGGTTTTATGTTTAATTACGCCCACCTACTTAGTGTGTGTGAGTCTTACAGACATTAGGGGTAGGGTATAGGTAGGTAGGGTATAGGTGGGTAGGCTAGAAAAGCGGGGGGAGACACTAATCGTCTACTTTTCGTCTATCCAAGATTTCCGCGTACCGTACTCTTCACATACCACCCTCTTCACTCCCCACCCTTCATTCCCTTGTCCCTTTACTCTTCTTGGCTTCTGCTGGCTCCACCCGTGCTTGGCGGCGTTATTGGCTACTTTACCAATGACATCGCCATTAAAATGCTGTTTCGCCCCTATAAACCAATTTACGTAGCGGGGCGGCAACTCCCCTTTACACCCGGCTTGATTCCGAGCAACCAGGCACGGCTAGCGCAGCGCATTTCCAACGCCATTATGGGATCACTGCTCACACCCGATGAGCTGCAAAACATTGCCCGCCGATTGTTGCAAACCGAGCGAGTTCAGTCTGCTATTCAGTGGTTGCTGACACTGGCGTTAGAGCAGATTCAACCCGGCAATGAGCAGCAAACATCAACGGTTGTTGCTAATATTTTGCGCGATTTGGTCAAACAATCGCTGCCTCGGTTGGTTAAGGTGCTGGCGCGCCGAGACGATTTTTTAGAGCGGCAGCTTAACCAGCTATTTGATCAGGTGCTACTGGAGTTTCAACTGTCTACGACTCAGGCAGATCAGTTGTCGAAGTGGACACTAGAGGTAGTAATACCACCAGATGTTTTACGCCAAGGCATTGTAGACTTTCTCACCGATCGCAACATTCAGACTATTGACGAAGGCTTTCGGGAAAAGACCAGTGGTACCTACTGGGTTGTAGCAAACTTGTTTGGTGTTCGCAATGCCCTGACTCGCTTGCGAACCCACTGCCTTGACGATCGAGAGGCCAGCAATGCGTTGATTGTAGAACTGACGCGATCGCTTCAGGTGCGATCGCGTTTAAGCGAAGCCCTACAAAACCTATCTTTACAAAATCTACCCGTTGCCACCGTACGCCAACTGCGTAAAACCCTGCGTGAAAATTTTCGCACCTATCTGCAAGTCCGTGGGGAAAGTACGCTTCAGAGCTTGAGCGGCTCGGTAGACTGGGACAAAGTGGCGGTGCTGTTGCTCAACCGACTCCGTACTTCGGAGGTGGTCACTAGTTCGCTAGAACCCGTCAGCTTGGAACTGGCTCTGATTCTAGAACGCTACCTAGAAAAAGATTTGGAGGCGATCGTGGCGCAAGCTATCCCCATTCTCAATTTAGAGCAGGTCATTATGGATCGCGTTAAAGCCACCCCGCCCGAAAATTTAGAAGCCGCGATTCAAGGCATCGTCAAAACCGAACTCCAGGGCATTGTCAACTTGGGAGGCATCTTGGGCGTATTGATCGGGCTGTTGCAAACAATATTTTTGGTCATGATCAACTAGCTAACACTCAAAAGGCACCTCGCTTTGCGAGGTGCCTTTTGAGTTATTTTAGGAGCTACTCACCTGACACGAAAAACCAAAAGAGTTGAATGAATTTGCGGACGCTGAGCGTCCGCAAGTTCATTCAACTATGTAAGCCTTATATTTGATGGAAGTTGCTATGCCAACACTGGGACAGGAGTACTCAAATGAGGATATAGCGGGAAACGAGTGCATAGGGTAGACACGCGATCGCGGCAGTTCTTAGCGACAACTTCATCGTCGGGGCTGAGCAGGCGATCGGCAATGATGTTGGCGATTTCTGTAAACTCGGTAGTACCCATGCCGCGAGTGGTCATAGCCGGAGAACCCAGCCGCAGCCCGCTGGTAACAAACGGCGACTCCGGGTCAAAGGGAACGGTGTTTTTGTTGGCGGTGACATTAACGCCGCTCATCAGTTGGTCGGCTACTTTCCCAGTCATATTGACCGATCGTAAATCGACCAGCATTAGGTGGTTATCGGTACCGCCCGAAACCAGCTTGCAGCCGCGCTGTTGCAGTTGGGCTGCCATTGCCTGAGCATTTTTGATTACCTGCCCAGAATAGGTCTTAAATTCAGGTTGGAGCGCTTCACCAAACGCCACCGCTTTACCTGCAATTACATGTTCTAGCGGCCCGCCCTGGGTGCCAGGGAACACGGCCTTGTCGAACTTTTTGCCCATTTCCAGATCGCGGGTGAGAATCATACCGCCACGAGGGCCGCGCAGGGTTTTGTGGGTAGTGGTCGTCACTACGTCACAGTAGGGAATGGGATTGGGGTGGTGCCCCGTAGCAATTAAGCCCGCAATGTGGGCGACATCTGCCAGCAAGTAAGCGCCAATTTCGTCAGCGATCGCCCGAAACGTGTCGAACTGAATAATCCGCGAATAGGCTGAATATCCACAAATCAGCAGCTTAGGGCGGTGCTTTAGCGCCAGATCTCGCACTTGGTCATAATCGATCTGCTCTGTTTCACGGCTCACTTCGTAGTGAAACTTCTCAAACCAGGTGCCAGAGAGATTCACAGGCGAACCGTGGGTCAGGTGCCCGCCGTGGGACAAATCCATACCCATGATGGTATCACCTGGTTTTAGCAACGCCATGAACACAGCCGTGTTGGCATTAGCACCCGAATGGGGCTGAACATTGGCATGAGCCGCGCCAAATAATTGCTTAGCGCGATCGATCGCAAGCTGTTCTACCTGATCTACAAATTCACAACCACCGTAATAGCGCTTTTTAGGCAATCCTTCCGCATATTTGTTGGTTAAGACCGAACCCTGGGCAGCCAACACAGAGGGCGATGTAAAGTTTTCGCTAGCAATCAATTCCAGGTGATCCTGCTGGCGTTGAAGCTCATCTTGAATTAAGCCAGCCACAACCGGATCGGTCTTCGCTAGCAGATCCCAATTCGTTTGAGTCACAAGCACACTCCCAGAAGATATTGATGAGAAGACAAAAGATGATGAGAAGACAAAAGACTGAATCAGAAGCTATTGGTTCTGCATCTGGCTCTGATCTGAGAATACTGGGTTGGCGGGGCGATCGCAAAATGTAGACAATCTAAGCCTAACCAGCAGTTCTCTCGTAAAGCTGAGTTTGATAAACAAAGCTGAGTTTGACAAATGTCCACTACAGGCATTCGTCAGTTCAATATTGAAATTATTGAATTGAATTTTAAAATTTACCGTAGGTTCTCAATTATACCGATGTTCTTCAACAGATTGATTCACCCGATACCTCTACATCTCAAATTGAAGGTTAGATTTAGGGATACATAAGCTCAGGATTGCAACCATTAACATCTAAAGCTAGTAGTGGTGTTGCTGTAGTGATTGGTCGAAACGAGAGCCAAGCTCATGCTTTCAACAATCACTAGCAGACTGATCGCGACTAACCCTAAAGCGTTCTGGCTCCAAAGCATTTTGGATAGAGAGGCGGCTAAGCCACCCCTTGACCCAAAGTAGCTCTAGCCAGAAGACTCTGGGCTTTATTAAATTTGCGATCTTTACCCGATACTCTTGAATCGCTGACATAGAATTTAAGAGTATTCAGCCCTGGGCGTAGGAATCCCCAACTCTACGGGAGGCATCCTATGTTAGTTGTTCTCATGGAAAATCAGCTTTTGTCACCCAAACAAGTGTGCCAAAGCTGTTTGATGGCGGATCAAAGCGGTCAACCCCGGTGGCAACCCGGCAAGCTCCGCTGTGGACGTGCCTTAACTAAAGCGCCTGACAACCTACCAGAGCAATACGAATGCCAAATGGGCTTCCGTATTGCCAATATTGAACCCTAGGTCGGAGCGAATCGTCTCTGGGCAAGTGCGCTATTCTAGGGTAAGGCGGCGATTACGATGGCCTGCCTTTCAAATTTGTTTACCCTCCCGGAGACAACCATGACTTGGCGCGGTTCCTCAAACCCCTCCGATCGCGTTTTTGCCTGCTTAATGTATCTACTGCCCTTGCTGGATGTACTCCCCTTTTCCAGGGCTTTCTTTAGTCAGTTTCCAGCTCTAGCGGTTGTGCTGTTGCCAATCCAGCCATTGCTGCAAATCTACTCGTTGCCGTTTGTGGGCTTAATCGTGTTCTTTGCTTTGTTTCTGCTCGTGGTACGAAATGAGAGCATTGCACACTTTATCCGATTCAATGCGATGCAGGCGATCTTAATCAGCATCGTGGTATTCCTCTGTCAGCTTTTGATCGACTTCTTGCTAGCACCCGTTTTGGGCGGTAGCCTCATCCTAGAAACCCTCTACAACGTCGTATTTTTGGGTGTCATCGCAGCAGTGGTGTACTCGGTAGTGCAGTCGGCAATGGGTCGCTACGCTGAAATCCCAACTATTTCAAATGCCGTTTATATGCAGGTTCGCTAGCAACGCGTTTTGCTTAAGGCGTGTAGCTATAGCTGTCGCCAAATGAGGCATTTTTGTGGGCGCATACTCACAAAAATGCCTCATTTGATTTTTCAGTGCAATGCTGGCAATGTTGGCATAGGCACGGCTTCTACAGGATTCTCCAACGCGCCAATTCCTTCGATTTCGACTCGAACGCGATCGCCTACGTGTAAAGCGCCAACACCGTGGGGGGTTCCAGTTAGCAAAACATCTCCGGGTAGCAGTGTCATCACTTGACTAATAAACGCCACCAGCACATCGGGTGCAAATATCATGTCGCTAATGTAAGTCGATTGAACCGGAGCAGGGTTGCCATTAATGAATGTTTGCAGTCGTGCGCCGGGGCTTAGGTTGCGGACGATCCAGGGACCGAGAGGGCAAAACGTATCAAACCCTTTAGCGCGAGTCCACTGGCCGTCTTTAACTTGTAAATCGCGGGCGGTGATGTCGTTAGCAATGGTGTAGCCCCAAATTTTAGATTGAGCGGTTTCTGGGGTGCAATGAGAGCAGCGATCGCCAATCACCAGCGCCAGTTCTCCTTCATAATCTACCCGTTTCGACTGCGGTGGATAGCGAATAGGTGCCCGATCTGCCAACAGCGACGTGGATGGTTTCAAAAACAGCAGCGGTTCCACAGGTGCATCACCCCCCATTTCGGCGGCGTGTTTGGCGTAGTTTTTGCCAACGGCCACAATCTTTGACGGGGCGCAGGGCGGCAGAATGTGATACGTTTCGGGGTTGAGATACAGCTCGGTTGCCTGCCCTTTAAGCCATGGCGGCGCATCTAACACCTGAATCCTGCGATCAAGCAAGAGTAAACCGTAGTGAAGCTGCCCTGTCGTCGTTTCAACACGGACGTAGCGCTGCGCCATAGAAGTAATAGTTAAGAAGATAGATACGATGATAAAATGAGAATCCCTTGCTTCTAAGCAAAGTTATGGTCGTGCTCTAAATTTGGACTGTCGTTTTTTGAAAGATAGGCTCAGCGTATTTTTCAAAGGAAGGAGTAGTGCCTTTAGAACACCGCCGTAAAGCCCTTAACAGCAAAGAATCAGGAGTTAATCCTATTGAACTTCCTCATTCTCTCTGAACTGGGTACCTGTGTAACGGAAGCCACCTGTCCATAAGGAGAACCAATCAATGAATTACGAAACCATGTATATCCTTCGTCCTGATTTGGGCGACGAGTTAACTGACGCGGCGATCGCCAAGTATCAGGGTATCCTCCAAGAACAAGGTGCGACTAGTATCGACACCCAACACCGAGGCAAGCGCCGTTTGGCTTACGAAATCAACCGCCACCGCGACGGCATCTACGTTCAAATGAACTACACCGCCGCTGGCAACACCGTTGCTGTGATGGAGCGGGCTATGCGTTTGGGCGAAGATGTGATCCGCTACCTCACTATTAAGCTAGACGACGTGTCTGCTCCTGCTGAAGAAGCCGTAGCGGTTGAAGCTTGAGTTTTAGGGCTAACAGTACGTTAGACAACTCACTCAACTGCGCGAGTCCCAGATTTAATAAAAGATAGTCCTAAACAAGTAAGGATTTTTAGATGGACGGGCTTTGCCCGTCCATCTAAAAATCCTTACCTCAATACCGCTACCTAAAAAAATAGGGGAGCGTGAGATACCACTCACGCTCCCCTATTTTATTTCTATGGATTTTGTGCTTACAGTCAACTTTTAGAACTTAGGCCAAGTCAAACAACAGCACTTCAGCATCGCTGTGGGCTGTTACGTCTAGCAGTGTTTCATCACTGACGGTGGCTCCATCTCCTGCTTCTAGTGACACCCCATTGAGGCTAACTTTGCCCTGAGCTACTTGTATCCAGGCATAGCGGTGCGATCGCAGCTCAAAGGTGCGACCTTCTCCCGCCGCGAGTACTGTCGCATAAAGTTCTACGTCTTGATTAATCGTGACAGCACCATCTTGCCCGGTGTGGCTAGCAATCCGCTGCCACTGACCCTGTTTAGACTCTGGCGAAAACACCTTTTCTTCGTAGCTTGGCGTTAACCCATTCGCCTCCGGCAAAATCCAGATTTGCAGAAAATGCACCGATTCATCTTTAGAAGGGTTAAATTCGCTATGAGCAATTCCCGTTCCGGCTGAAATTCGCTGCACTTCATGGGCGCGAACGGTGGCGGTTGTTCCCAAACTATCTCGGTGGGCTAACGAACCAGACAAGATATAAGAAATAATTTCCATATCTTTATGGGGATGAGTGTCAAACCCTCGCCCTGCACTAACGTGGTCTTCGTTAATAACCCTTAACGCCCGAAAACCCATGTGCTTTGGATCGTAATAATTACCAAACGAAAAGGTGTGATGACTGTCTAGCCAGCCAAAGTTAGCATGACCCCGTTCAGCAGACGGACGAACTGTAATCATAAATGCCTCCAAAATTCTAAAAAAGAGCGATTGATTCAGTCAGAACCATAATTGAACCTGCAAAACCCTTAAAAACCTGGTAGTCCTAAATTGGTAAGGATTTTTTGATGGGGTTTTTAACTAGGCCGAGATACTTAGTCTCTTTGAATCTATATTGAGTTTAAGGGATGTAAGGCGGTGTTGTGAAGTATGCACTTTTAAGTAAGGTACTATCTAAAAAGATACTATGGAAATAGTTGAGGCAGTGACTAAAGTAGCGGATCGGTTATCAATTGAATCTGCAACCATTAATTCCGGCACGGCATCTGATTTGCCAGCGGTTTTACCAGCAGAGAACAGGCCAAAAGGGATGCCAGAAGGGATGCCAGAGGCGATCGCCCCACCCGATCGCCCCACTTGTGCTGTAGAAAAAACGCTAGGCATTATCGGCGGGCGTTGGAAAGTCTTGATTTTACGAGAATTGATGTCTGGGATAAAACGCTTTAACGAGCTACATCGCGCCCTACCTGGCATCACCCAAAAAATGCTGACCCAGCAGCTACGTGAAATGGAAAAGGACGGAATCGTTCACCGTGAGGTGTACCCACAAGTTCCCCCCAAGGTGGAATATTCTCTAACTGCACTGGGGCAAAGCTTGCAACCAATTTTGTCTGTGATGCACGAGTGGGGTACGAACTATGTACAGGAGACACAGGGTTAGAGAATCGGTGCGCTTAAGTTCTAAGTAAGTGAATCGTTGGGTAAGCGTTGCTAGATTATTCAAATGCCCTTACTGACCTTACTGACTGATTTTGGCCTGCAAGATATATACGTTGGGGTCATGAAGGGAGCGATCGCCCACATCAACCCAGCGTTGACGGTGATTGACCTGACGCATCAAATTCCGCCTCAAGACGTGGTGGCAGCTCGGTTTAATCTGTTGACGGCTGTGCCATATTTTCCCGATGGGACAGTGCATGTAGCAGTTGTTGACCCAGGGGTGGGCGGCAGTCGTCAGGCGATCGCCATCCAGTTTCAGCAGGGCTTTTTGGTGGGGCCAAATAACGGCATTTTTAGCGGGGTGTTAGAACGCTATTCGCCCATTGCAGCAGTAGAGCTAACTCAGTCCCGGTATTGGCGCACTCCCAACCCCAGTCGTACCTTTCACGGTCGGGATGTATTTGCGACGGTGGGGGCGCATGTGGCCAGTGGCGTTCCGCTATTTGAGTTGGGTGAAGCGATCGCGCTGGAAACGCTGGTAAACCTGCCTTTACCGCTGTGTGAAGACCAGGATGGGGCGATCGCAGGATGCATCCAATACATCGACCATTTCGGTAATTTGATCACCAACGTTCCGGCTGAACGAGTCGAGGGTGCCAATTGGTCAGTGGAATTAGGATTCGACAGTATTCCCAAAACAGCAACCTATGCCGATGCTCCTTTAGGCGGTTTACTCAGTTTAATTGGCAGCCACGGCTGGCTAGAAATTGCGGTGAATGGGGGCAGCGCCCAAGCTCAACTGCAAGTTACCATTGGGCATCCCCTGCAAGTGAGATTGCAGTAGGTTGGCTTCTAGGCAAGTCGTTCTCTTAGCCAGACTCTCTGCGCCGTGCTATTACCTCAATGCGGTCGGTTCTAGCGCCATGTTAGCTTGCGCGCTGATCGCTATTGCCTTGAATATGACGACGCAGAATTGAATTGATGAGAGCTTTGTACTCTGAGCTTTGAGACTGAAACCACATCATGATATCTGGATCTAACTGAACCAGATTCTGTGCCTGAGTTGCCGGAACTCGCAACGTAGCTTTTTCAAAAAACTCTTCGGTCAGAGGTGGAATGTCAGAATAATCGATCTCTTCATCGGTCATCGCCTCTAGTGCCGCCCAATCAGTATGTGAGGTACTGCTCAAATCGTCTACGCTCATATCGGTTTGCCCTTCGTGCTGAGATAATTCGGACGACATCATTTTGTCGTTCTGTCCAAACAACAACCGCTACACCGTTTCGCAAAAAGCCAATTCCGATCCAGCGATCCTCGCCATAGTCAATACGATTGTCAAGCTCAATCAAGATTGAACCTTCAAACATCTTAGAGACATCAGTAAAATCAATTTTATGGTTACGAATGTTTTCAAGATTTTTAGCTTCGTCCCATTCAAACAAACTGCATGAAGATCCTGAAATGCCAATCGAACGGCTCTCTAATTATCGCGTATTCCAATCTGACATGATGTATAGCTCAACTGATCCTCTTGAGCAACCGATATAGGGCTTGATAATCTACTTTCGCATTGTGCCGTTTATCCATCGGAATCTGGCGGCACGAGCGAAAGTCTTGAATAGTTGCCCATTGGAGCGATCGCTTCAACTCTTCCAGGTATTTTGCTTCGCCGTGCGGCTCCCATTCAATTAGCAAAACGCGCCGCCCTCGATGCGATACCAGCGCGGTGCGGCGAACACCGGGCTGATGATGCGCGGCAGCTTCGACAGCAAAAGGATAGAGGCGATCGCCAAAATTGCCAAAACCAGTCTCTAAACTTGTCTCCAAACTTGTCTCTAAACCGTGCTCTAACCTTGCTTCAGTAGTTTGGACGGCAGATTGAATCTGTGCGCTGCACCGACCCAAGAGCCACAGGCGACCCTGAGCATCCAGATAGCCAGCATCCCCAGTGCGATGCCAGGGAATGCCATCCACTCGAAATTTGGTTTCTGCATCCCCCTGTCCGTGCAGGTAGCCGGGAAGCACATGATTGCCGCTGACAACAATTTCGCCCACCGCTCCAGCCACAAGGCACTGGCGTTCAAACTCTGACCGGGTAAGCGCTTGAATAGGTGTGCCCCATTGGTCAGCTAAGATGCGGAGTTGGAGTTCTGCAACAGGATGTCCGGTTAGCAAGCCGCTACCGCTGATCATTTTCGTGCGGTCTTCGGGCTGAAGCGCGTGATATGCAATGTGGGCGATTGGCTCTGCTTCTGTTGAACCGTAGACAGCGGTGACTTGAGCCTGGGGCGCGATCGCCTGCACCCGTTCTAGCAATCGCGGAAACACCGGGGCACCGCCGCTAAAGATCCGCCGCAAGCTGAGCAACTGGGTAGAGTGGCGATCGCACGCGTCCACTAGGCGCTCCAAAAATGCCGGAGATGCCGCCGTGCTGGTAGGTTGATAGCGCTGAATCTGTCGCATCACCGTTGTGCCATCAATCTTGCCGGGATAGCGCAAATCCACACTCGGAATCAAACTGGTCACGCCCGATGCCAAATTTGCCAGTACAAAAATCGGTAAGGTCGTGAGGTCAACTTCTCCGGGGGTAAGGCTCAGACTGCTGGCCAGAACGCGATGCTGTGCCAGCAAAAACTCATGGGTGCGGAGGGCGGCTTTGGGTTGTCCGGTACTGCCGCTGGTAAAGGTGAGCAGGGCGGCGGTGGGAGTGAGGGGAGTGGGAGTGTGTAGGCGGGAGGAGGTTAAGGAGGTTGGGTTGGGCAGCGGAACGATCCAGCGTTGAGAGTTGGGGTAACAGGCTAGACGTGCGGTTGGACTTGTTTGAGGCGATCGCGTCGCAAACGTCTCAAACAAGCCCAGCATTGCCGTTGAAACCCGGCCAGTGAACGGGAAAGGAAAACCAATGGAAAACTTGAGTGGAATATAGCGGAGGGCGGGAGATTTGAACTGGAGCAGGTGGGCTTTGGGACTGGCAATCAATGCGTGAGGCGGGTAAAGCGCACAGCAGCGTTCTACATGTTCCAACCCTGCTGCCGGATCAATAAACATTGCCACAGTACCCAGCCGAAACAATGCCAGTAGCACCACATAAAGCTGGACTGACATGGGTTGCAAGACGAGGGCAGCCTCTCCCGATTGCAGCCCCGCCTGCTGCAATTGATCAGCGACTTGACTCGACGCTTGATCTAACTGTGCAAACGTCAGCGATCGCCCACGCAAATCGGCGATCGCCACCCCTTCGGGTCGCACTGCCACCTGACTTTGCAACAAACCCACAATACCTGCTGTTGAATTCTCCACTGGCACCACGTCTCCCCAAAAACGACTCCTGGCACGGTTTTAGATCACTACCTCGATCGTCATCCTTCATTCTTCCCTGTTATCTCCCAACCCTAATACCGTAGTATTCTCACGTCAGACAATAGTTGAAATGGCACAGGCAGGAGAATGAACTATGGCTGTATCGGAGTTTAGTTATGCCATCATTGGCACCGGAGCGCTAGGTGGCTATTACGGAGCGCGGTTGCAGCAGGCCGGGGCAACGGTTCACTACTTACTGCGAAGTGACTACGAGCATGTATGCCAATTTGGATTAACAGTAGAATCACCCGATGGTGACTTTAAGCTGCCCCAAGTCAACGCCTACCGAGATGTGGCCGAGATGCCGCCTTGCGATGTGGTGGTAGTGGCGCTCAAAACAACGCAAAATCATTTGCTACCCCAGCTATTACCGCCTGTGCTCAAGCAAACCGGAGTCGTGCTGGTATTGCAAAACGGTCTGGGCGTAGAGGCAGCAGTGGCCGAGGTCGTGGGTGCAGACCGGGTCATTGGGGGACTCTGTTTTCTCTGCTCAAACAAGGTCGGTGCAGGGCATATTCGCCATTTAGACTACAAGAAAATCGAAATGGGTGAATACGATGCAGATGGCAAGGCCAAGGGAGTCAGCGATCGCCTCCATGCGATCGCCGCTGACTTTGAGCAGGCCAGCATTCCCATATTGCTAGCAGACGATTTGGTATTGGCTCGCTGGAAAAAGCTGATGTGGAACATCCCGTTTAATGGGCTGTCGGTAGTGCTAGATGCTACCACCTATGAAATGATGCTAGATGCTAACGCGCGACAATTAGCCGCCGATCTGATGGCAGAAGTAGTATTGGGTGCGGCTGCCCAAGGACGGCAAATTCCTTCCGGTTTTCTAGAAGAGATGTTGAACCACACGGCTGAAATGAAACCCTACCGCACCAGCATGAAAATTGACTACGACGAAGCCCGTCCGCTAGAAGTGGAGGCGATGTATGGCACTCCCCTTAGAACCGCACAGGCAGCAAACGTGCAGCTCCCAAAAGTTATGACTCTATATCAGCAGTTGAAGTTTTTGGACGGGCGGAGGAGCAGCGGTGGTCAGTGACTAGCTTTAACGGCTGCTTCTAACTCTGAGACAACCTGAGCAAGTTCATTAATCAGAGGAGTACTGTCGAATAGTTGAAATTTCTGGACTAAAGAGCGGTAGTACCAGAGCGTTCCGGCTTTACCTCCCTTAAACCGATCCCAAAGCGCATCGCCGTGAGTGCGGTAATCAGTCAAGATAGAACGGCAGTTGTGCAGTTTGTCGCAGGCCGAAACCAGGCGAACAGAGGGGGATGCTGCCGCCAAATGGTCGATATAGGCTTGTTTGCGGGCTTGCCAAGGCGGTTTGGGGGTGGTGTCGGCATCGGTGCAGCCGTCTACGATCGCCGTTACGACATCGCCAAAACGGCTGCGGATGGCATCGCGTGCTACTGCACCGCCCTGATCTTCAATTGCATCGTGAAGTAGTGCAGCGATCGCCTCATCTTCGGTTGCGCCGTGTTCTAACGCTAAACTGGAAACCGCCATCAAATGGGCAATGTAAGGTACGGAAGTCCCTTTACGCACCTGAGGAGCGTGTAGCTCAGCCGCAAACGCAAACGCATCGGTAAAGCGGGAGGAAAGCATGGGAGGAAGGAGGCTGGTTGACTGACAAATCTCTTGAACACTTGCTGCCCCGCCAGGAAATCAATTTCCTGGCTTATCGCTAAAGTCCTCTAAAGAGGACTAAATCAGGGTCTGAGTCTATTTCAATAGACTTTCACGATTAGCCCAAAATTTATTTTAGGGCGTGTTGACAACGGAGCAATGAGACTTTCAGGGCTTTTGTCAGTCAATCATGGAAGGAAGTGTTTCAACAGTATCTAAAACATTACCCCCATTCCTGTAGAGCGATCGCCGCTTCCCGCCTGATGAATTCTGATTCTGACTCGTCAGTGACCCATGCAGTTAGGCGCTGGTGGGCTTGGGTGGGGTTGAGCTGTTTAAGAGCAGCGATCGCGTGTAGTTTGACGCTCAGCTCTGGATCGATTGCCAGGTTTAACAAAGGGTCAAGAGCGCTGGAATCGCCAATGTTAGAGAATTCTAGGGCGATCGCCTGTTTAATTTCTGGAGTTTGCCACGCAGGCAGACAAGATTGCAACAGGGTGATTAAATAGGCAGTGGCCTGATGTTGCAAGTCGGCAGCCTTGGTGCGCCCTAACGCTTTGATCAGTTCTAAACGCAGATCTGCTGGAGCCAGATTATTTGCGGGATCAGGATGCGTCTCACTAGCCAGCAGGTGGCCCAAAACTTGATGCAGCGCGGTAATGGCAGCCGAAGTGTTGATCCAACCGAGGGCACGGATACACTCTATCTGGACAGGCGACGTTTGGAAAGATTGAGCGGCTGCTGCTAGCGCGACGGTGGCGGCTGAAGTGCCGAGTCGGCCGAGGGCGATCGCCGTTTGTTGACCAACACCAGGATTTTCGTCCTCTAAAAATGGCTGTACTACACTAACCAAATCCATTTGGGGCAATAGATCCGCTCGAAAACCCAGATTGGTTACAGCAGCTTGCCGGACAGTAGCAACAGGATCTTGTAACGCCTCGACCAGCAGCGTAGAAACACGGGGATCACGGGTACCCCCCAGGGCAGCGATCGCCGCAGCTCGAATCGCAGAATCATTGTCATGCAGCACCTGCATCAAGGGTTCCACACAGGCCGGTTCGCGGATTTGAGCCAGGGTTTGAACGGCTAACAATCGGGAGCGATCGGACGAGAGTAGAGCAGTCAGCGCCGGAACAGCAGCGGCTCCGAACCCAGCTAGCGCCGTGGCCGCCATTTCCTGAAGGTCTTCCTTGTTGGAGGTATTCAGCAAATCAACGAGCGCCGTCAGCACATCAGACTCTCGAAATTCACTCAGAATTCGGGTGACAAACCAGTGCAGTTCGGGGTCATACTCATCGTCTCTTAAGTACGCGATCAGTGGCGCAATCAGAGACTCAAGCTGATGATCGGTATGCGTGTCTAACCGAGTTTGGGTGCTACCGTCTATCTTTGTCAGCAGCGTTCCCAGCGCCGAAAATACTTTTGCAACATCCCACCGCTCTTGAAAATCGCCGAACTCCAAAACCTGAAATGCCAGCGTTCGAATTACCTGGATGTCATTCTCTAAAACCGATTGGTGATCTGATCCCAACGCAGTAGCGGCTGAGGGTGCGACGTTCAGTTGCAGCACACTTTGATATAGACATTGGGTGGCAAAAGACCAGTCTTCTTGCTGCACCGCCTCTTGAGCCTGTTTTAAACAATCATTATCCCAGGCCTGAGCGATGGGATGGGCGGAACTATTACTCGGAGGGATACTGCTGTTCAAGAGGGCTAGCCAGTTTGTCTGGACGGATAAATGGCGCAAATAATGGCGACTATTTTCAACACATCATTGCTGAGAAAAAACCTTGCTTATGAGTTGCTTAACAGTTGCACTCGAATTGTATAGCGGTAGCCATGATCAATAGAACGCCTCCCTGTCATTCCCGCGCAGGCGGGAATCCATCTGCTCGATGGGTGCGGGGGTGGATTCCCGCCTGCGCGGGAATGACGCTGGCAGGTCCTAAGCTTGATGACTATGGCTATAGTCAGAAGTCTTTTGTTTTGATGCGTTGTTCGATGTGAATTACGCATGGAAACGATGCGTTTTGTCCATGAGTTGCAATAGTTTGTAACCAACACTACTAATTCCTCTAGGTTATCAACCTAACGTTAGCTTTCATAACGGAATGTGAATCGGGGTAGGTTGTTGTCTCAGACAACATCTCCTTTATGGTAAGTGCCCTAGTCCTCCTAACATCCAGTCCCGCTAGCGACTAAAGGTCACGCGTTTATGACCAGTACGATCCCAGTAGAAGCGAGTCTCAACAAATTTGAAAAATTTAAGTCTGAAAAAGATGGGCTGGCGGTCAAAGCAGAGCTAGCAGACTTTGCCCGCGTTGGCTGGGAAGCAATGGATGCCACCGATCGCGATCATCGACTGAAGTGGATGGGTGTGTTTTTTCGCCCTGTAACACCGGGGCAATTCATGCTGCGGCTGCGGATGCCCAATGGCATTCTTACCAGTGGTCAGATGCGAGTGCTGGCAGAAGTCGTACAGCGGTATGGCGAAGACGGCAGTGCCGACATTACCACCCGGCAAAATATCCAACTTCGGGGCATTCGCCTAGAAGATATTCCCGACATCTTTAGCCAGTTTGAGCAAGCGGGGTTGACGAGCATCCAATCGGGAATGGATAACGTCCGCAATATCACGGGTTCTCCAGTCGCGGGAATTGATGCCGATGAGCTGATTGACACGCGGGGTCTGGTGCGTAAAGTGCAAGACATGATTACCAATAACGGTGAGGGCAACCCCTCGTTTAGTAATCTGCCACGCAAGTTCAATATTGCGATCGCCGGATGTCGAGACAATTCCATCCACGCTGAGATTAACGACATTGCCTTTATTCCAGCATTTAGGGATGGGCGACTGGGGTTTAACGTGCTGGTGGGTGGGTTCTTTTCGGCTAAGCGCTGCGAAGCTGCCGTGCCGCTGAATGCTTGGGTCGATCCGCGCGATGTTGTAACGCTCTGTGAAGCCATTTTGCTGGTGTATCGCAATCATGGACTGCGGGCAAATCGACAAAAATCGAGGCTAATGTGGCTGATTGACGAATGGGGCATGGACAAATTCCGCGCCACCGTCGAGCAGCAAATGGGGCATCTCATACCATCGGCTGCCCCTAAGGACGAAATTCTCTGGGATAAGCGCGATCACGTTGGCATCCACGCCCAAAAACAGCCCGCGCTAAACTATGTCGGATTACACATTCCCGTAGGACGGCTCTACGCGTCTGACATGTTTAATTTGGCCAGAATTGCTGATGTCTACGGCAGCGGCGAGATTCGCCTGACGGTGGAGCAAAACGTGATTATTCCAGACGTGCCCGATTCTCGCGTGGCACCGCTGTTAAAAGAGCCGCTGTTGAGCAAGTTTTCGGTGAATCCATCGGTTCTGATGCGATCGCTCGTCTCGTGTACCGGGTCGCAGTTCTGCAACTTCGCCCTAATCGAAACCAAAAATCGTGCAGTCGCTCTGGTGCAAGAGCTAGAGGCAGAACTGACGTTTACCCGCGCCGTGCGAATTCACTGGACCGGTTGCCCTAACTCATGTGGACAACCCCAAGTGGCCGACATTGGCCTGATGGGCACCAAAGTTCGCAAAGACGGCAAAGCTGCCGAAGGCGTTGACCTATACATGGGTGGCAAAGTTGGCAAACACGCCGAACTGGGCACCTGTGTTCAGAAGGGAATTCCCTGCGACGACCTCAAACCCGTGCTGCGTGACCTGCTAATTACTCAGTTTGGGGCACAACCCAAACAGGTTGCGGTGCTCTCATGATGGTTTAACTGTTTCACCTGTTCGTTTGTGGCACTTAAATTCCGCCCATTCTGAACAGTTTTCGTAAATATCCTCAGTCACACTCACATCCATTGGAGAACATAAACAATGTCTAATCTGTCACGCCGTCAATTCATCTTTACCGCTGGGGCTGCCACCGCTGCCACTGTGCTCGTCAATGGATGCAGCGGTGGTTCCAGCACTTCCACGAGCAGCCCTGACAGCAGCACAGCCGCGTCTCCTGCTGCGCCATCTCCCGTTAACGCCGCCGATGCACCAGAAGTAACGACGGCCAAGCTAGGGTTTATTGCTCTAACCGATTCGGCTCCGTTGATCATTGCTAAAGAGAAAGGCCTATTTGCCAAGTACGGGATGCCCGACGTAGAGGTGTCTAAGCAAGCATCTTGGGCAGTCACGCGCGATAACCTCGAACTGGGTTCTGGCGGCGGCGGCATCGACGGGGCACACATCCTCAGCCCCATGCCTTATTTAATGTCAACTGGCAAGATTACAAAGGGCAATCAAAAGATTCCCATGTACATCTTGGCTCGCTTAAACGTAAACGGGCAGGGCATTACGCTGGCCAACACCTACAAAGATTTAAAGATTGGCACCGATAGCGCTCCTCTAAAAGAGGCATTTGCCAAAGCTAAAGCAGCCAAAGGCGACATTAAGTGCGCTGTCACCTTCCCCGGTGGCACTCACGACCTGTGGATGCGTTACTGGCTGGCAGCGGGTGGGATTGACCCCGACAAAGATGTCTCCACGATTGTGGTGCCACCGCCCCAGATGGTAGCCAACATTAAGGTCAACAACATGGAAGCCTTCTGTGTGGGCGAACCTTGGAATGCTCAGACCGTGAACCAGGAGATTGGCTACACCGCCTTCACGACGGGTGAGATGTGGAAAGACCATCCTGAGAAGGCATTCTCAATGCGGGCAGAATGGGTTGATCAGTATCCTAAGGCAACGAAGGCGATCCTGATGGCAGTGCAAGAAGCCCAAATTTGGTGTGAAGACCCGGCCAACAAAGCAGAAATGTGCAAGATTGTCTCGGCACGGCAGTGGTTTAAGGTGCCAGAGGCAGATATTCTTGAACGGGCACAGGGCAACTTCGACCTTGGTGTTCGCAAGCTAGAAAACAGTCCGCTGCTGATGAAGTTCTGGAACGATGCTGCCTCTTATCCCTTTAAGAGCCACGACCTTTGGTTCCTCACCGAAGACACTCGCTGGGGCTACCTACCTGCCGACTTAGACAAGAAAGCGCTGATTGATACTGTCAACCGGGAAGATATTTGGCGCGAAGCGGCCAAGGCGATTGGTCAAGATGCCGCTATTCCTAAAGACACCTCTCGCGGTGTGGAAACTTTCTTTGATGGCGTTAAGTTTGATCCCGCTGACCCCGATGCCTACCTGAAGGGACTCGCGATCAAGAAAATCTAACGGTTGGTTCTTTAATAGGGGTCTGGCACAGCCAAACCCCTACGTCCGGTTTCGATTCGCTGCTTCAACCGTTTTGCTCAATTTTGTTAGCGCCCGATTTCCAGCACCCGATCGCTTCGTCCCCCACACCCGACAACGACTTAAGGAAACCAGACTATGACAGCCGAACTCAGCAGGCGCTCCGGTAATTCGTTTGCTACGATGCTTTCTACGATTGTTGGGGGAAGTATTAAACGGCTTGTACCCACGGCGATCGCCCTCTTCATCCTCTTGGCTATCTGGCAAGGTCTGTGTTCCGCCCCCGATGCATCGTTACCAGGGCCTATTCAAGTCGTTCAAGATACCTGGGAGCTAATTATTGACCCGTTTTATCAGGGCGACGGAACGGATCAGGGCTTGTTTTGGCAGTTACTTGCCAGCCTTAAGCGTGTAGCCGTGGGCTATACCCTGGCAGCGATTGTCGGCATCGGCTTAGGAATTCTGATTGGGGTCAGTCTGCTGATGTTTCAAGCGCTCGACCCGATCTTTCAGGTATTACGCACGGTACCCCCGCTAGCCTGGTTGCCGATCGCCCTGGCTGCCTTCAAAGACTCTCAACCTGCTGCCATCTTCGTCATTTTCATCACAGCAGTTTGGCCGATTGTAATCAACACCGCCGTGGGGGTTCAAAACATTCCGCAAGACTATAACAACGTGGCTAAAGTCTTGCAGCTATCGCGAATGGACTACTTCTTTAAGGTGCTTTTGCCTGCCACCGTGCCCTACATCTTCACAGGGCTAAAAATTGCAATTGGTTTGTCTTGGCTGGCGATCGTTGCCGCCGAAATGTTAACGGGTGGTGTGGGTATCGGCTTCTTTATCTGGGATGCCTACAACAGCGGCAGCAACAGCGAAGTGATTTTGGCCATCGTCTATGTCGGCCTTGTCGGGCTACTGCTCAACGCCATCATCGGTTACATCGCTACTCGCGTCGTCCCCGAAGATCAGAAATAAGGATGCATGGGGTGTTGGTTGGGAGTGATACCCACCGCAGGGGCGAAGCATTGGGCTAATACCCTCCCAGAGTGACCGACACTACTGACCCAATGCTTTGCCCCTACCGCTATCGGGAAACTCATCCCCCTTCCCCTATTCTCACCCCAAATCCAATTCTCTCAACCCACATCCCTTCTTCCGCTTCATCCCACATCCCTCATCCCTCATCCCTCCAACCTATGTCTGCCTTTGTTGAAATCGATCATGTTGATCAAGTCTTCCCCATGGCCAACGGGGGCAAGTACATTGCCCTGAAGAACATCACGCTAGATATCCAAAAGGGTGAGTTTATTACGCTGCTGGGTCATTCGGGCTGCGGTAAGTCTACGCTGCTCAACATTGTTGCCGGACTCGCCAAACCAGCATCGGGTGGGGTGATTTTGGAAGGCAAGCTGGTCACAGGACCGGGTCCCGATCGCATGGTGGTGTTTCAAAACTACTCGCTGCTGCCCTGGTTAACGGTACGTGAAAACATTGCCCTGGCTGTAAACCGGGTGATGAGAGACCGCCCAGCGGCTGAACAGACGGAAATTATTGAGCACCACATTGACATGGTGAAGCTGCGTCCGGCGGCAGACAAGCGACCCAGTCAGCTCTCTGGTGGGATGAAGCAGCGGGTGGCGATCGCCCGTGCCCTCTCAATTCGACCCAAGCTGCTGCTGCTGGATGAGCCGTTTGGGGCACTGGATGCGCTGACCCGCAGCGGTCTGCAAGACCAACTCATGCAAATTGCCCAAGAGCACCAGCTCACCTGCATTATGGTGACCCACGATGTCGATGAGGCGCTGCTGCTGTCGGATCGAATTGTGATGCTGACGAATGGCCCCGAATCTTACATCGGGCAGATTTTAGACGTACCGTTTGAGCGCCCCCGTGAGCGACTGGCGGTGGTTAACCATCCCAGCTATTACGCCATGCGGACTGAAATTGTGTACTTCCTCAACCAGCAAAAGCAGGCGAAAAAACGCAAGCTGGTCAAGGCAGAACCGATTGCCCGCAACGGGTTGGAAAAAGTCAACTTGGACATTGGGTTTGTACCGCTGACAGACTGTGCGCCGCTGGCGATCGCCAAAGAAAAAGGCTTCTTTGAGAAATATGGTCTGGAGCAAGTCACCCTGGCACGCGAGCCAAACTGGAAGGCGATCGCCGACGGCATTAGCACTGGTCGCTTAGATGCAGCCCAAATGATTGCCGGGATGCCGCTGGGATTAACCCTCGGTATGAATGGCAAGCCCCCCGTTCCAGTTGTCACGGGCCTCATAATGAGCCGTAACGGCAACGCCATCACCCTCAGCAAACGCTTCTATCACGATGGCGTGCGGACTCTAGAAGACCTGAAAGGGGCGATCGCCCGCACCCCCGACAAGGTAATAACCCTAGCCGCTGTGCATCCGTCCTCCATGCACAATCTCATGCTGCGTCATTGGCTCGCGTCGGGCGGTATTGACCCCGACAAAGATGTCAACATCGTGATGATTCCGCCGACCCAAATGGTAGCGGCGCTCAAAACGGGCACCATCGACGGCTATTGCGTAGGCGAGCCGTGGAACTCGCGCGCTGTCCAAGAAGGCATCGGCTTTGTGATCGCCACCGATTTAGACATTTGGTCGGGGCATTTAGAAAAAGTATTGGGCGTTCGCGAAGACTGGGCAGCCCGTTACCCCAACACTCATTTAGCGTTGGTTAAAGCCCTGCTCGAAGCCTGCGAATATTGTGACGATCGCCGCAACCGCGAAGAACTTGTCGAAATCCTCGCCCGCCCCGAATATGTTGGCGTTGATCCGGCTTACCTGCGCCCTGGTCTAGTCACCCCCTACGACCGAGGCACCGATGCCGAACCCGAACAGCTTCTGCGCTTTAACCAGTTCTACGTCGATCGCACCAACTGCCCCTACCGGGTTGAAGGGCTGTGGATCATGACCCAACTGGCACGCTGGGGTATTACGCCATTTCCACGCAACTGGCTCGACATCCTCAACCGTACCCGCCGCGTCGATGTCTTCGGAGCCGCCGCCCGTGACTTAGGATTACCCGACATCGAACCCAATCGTGGCCCTGTTACCTTCGCCGATGGCACCATCTTTAATCCCGATGATCCCATCGGTTACTTGAACAACCTCACAATCAAACACAACATTCGGATCGAAGAAATCAGTATTGATGCACCCGTAGCCGCCGTCACCCCTTAGCGTCTGGGTAGTGGTATTGATGTAAGGATTTTTTGATGGGCGGGCGAAGCCCGCCCATCAAAAAATCCTTACCAATTTAGGACTACCAGCGTCTGAACGCTCCTCATCCTCGCTTAAATTCAGTATCAACTCTCCTCTTACTAACCTAAATAACTCCATGCAAACCCTTGACAGTACTGACATTAAACCCAGCCCTATAGACGCAACCGATGCGTTTCTGGTGATTGATAACCTGTCGAAGGTCTATCCCACTGCAAATGGCGACACGTATACCGTTCTGGATGGCATTAACCTGACAGTCAATGAAGGCGAGTTTGTGTCTGTAATTGGGCACTCTGGCTGCGGCAAATCGACCCTATTGGATATGGTGTCTGGCTTTCGGACACCGACAACAGGCGAAGTGCGGTTGCGATCGCAGCGGATTACCAAACCAGGTCCCGATCGGATGGTGGTGTTTCAAAACTACTCGCTGCTGCCCTGGATGAGCGCGTTTGAGAACATTTACCTGGGGATTAACTCGATTTGGCGCAAAAAGCCCAAGGCTGAAAAAGAGGCGATCGTTCGAGAGCACCTCGCGATGGTAGGGCTATCAGAAGCGGCAGACAAACGACCCACTGCCCTCTCTGGCGGCATGAAGCAACGGGTCTGCATTGCTCGTGCGCTGTCGATGCGCCCCGAAATCTTGATTTTAGACGAACCCTTTGGTGCCCTTGACCCCATCACCCGCGAAGAACTGCAAGACGAGCTGCTAAAGATCTGGACAGACAACCGCGTCACCGTGCTGATGATCACCCACGACATTGACGAAGCCCTGCTGCTATCTGACCGCATCGTCATGATGACCAATGGCCCCTCTGCCAAAGTTGGCGAAATCTTGGAGGTGCCATTTCCCCGCCCCCGCAACCGCACCCGCGTCATGGAAGACCCAGTTTACTACGAACTCCGCAACCAAGCCCTCGACTTTTTGTATCACCGCTACGCCCACGACGACGTGTAGTAGGGGCGAAGCATTGGGTTAATACGCTCTGGATGACCGATAAATAATGACCCAATGCTTCGCCCCTACCGCCTCCGGTTAAACGATTAGACCGTCAAACCATCCTTTCCCATCACCCTTCATTTACGCTGCGCGAACGGCAAAGCCGAACATCTTTCCCTCTATGCCCGACTCTATTAAAACCTTATGTCCCTATTGCGGAGTGGGATGTGGCTTAGAAGTCATGCCGGGAGATCCGAATGGCAAGACCCCGTGGCAGGTGCGAGGCGATCGCGACCATCCGTCTAGCCTGGGAATGGCGTGTGTAAAAGGGGCAACCGTGGCAGAATCGATCGGCAAAGATCGATTGCTCTACCCCCTGTGGCGCGAAACGCTCGACCAGCCATTCCAGCGGATTAGCTGGGATGAGGCGTTGGAGAAAATATGCGATCGCATCCAAACAGTGCTGCAAACCCAGGGAGCCGATGGGGTTTGCATGTACGGGTCTGGGCAGTTTGTTACAGAAGACTACTACACCGCTCAAAAGCTGATCAAGGGCTGTCTGGGTACCAACAACTTTGATGCCAACTCGCGCCTGTGTATGTCGTCTGCCGTCTCAGGCTACATCCAAAGCCTGGGCGCAGATGGGCCGCCCTGCTGCTACGACGACTTGGAAAATACCGACTGTGCCTTTATAATTGGCAGCAACACTGCCGAGTGCCACCCCATCCTCTTTAACCGCCTGCGTAAATATCACAAAAAAACGCCCCATGTGCGGATGATTGTGGTCGATCCGCGCGCAACGCAAACCGCCGAAGCCGCCGATCTGCACCTTGCCATTCGCCCTGGCACCGACATTGACTTGCTCAACGGCATGGCCTACCTGCTGATGCAGTGGGGACACCACACGCCAGACTTTGTGCAACAGCACACAACGGGCTTTGACGACTTTGCCGAGGTAGTGCAGCACTATCCGCCAGCCGTCGTTGCAGAGCGCTGCGGCATCGCAGTAGAGGCATTAGAGACGGCGGCGCGCTACTGGGGTGAGTCGGCACAGGTGCTATCGCTGTGGTCGATGGGGATGAACCAGTCGAGCGAAGGCACCGCCAAAGTTCGCAGCCTAATTAATCTGCACCTGCTGACGGGGCAGATCGGCAAACCCGGAGCAGGGCCGTTTTCCCTCACAGGACAGCCCAATGCCATGGGTGGTCGAGAAGCAGGCGGACTATCTCACTTGCTACCGGGCTATCGTTCGGTCACTAATCCACAGCACCGCGCTGACGTAGAAGCCTTTTGGCAGTTGCCTGTAGGACGCATCGCCCCCCATCCCGGTCGCAGCGTCTGGGACATGATTGTTGGATTAGAAAACGATGAAGTCGGGTTGTTCTGGATTGCCGCCACCAATCCGGCGGTAAGCCTGCCCGATTTGGAACGCACCAAGGCAGCTCTGCGGCGATCGCCTTTCACCATCTACCAAGAAGCCTACCATCCCACCGAAACCACCGAATACGCCCACCTGCTGCTGCCCGCTACCCAATGGAGCGAAAAAAGCGGCACCATGACCAACTCAGAGCGGCGTGTCACCCTGGCTTCTGCGTTTCAGGCGGCTCCCGGTGAAGCGCGAGAAGACTGGGCAATTTTTGCAGAAGTCGGACGGCGGTTGGGCTTCGCGTCACAGTTTTCGTTTAAGACCAGCGCCGAAATTCATGCCGAATTTGTGCAGCTTACCCGCGATCGCCCCTGCGATATGACGGGCATTAGCCACGATCGCCTACACACCGAAGGCCCCTTGCAATGGCCGCTACCGCTGGGCGAAACGGCCAAAATTCGCGGTAAACACCTCTACGTCGATCTCAAGTTTCACACCCCAGATCAGCGCGCGCGATTTAGCGCCTATCACTCTCGTGGGTTGGCAGAACCGCCCGATCAGCAGTTTCCTTTTGTGCTTACGACTGGCAGGCTATATGGCCACTGGCACACCCAGACCAGGACGGGACGCACCGAAAAAATTCGCCAGATGCATCCCAATCCCTTTATCGAAATCCACCCCCGCGATGCTGAGCAGCTAGGCATTGCAGAGGGTGACTTAGTAGCCGTGCAGTCGCGCCGAGGGTCGGCGCAATTCCCCGCCAAAGTGACGCGGGCGATCGCCCCCGGTACCGTGTTTGTGCCAATGCACTGGGGCGCACTCTGGGCTGACCAAGCCGAAGCCAACGCCCTCACCCACTCAGCAGCCTGCCCCGATTCTAAACAGCCAGAACTGAAAGCCTGTTCGGTGATGTTGGCTCCAGTGAAAACGGGCGAGGCGATCGCTTTCTCCCCGGCAATTAGAACAGAGAATACGCTGCCCGTATAAAATCCAAACTAAACTGTATTAGCGAACGATCGACAAGTTTTTAACTAAATCTCCTGCGTGAATCGTAGAAAGTCACATGGCAAATCTTGTCTCCTCATTGCTAAGAAAGATGATGCGACATCCTCTGCTGCAATCATCAGGAAACCGCGCTATCTTGGCGATCGCATTGATTATTGCTGCTGTCGTGGTGCTTTCTATCATCGGCACCTATCGAGAGAATGCTGAAATTGCCGATTGTCAACAGAAAGGTGGCACCCTCGTCTATCGCACAGAGGTTCAAGAATTTTTAGCGGATGGCCGAGGTGCAACAACCATTAACCAGGAATATCAAGTTTTTGATCACTGCGACTACGGAAATCAGTAAGGTCACATCCGACTTTGGTAGTCCTAAATTGGTAAGGATTTTTTGATGGGCGGGCTTCACCCACCCATCAAAAAATCCTTACATCAATACCACTACCCCGACTTTTTGTATGGCTGATAGAAACGCACTTAACAGGGGACTACTAGAGTAAAACGTTTCTCTTAAACTGGAGCACTGTATGCAATACCCCCTCGAAGTGACCTTTAAATTGTGGACATTGGCACCTAAAATCACCGTAACGGATGCTCAAGGCAATCTGGTGTTCTTCGTCAAACAGAAGTTATTCAAGCTGAAAGAGGCGATTGGAGTTTTTGCCGATGAAACTCAAACCCAAAAGCTCTATGACATGAAAGCCGATCGCATCATTGACTTTTCTGCCCGCTACAACTTTACGGATAGCAATGGCGCGAGTGTAGGTGCAGTCAAACGCAAAGGACTGCGATCGCTCTGGCGTGCCCATTACGATATTTTTGACACTGAAACAAACAGCAATTTGCACATTCAAGAAGAGAATCCTTGGGTAAAAATCCTTGACTCGTTGTTCCAAGAAATTCCTATTGTTGGGGCGCTAAGCGGCTATCTACTCAACCCCAAGTATTTGGTAAAACGGAGCGACGGTACGGTAGTGATGCGCTTAGAAAAGCGTCCGGCACTGCTCTCTCGGAAATTTTCAATTAAACCCGTAGATCAACTTTCTTCACAAGAAGAAACCCAGGCATTATTAAGCTTGCTGATGATGATTTTGCTAGAGCGTAGTCGCGGTTAGATCAACAGGCGATCGCGCTAAATGGGAGGGCGATTCTCTGCCAGACGACAAAGGCGATCGCTCTCATCACCATTCCGATTGGGTATCTCCTGGGGCATGTCCAGATGGCGATCCGCCCAGGTGGAGAACACCCGCCTCCCTTGCTACAGCGCAAGGTTGCCCTAATGAGGCTTTACTGGCCAGCTTGGAAACAGATGCTCAACGGCAGCGCCAAGGACTGTGGACAAATCCTTATGCTGAACTGCCTTGGGATTATCGGAAGGGGCATTAGTTGTGGGGCGATCGCTTAGTACGATGCAGTCATTTTTGTAGAAATACAGAAGTAATCTCTTGTAATTTGGATTATGCTTTTGATGAAAGTTTAATGATGCAAAGTCAAAATGAATACTATTCTACCTTCAAATTTATATGACACACTCGTTTATGTAATCCCAGGATTCTTTGTAGTTATAGCTTTACTTTTTTGTTTCTTTCCAGACAAATTAGATATAACTAGTGAAAAACTTGGTTTTGGATTATTAAGCTTCATTCTAATTTCAGCTTATTTAATAGGACTAATAGGTCATCGATTGTCAGGACAAATTATATACCCTTTATCTTTTTACTTTGGCGAAAGTATACTTGATGGGATCATAAAGGAATTCCCAGATATTGATATTGTTCGTTCCTCAATGGACCAAAAACTGGGTATAGATTCACTTGGAGATGTCAGTTACTATCGATATGCCACGCAAGTTGTAGCAGAAAAATTACCAAAGACGGCTGATGTTGCTGAAAAGATGCTGGCCATGAGCACCATGTCCAGAAATCTAATTCTGTGTATACCCATTTCAGCATTATTAATTGTGAGACCATTAATGAACAAGGTCTCTCCAGCAAGGAGATTATTTGTACTGATTGCTGGAGCTGTTGTTCTCGTTTTCATTGAATATGTGTTGATAAGATCCTTCCTCTCTTTTTGGTCTTCTTCTGTATGGGAAATTTTGATGGGATATGTCCTTTGGGATAAATTGGGGAGTCAGATAAGTAAGTAATAAAATTTTCAGCTTAGAGAATGTTTTAAAACATCTTCTAAGACTTTTCACTCTATTGCCAAACGTGCTCTATAAGTAGGCGGGCGTAATTAAGCATAAAACCCTAAAAGTCTGCGCCGCCCGCTACACGGGCGGCGCAGACTTTTAGAATCTTGTTTTTATTTAAGTTGAACTACTTAAGTAACTTAGCACCTGTCAACTTCTGTAGGTTTACTAATACAAAAAGCTCTCAAGCTTAAGTCTGTCCAAAGATGTAGCAGCCATCTCTCCCCATAAGAAGAAGCATTAAGAAGTTTAAACAATTAACTTGAGATATGCCTGCTCTAGGCTTTGAACACTAATTAGTCAAATACGAGAGAGTTTATTATGAAAGCAGGCCAGTACTTTGCTTTAATTTCCGGTATCGTTTTTCTTGTGCTTGGAATTATGGGACTCGTTCCAGGACTAGTGGACTACACCGAAGTTACTTCCACTGTAAGTGACGCTTACGGCATGGGATACGGTTACATCTTGGGAAGTATTCCTACTAATGGAATTCACGCTTTTATTCGCATTGTTGTAGGGTTGTTAGGAATCGTAGCGTCCGTCTCACTAG
>Ga0105046_10000948_pt1 | contig 42922 bp, 30 predicted proteins | sample MAT03_FD_78385 | JGI IMG/M metagenome (GOLD analysis project Ga0105046, IMG submission 78385) | Freshwater microbial communities from Lake Fryxell liftoff mats and glacier meltwater in Antarctica - MAT-03 (megahit assembly) | ecosystem: Environmental > Aquatic > Freshwater > Ice > Liftoff... | reverse complement strand
TCAGCCCCATCAGCCCCATCATCCCGAGCACGCCGAGCATGCCAGGCAAGTGCAGCAGGTCGCGCGACATCCTCGCAGCATAACCGCAGGGGCCCGCCGACACGAGCCATCCCCGGCCTGCGAGACCTCCGACGTGCCCATGCAACGAAAGCGCCCCGCATGTCGAGGACGGCGCGAGTCCCCGCATGTCCACCGCACTCGCCCACCACGACCTCCCTTCCCCCGACCACGCCCCCATGACCTCCACTCGACCCGCACCGTCGTCGCTGCCGGGCCCGCGGCTGCGTTCCCTGCTTGTCACCGCCGCCGAGCGCGCCCACCACCGCCACGCCGAGGCCCGCGAGCTCGCCCCAGGTCTGCACGAGCTCGTCGGCCTGCGCCGGACCGACGGCAGCCTCGAGGTTCCGGCGCGCGGCGAGCTGCGCTTCCACGGCCTCGACGCCGCCGCCGCCTTCGCACGCGCCCGTGGCGGCACCTGCGACGACGCGCTGGAGTTCGGCCGCGCCGGTCCGCTGCCGGGCGTCCACGCGTACATCCTGGGTGGCCCTGGCGGCCACGACACCACCGTCGCGGCGCTCGAGCTCGCGGGTCGCTTCGGCGCCCGGCTTGGCCCCGCGGGTCTCGTGATCGCCGTGCCGGCCCGCGGCACCGCGCTGTTCCTCGCCCCGCAGGCCCGCGGCCTGTGCCGCGCGCTCGCCCGCATCGGCCGCTTCCGCCAGTTCTGGTCCAGCGACGGCGACGACGACCCGACCAAGATCGCCGAGTCCCTGCGCTTCCTCGCCACCTGGACCGCCAACGCCCACGCCCGCCTGCCAGACCCCGTCTCGCCCGCGCTCTACTGGCAAACGGCCGACCTCCCGCTCGCGGTGCTCACCCCCGACACACGCGAGCCGTTCACGATCCCGGACGCCCTCATCGCCGCGTGATCCCATGTTTCACGAGCTTCACAAGCTGTCCCGAGAGACAGATCTTGCAAAATGCTCTGCGCGACCTCCGCTGTGGTCACCGCGAGTCGCCAGGAGGCTGACGTGTGACCACGAGGCCGATCTCGCCGGGGTCGTCCACGTGACGCATTAACATCGCATAATACCGCCCCGCCTCGAGGTCGAACACCTCCGAGGTGCCCTCCGGCAGGGTCTGATAGAAGGGGTCCTCGCAGCCGGAGCCGCAGCGTCCGACCACCACCTGCGCGGCCTGGAGGCCGGCGCCTGGCGCCGTCAGTTGATACGTCCCGGCCGCCTCAACCTCGAACGACCGCGTCGTCCACATGATCCCGGTCACCGGCCCCAGTACGTCCGCGCGTTCGCACCCGATCGTGGCCACGGCGGACCACCTCTGCGCGGGCCCCTCCTCCCACGGCACCACCGGCGCGCCGCACTCGACCAGCGCCGGGCGGACCTGCGTATTGGCGCACACCGGCACCTCCCGGTACGCCGCCAGCACCTCGTCCAGCGTCTCCCCGGTCACCTCCAGCATCACGCGCTCCTGCTCCGCCCGTGGCCGCCCCGACAGGTGCCGGCGAGTCAGTAGCGCGAGCCGGTCGGCCCCGTAGCGCCGGAGAAAGAACCACGTGAAGTGCGCGGCACGACCATAAAATTCCCCCGGCAGGTTATTATATCTGGTGTCTTTATGGTCGAGAAGATCCTCGATCGAGGCCTCAATGGTGAACTCGCCCCAGGGCAAGTTCTCGGAGAACAGCGTGGCCATGCCCTCGGCGATAAAGTCATCCGGCACGATATCATGCGCGCCGTAGATCGCATGGACCAGCTCGTGCGATTGGGGCACGTCAGGGCTGATGATAATATCCTCCCGGTAGCGATAGCACGCGAGCCCCGTGGGCGGACAGAAGTTCCCCACCACATCGGGCGGCACCCAGACGAAGTCGATCTGCGGCGGGTCAAGCCCGAACATCTCGCTCACCGCCACCACTTGCTTATCCATATAACTCAAAGACCCGGCGCAGAACCTCGCGTCTTCCTCCCGGTAGATATGGACGTAGGCCCCGGACACCCGGGCCTCGGGGAGGTCCTCCTGGCACCCCGCGGGTGCGCACCACAGGCCGATCGCGGCGAGCGTGCCCTGCACCTTGCCGGTCATGGCTGGCTCGCCCCCGGCGCGAACAGATCGATCGCACCCGCGGACGCGTACACGACGGACGGCCGCCCCTCGACGAGCACCAGCGCCCCCCCGGGATCATCACCGACGAGGTCGAGGATACCGTCACCCGTGAAATCCCCATGCACAGTCTCCATGGCGGCCAACCGCGGGAGCAGCGATCCACGCAGGTAGCTCGCGGGTCGCGGTGCTCCGGGATGACCTGCAAACGTCAGGACCGCGGCATAGCGCTCGCCTGGCGCGAATTCCAGGACGCCGTGCGTCATCACGAGCGTCAGCCCGGGCGTGCTCACCACATCAATCCCCTCACAGCTAAACCTGCGGACCACCCCCCCGACCGGCGCTCCGGGGATCTCCGCGTCACGGACGCCGAATGCCATCACCTCGCCGAACCTCCCGTCCGCGCCGCCACGAAATACCAGCAGCCCGTCCGGCTCCTCGCTAAACGGGTCGAACGAAGGGATGCCGCAGCCGACGAGGTCAAGCGCGCCGTCCCGGTCGAGGTCGACCGTCACCGGCCCCGCGCCCATCCCCCCCAGCTTCAGCGACTCGCGCACCACAAAGCCCTCCGCTCCTGTCGCTATGATCACCTGGAGCTCCGGGGTGGGCGACCATTGACTAAAAACCAGGTCGACCCGCCCGAGGCCGTCGATATCGACGACCTGCGGGTCCCCGCCCGTACCGGGCAGGACGACCGGCTGCGTCGCAAACGCGGATTCGCCGGCCGCGATATACGCCACCCGCTGTCCAGGCACGGGCTCGCTCGAGGTGAAGACGACGTCGGTCAGACCATCCCCGGAGATATCGCCGGCGACAATGGTATACGTGCGCTCGGCGACCGCCATGGACGCGGCGACCGTGAAGGTCCCGTCGCCCGCGCCTCGCAACGTCACCAGCGCGTCCTCTTCCAGCGAGATGAAGGCGGCGTCCAGATGCTCGTCGGCATCGAACGAGCCCACCACGAGGCTGCCAAGGTCCCCTGCCATCTCGCCGGGGAGCGCGAGCGCCGTCTCCAGCGCGCCAGCGAGCCGCACCTCGGCCGCGCCGGTGAACGCATCCATGAGCAGCAGGTCGTCGCGCCCATCGGCATCAAAGTCGGCGCTCGCCAGCACGACCGTACTCCCAGCTCGGATCGTCACGCCGGGGGATGCGTCGAATCGCGGCGCCGCGTGCCCACGTAGCAGCATGACCTCGCCCGTGTCATCGACCCTGCCCACCAGCGACTCCTCGGGTCGCTCGAGCGTGAGCAATTGATAGAGACGCCCCGCCTCCGGGGCCGGTAGCACCGACCTCTGCTCCGCAGGAAGCTCACCCTCCGCGGCGAGCAGTCCGTAACGCGACGTCAAGCTGAGCAGTTGCGGTCCGTCGCTGCCCGGTCCGGGCCCGAGGACGCCGACCGAGCCCGACACATCGGCCCGCGCCGACGCTGCCTCGAGCCCACCCTCCGCGGCCCCGGCGTGTACCACCACCTCCCCGAACAGCCCGCGGACCACGAGGTCCGGCGTATTGTCGTGATTGACATCGACGACGGTGGATTGCACGGGGCTGTGCGCCGTGGTCAATGATGAAGTGGATAAAGTGGATGAAGTGGATGAAGTGGATGAAGTGCTCGCCTCCACCCCCGTCAGCAGGCCGAGCTCCGTGTTCACGAGCCACAGCTCGCTCCTCCCGCCGCGAACGCTCGCCGCCAGCGCGGTCGTCCCTGGCGGACCGCAGAGCGGATCCCACGCATCAATACCGTCGTCCGTGATCGTGAAGGCGGCCAGCGAACCATCCAGCGCCCCGGCGACGACGACCTCCGGTGCGCCGTCGCCGTCGAGATCGACGATCTCCAGCGCGCGTGGACCCGAGCCCGCCGCGATGCGCGTCTCGACGGCGGCCCCCCGCGATGGGCACGAGAGGACGCTGATATCATCACCCGCGAAATTCGCCGTGACGATATCCACACAGCCGTCCCCGTCGACATCGCCGGCCGCGACCGCATGGGGCCGGCGCCCGACGGCGAAGCTCATGCGCTCGCCGACGAGCCCTCCCGACCCGGTAGAAACGACCCGCGTCACATGGACCCGGTCCTCCGTGGGGTCGGTCATGACGACCTCGGAGAGCCCATCCCCGTCGAGGTCGACCGCCGCCACGCGGCCCGCGAGGTCGAGGCTCACATACCCACGATCTGCAGCGCGCCCGTCCGCGGAATCGACGACCGCCGGGCACAGCCCGTTGTCCGGGGCGACATCGACCGCGCCCGTACACCCCGCGTACGCGACCGCGAGGCCGCACAGCCGCCACAGTTGCTCACGGGCCATCATCGGCCTCGATGACCTTGAAAGGCTCGATGCTCGCGAACGGCGCGAAGGACTCCGCCCCGAATGGCGCGCCGTTATTCTTGGGCGACCGCATGACTGTCGAGCGTGCGCCACGTCGGCGACGCGTGTCAAGGGATCGGGCCACCTCTCCATCCTGGCGACACGGCGAGATCACGAACGACGAGCACCTATGGATGACCGCAAAGACGAAACAGTCGCATCATATCGCGGGTGCGCCTAATGCTGTACTCGGCCGACCCAGCCGTGGTGCGGCGCCGGCATGTCGCGGGTGCCCGGCTCGGTGTTGCCGGCATGGGCATGGTCTATGCGGCCTACGACAACGACCTCGATCGCAAGGTCGCGATCAAGCTGTTGCACGAGGGCGTCGGGGTCGCCACGCCTGACACGATCGGTCATAGCCGCCTGCTGCGCGAGGCCCAGGCGATGGCCAAGATCTCGCACCCGAACGTGCTGCAGGTGTTCGAGGCTGGGACCCACGCCGGGCAGGTCTACCTCGCGCTCGAGTTCATCGAGGGCAGCACCCTCGAGGCGTGGCTGACCGCCGCCCCGCGCAGTTGGCAGGAGGTCGTCGCGCTGTTCCTGCAATGTCAACGTGGCGCGGGGGCTCGGCAACCTCGGCGCGCTCGCGGGGCAGCGCGGGGACCTGGACCAGGCGCTCGCGCTGAGCGAGCGGGCCCTGGCGATCTTTGAGCGCAAGGTCGGCCCCGAGAGTAGCGAGCTGCTCTCGGTGCTCGGCAACCTCGCGGACGCTGGCGGATTGCCGGTTCCTGCGGGCGCAGGCGATCGTCGACATCGGCGGCGACCGCGACGAGGCGCGCACCCTGGCCCGCCAGGCTCGCGCGGTGTTCGGCGCCTATAACATCAAGATTCGCGCCGCCGAGGTCGAGACCTGGCTGGCACGCAACAAGCTCTGAGAAGCTTTAATGGGACGGAGGAGGAGGGATTCGAACCCTCGGTGGAGTCACCCCCACGACGGATTTCAAGTCCGCTGCCTTAGACCGCTCGGCCACTCCTCCGGGGGCCGGAGTATGGGGAAGCGCGGGCGGGTCGTCCAGGGGCTTTCAGCGCTCGCGCAGCAGCTTTTCGGCCTCGGCGCGCGCGGGCGCCTTGGGGCCGGCCAACTGCAGGTATCGGGTCAAGGCGACCCGCGCCTCGCCCTGGTGGCCGATGCGGTGCTGGGCCCGGCCGAGCCACAGGTAGGCGTCGGCGAGCCAGTGGGTGCCGGTGCCGCCGAGCACCGCGCGAGCGAGGTGCGGTACGCCGTCGGCGGGTCGTCCGAGCTCGACCGCGGTACGCCCGGCCCAGTAGAGCGCCTCGTCGGGGTTGGGTTCGTGGTCGATCGCACGGGTGAAGCTTTGTAGGGCCTCCGGCAGTTGTTCGCGTTCGCGGAGCGCGAGGCCGAGAGCGAGGTGCGCGCCCGCGGGGGGCTGGGGGGCCCGCGTGACCGCCTGGAGCTCCGTCACTGCCTCGCGCGCGAGGCCCTGCGCCAGCAGGCTGCGGCCGAGCAGGTAGCCGGCCTCGAGCTGGCCCGGGTCGAGCTGGCGGGCCCGGCGAAACGCGGCGAGGGCGTCCTGCGGCTTGCCAGCGCGCTCGGCGATCTTGCCGGACCACAGCTCGACCTCGGCGTCGGCGACCTTCGGCCGTGCCAGGCGGATCTCCGCGGCGGCCTCGGGGATGCGCTCGCGCTCGTAGAACACGCGGGCCTTGGCGAGGTGCGCCTCCCACGAGCTGGGGCTGCGCTGCAGCACCTTGTCGATGTTCTGGTCGGCGGCCTCACGGTCGCCCTGAGCCAGGCGCAGCAGGGCGTTCATCACGACGACCTCGTCGCTGGCCTGCGGGTCTTCGGCGTAGGGCGAGAGCAGTTGGCCCAACTGGGACAGGTCGCCCTCACGCAGATACAGCCGACCGAGCGGGCCGATCAGCCCGGGATAACCGCCGGTGCGGTCGAGCACGGCGAGCAGGTCGACGCGTCCGGCCGCGCTGCGGCCTTGCTCGATCGCCAGCGCGCCGCGGCGCAGTTGGGCCGCGTTGTCGTCGGGGTCGGCGAGCAGCGCCGCGTCGAGCACGGCGACCGCCTGGTCCTTGTGACCTGTCTCAACGAGCAGGTTGGCGTGCGCCAGTCGGAGCGCGCGAAGCTGCGGACGGATCTGCTCGCGCGGGTCCTCGCGCAGGCGCGTCTCGGTCGCGACGATCGAGGCCAGCGGCTCGGCGCCGCCGATCCTCACGCGCAGCTCGGCGAGGGCGATCGCGGCGGCCGCGTCGGGGCTCTCGGCGAGCACCGCCTTAAACGCCGCTGCGGCGTCGTCGCTGCGCCCGCGCATCACGTGCAGGCGACCGCGCAGCAGGGTCAACTGTCGGCGCTCCGCCGCGTCGAGGTCATCGAGCGCGGCCAGGCGGTCGACCGCCCGCGTCGCCGCGCTCTCGTTGCCCGCACCGATCGCCAGCTCGGCTTGCAACACCAGCGCCTCGCTGTCCTCCGAGGCGCGCAGCAGCGGTGTCAGCTCGATCTGCGCGCGGCCAGGGTCGCCGATCGCCAGCAACAGCCGGACCTGCGCCAGTTGGGTCGGCAGGTGCTGAGGCGCCAGCGAACGCGCGCTGTCGGCGAGGTCGCGGGCCTTGCGAGCCTCGCCTCCGGCCGCCGCGACCTCGGCCTGCAACACCAGCAACTGCGCGTTGTGGGCCTCGCTCGCGCCCGGCACCGGCCGTTGTTGGTCGGCGAGCGAGCGCGCCGCGTGCAAGCGACCGCGGGCCAGCAGCGCCCGCAGCAGCGCCTGTTGATACAACGGGTGGTCCGGGCGCGCCGCCGCGGCGCTTTGCAGGTCCGTGAGCGGGGTGTCGCGGCGGGCCGCGAGGGCCGCGGTCACGACGACGAGGGCTGCGGCCGCGTCGCCGGGTCGCAGCTCGAGGGCCTGGTGCGCCGCGCGGGCGGCCGCCTCGTCGTCGCCGCGCTGCTGGGCCGCGAGGGCGCGGTACAGGAGGGTGCGCGGGTCGTCCTTGCTGGTGAGCAGCGTCTCGGCCTCGGCGACCTCGCCCGAGGTGAGCAGCGCCAGTCCGGCGACCCGGTCGGCGCGCGGGTCCGCGGTCCCGGCCTGCTCGCGCCACACCGCCGCGGCGCTGCGACGGACCGGGTCGGGACCGTAGCGCATGTGCATGGCCAGCGCCGCCTCCGCGCGACCCAGGGCATCGCCGTGCGCCTCGGCCTCGGCGAGCGCCGCCCGGTACTCGCTGACGCGGTCGGCGTCGAGGCGCGCGTCCTGGGCCGCGAGATATCCCTCCGGCCATGTCTTCAGGGACATGTCCGAAGTGCCAGGCTCCTCGCCGCGCAGCCCCGGCCCGCGCTCGAAGTAGAACCACCACAGCCCGGCGAACGCGAGCACCAGCGCGCCGAGGCCGACGTACGCGAGCGCCGGCGGGTCGGGCTGGGCCACGACTGGCGCGAGCCGATGCAGCGGGCGTGGCCGCGGCGCCCGCAGGCTCCCCCGCCCTGCGCTGCTGGACGCGCTCGTGGAGGCGGCCGGAGTCGGCGCATGGGATGGATGGGATGGATGGGACAGATAGGTCGACGGCGTGGGTGCGGCGGGGTCGTGCAGGTCGTCGATATCGAGGTCGACGTCGTCGGGGCGTGTGCTCCCCGACGCCAGCGTCGACGCGACGGTCACCTCGATCGAGGCCGACGCGGTGAGCGAGCTCAACTGCGGCAGGTCGAGCTCGGCGCTGCTGTCGAGGTCGCTGGTGATCGCGGTCATCGCCGGCACGGTGATCCGCCGCGCGACCTTCGGGATCGTGAACGGCCGCGACGAGGCGACCGGCGCCGGCAGGTCGTCGAGCTCGTGGTTCTCGTCGCTGCGGACCAAGAAAGTGGGCGGGGCGTCGCGGACGCTCGTGTCGCGTCTGTCCTGCGGGACAGGTGGTGATCCTGGGAGCGCGTCGACTCCGGGCGCGTCGTGGCTGTCCTTCGGGACAGGTCCCGGCGCGGGCTTTTGGTCGGCCACCACGGCGCGCGCACGCACCGGTAGCCCCGGAAGCGCCGGTACGAGGCCCGCGGCGCCCGGCGCCGGCGCGGCGACCGGGGCGGGCACGCGTCGGTCGAACGACGCGGGCGGCGCGAAGGCCCGCGGCGCCGCCGGCATCGGCGCCGCCGGCATCGGTGGTGCCGGCATCGGTGGTGCCGGCATCGGTGGTGCCAGGCCCGGGCCGACCCCGCGACGTGGCAGTCCCTGGGGCGGCAGCACCGGCGCCGCGAACGGCGACCGGACCGGCGCGGCGGACGACTGCGTGCCGTCCTTGCCGACTGCCGGGACCGCCACTGGCGGGTCGCCCGTGCCGACCTCTGGCACGGCGCCGGAGCCTGACGCGCTGGCCCCGGCGCGTCGCCACACCGTGCCGAGCGCGACCGGCAGCGGTCGCTCCGGCTCAGGCGTGCGCGTTGGGGTCCCGCAGTTGGGGCAGCGCTCGGGCGGCTCCGGGCCGTCGCTCAGCGAGTACGCACATTTGCGGCAGCGGAGCATGGTGGGCGACGGGGTGCGAGGATATCACCACGCGGCCGGCGGCGGTCTTGCGGCGGCGACGCCAGCGTGTAGGCTCCCGCCGATGATCTTGCGCGATCCCGTTCACGGGCTGATCTCGTTCACCGGCGCGGCAGAGCGGTGGATCTCGCGGCTGCTCGCGTGTCCGGAGGTCCAGCGCTTGCGCCGGATCCGCGCGCTCGGGCTCGCGTCGCTGGCCTTCCCTGGCGGCGAGCACTCGCGCTTCGCCCACGCGCTCGGCTCGGCCCACGTCATGCAGCGTTACCTCGACCGCGTGCGCACGCTGGAGGCCGAGCTCCCGCCGCACGACCGCATCGACGACACCACCGCCCTCGCCGCGTTGGCGGCCGCGCTGCTGCACGACCTCGGTCACGGGCCGTACTCCCACACCTTCGAGACCGTGCTGCCGAACTCGCCGCGCCACGAGACCTGGACCTCGCGGATCTTGCTCGACCCGGACACTGAGGTTCACCGCGTGCTGGCCGAGGTCGACGCGAGCATGCCCGCCGTCGTCGAGCGCCTGATCCACGGGCACAGCCCGGTCGGCCACCTCGCGCGCGCCGTCTCCGGCACCTTCGACGTCGACCGCTGCGACTACCTGATGCGCGACAGCTACATGACCGGCGTGCGCTACGGCCTGCTCGACGTCGACTGGCTGCTCGCCTCGCTGCGCCTGTATGTCCCGAAGGACAGCGCCTCCGCGCGGCTCGCCGTCGACGGCGAGAAGGGCCTCACCGCCGTCGAGGGCTTCTTCCTCGCGCGGCTCTACATGTACCGCCAGGTCTACCTGCACAAGGCGGTGCGCGCGGCGGAGCTGATGATCCGCGCGCTGTTCGCTCGCCTGCTCGAGCTCGGCCCGCAGCCCGGCACCCCGCCTGTCCTCGCGGACATCTTGCTGGGCCGCGAGGTCTCGGTCGGCGCCTATTTACAGCTCGACGACACCACCCTGATCTCGGCGATCGCCGCCTACGCCCGCGGCCCCGACCCCTTGCTCGCCGAGCTCGCTGGCGGGCTGCACGACCGGCGCTTGTTCAAGACCCTGCGCCTGGCCCCCGGCGCCGACTCGGCGGAGGCCAAGGACCGCCTCGACGCCGTGCTGGCCGCGGCCGGCCGCGGCCCGGCCTACCTCGGCACCATCGACTGCGTGCAGATCGACGCCTACACCGACGACGAGGCGATCGGCGTGCTGCGCTCCGGTGGGCGCGTGCAACGGCTGGTCGACGCCTCGCCGGTGCTGCGCGGCCTGAGCCGCGAGCGCTTCGTCCATCACCGCGCGATCTTCCCGCCGAGCGTGCGCGCCCGCGTGATCGCGGCCCTCGCTGACCTGACCTGAGAGCCAGCTTCATGCCCCGCAAGTCGTCCCGCCCCCGCTGTCCTGTCTGTGGCCTGCACCTCGAGCTGTGCCTGTGCGAGGCGCTGCCGCTGCGCGACCTCTCGACCCGCTTCGTCGTGATCCAGCACAACCGCGAGCGCAACAAGCCGACCAGCACCGGGCGGGTCACCGCCGCGGTGCTGCGCGCACCGATCGTGTACTTCGGGGCGCAGGGCGAGTCGCTCGACACCAGCGCGCTCGTCGACCCGAACACCGACTACTTCGTGCTGTTCCCCACCGAGGACGCCCCGCCCGTCGACGACGCCGCCACCACGCCCGCGCCGGGCCGCCGCCGCTGCTTCGTCATCCTCGACGGCACCTGGCAGCAGTGCTCGCGCATGGCCCGGCGCGCCCCCGTCGTCGCTGACATGCCGCGCCTGGCCCTCCCGCCCGGACCGCCCTCGCGCTGGGGCGTGCGCACCCCCCCGAACGCGGCGGCCGTGTGTACCTTCGAGGCCGCCACGCGGCTGGTCGCGCTGCTACACGGGCCCGAGGCCGCCGCGCCGATGGACACTTTCTTCACCGAGCTCAGCGCTCGCATGCTCGGCATGCGCGGCCGGGTCCCCGAACAAGCCGGCGACGACTGAGGAAGAAGACCGGGGTAAAAACGGCAGCGGCTTAAAAGCCGAAAGCCCCGAGGGCGAACCCTGGAGGCTTTCTTGTGCGGGGCGGACGGGACTCGAACCCGCGACCTCCGACGTGACAGGCCGGCGTTATAACCGACTTAACTACCACCCCTCCCACGTTGGCCTTTGGGGGCCGACAGGGACCGGGAGAATGCTGTACGCCCCCCCGGCATGTCAAGACCGATCGTAGGCGTCCCGTCGATCGTTCGCGGGGGACCGGCAGGGCTGGATCACTACTGTTCGCCCGACTGGACCGCTACATGGTCACGAGTTCCAGACGTGGACGTGGCGACCCGGAGTGATGACAAGCGCGAAGCCGTGGAGAGATCTCCGCCGTCGACGGCAGCCGAGCGCCCGAGTCGGGCACCAGCTCCTGGGCCGTGAGCAAACTCGAGATCTCTCCACAGCGAACCCCAAACCCGGCTCGAACCGCGGGATCACGCCAGCAGCCACGCAGCGGCCTCGATCGCCACGACCTCGAGTGAACCGGCCGCGAGCACGACCTCGAGGCCGCCCCGACCACCGCCGCGTGGCGACCTGTCCCTTCAGCCAGGTCCACGATCAGGGCTTACGCGCGCGGATCAGCAGGCCCAATCCCAGGCGCGCGCCGAAGCGCTTGATCAGCTTCCGCGGATAGACCGCCCACAGCAGGCGGTGGACCGGGCTCTGGTAGCGCGCGGACGGTCGCATCGCCAGCAGGTCGCCGGCCAGCAGCGCCGTCTCGAGCTCCACATCTTCAAAGCCTCGCATCAGGGCCCGCGCCTCGGCGAGCGTATAGGCCTTGGTACCGGGGCTCTCGAGGTGTTCGTAGATCGCTCGTCGCGGGCTCAGCCACGGGCGCAGGCGGGCGGCCCCGTGTACGGCCCACAGCATCAGGCCGGTCCACGAGGGCACGTGGTAGATCATCAAACGCGTCTCACCGCCGGGCCGCAGCACCCGCAGCACCTCGCGGATCGCAGCCGCGGTGTCGGGCGAGTGGTGCAGGACCCCGTACGAGTACACGAGGTCGAAGCTCGCGTCGGGGAACGGCAGGTGCTCGGCGTCGGCGACCTGTAGCGGGACCTCGGGGTCGCCCTCGGCTGACATCGCGTCGACGCGCGCGCGGCACTCGGCGAGGCTGTTGGGGCTGAGGTCGACGCCGGTCGCCCGCGCCCCGTTGCGGATCCACTGCACGAAGTCGGTGCCAGCGCCGACACCGATCTCCAGCACCTTCAGGCCGGCCGCGTCGGTGAAGCGGGCGAAGCCGGGGATGTGCGCGTCGACGGCGTAGCGCTCCGCCTCGGCCCGGGCCTGGCGCGCACGCGGGTCGTCGCCCTCGAGTCCACGCGTGCCGCAGGGCTCACGGTCCCAGTGCTCGCGGACGCGGGCCTTAAGCCCGGAGGGCGCTGCGTCGGGCCCGGAGGGGTCGTCGGGTGCGTGCATCCGGGCGAGCTTACGCGAGTTCGGCCGGCGCGCTAAGCTGCGCCGACATGTGCGGGATCGCGGGGATGATCGGTCGATACGACCCGGCGTTGCTCGCAGCGATGACCGCGAGCTTGCGACACCGCGGACCCGACGGCGAGGGCATCCACATCGATGGCCCGCTCGGCCTCGGACACCGACGCCTCGCGGTGCTCGACCCCTCAGGCAGCGCGCAGCCGATGGCCAGCGTCGACGGTCGCAGCTTCGTCAGCTTCAACGGCGAGATCTACAACTTCAAGGCGCTGCGCCGCGATCTCCTCGCCTCCGGGCAATCACTGCGCACGCAAGGCGACACCGAGGTCCTGCTCGCCGGTTACCAATATTGGGGCCTGCACGGCCTGCTGGGGCGTCTGCGCGGCATGTTCGCGTTCGCCTTGTGGGACGCCGCCTCGCGGACCCTGGTGATCGTGCGCGACCGCCTCGGCATCAAGCCGCTGTACTACGCGACGCTGCCGGACGCCGCGCTGCTGTTCGCCTCGGAGCCGAAGGCCCTGCTCACCTGCGCCGAGGTCGACCGCGGCCTCGACCTCGTCAGCCTCGACGCTTACCTCGATCTCTTCTATGTCCCGCCGCCGAGGTCGATCTTCGCTGGCATCCGTCAGCTCCCGCCCGGGCACCTGCTGACCTGGCGCGAAGGACAGGTGAGCGTCGAGCGCTGGTGGGACGCGCCGCCCCGCGCTGCGGACCCGCGGCTGCGCACGCTCGCCGCCTGGGCCGAGGCGATCGAGCCGATCTTGCGCGAGGCCGTCGAGTTGCACACCGTCTCCGATGTCCCGCTCGGCGCGTTCCTCTCCGGCGGCCTCGACTCCTCGGCGATCGTCGCGCTGATGGCCGCGCGCTCGAGCCGCCCGGTCGAGACCTTCTGCGTCGGCTATGGGGCCGAGGGCGCGTCCTATGAGGAGCGCCCGGTCGCCCGCCGCGTCGCCCAATTCTTCAACACCAACCACCGCGAGCTCGAGCTCGACATCGACCTGCTCGGCGACCTCGAGCCACTCGTCCGCGGCTTCGACGAGCCCTTCGGGTCGTGGGCCGCGCTGCTCAGCCACCGCCTGTCCGCCTTCACCCGCCAGCACGTCACCGTCGCGCTCGCCGGCGACGGCGGCGACGAGGTGTTCGGCGGCTACCCGCGCTACCTCGGCCTGCGGCTCTCCGAGCACCTGTCCCATGCGCCAGGTCCCATGCTCGAGCTGGCCCGGCAGTTGCTCGCGCGCGCCGGTGAGCCGACCACCGCGCGCAGCCTGCGACGCTGGGCCCGGCAGTTCCTCGCCGGCTGCGAGCTCCCGCCCGCCGAGCGCTATGCCACCTGGGTCGGCTACGCCCCGCCGGCCGCCCGCGACCGCCTGTACACCGCCAGCACCCGCGCCCGCGTGAGGGCTGCCGGCCGTCTCGCCTCACCGGTCGCCGCCGCCTTCGCCGAGCCTGTCCTCGGGGACATGGTCCAACGGGCAGGTTACGCCGACCTGCGCGGCTTTCTGGCGGAGAACGTGCTGCGCGGCTCGGACCGCATGAGCATGGCGCACGGCCTCGAGGTTCGGGTCCCGTTCTGCGACCACGTGTTGGTGGAGGCGATGGCCGCCGCGCCGGCGGGGATGCGGGTGACGGCGTTGGCCTCGAAGCGCATCCTCCGAAGCATCATGCGCGGCAAGCTCCCGGCCGAGGTCTTGACGCGCAAGAAGCTCGGCTTCACCGCGCCGTTCGGCGTGTGGCTCAAGCGGGCCGAGGCCCAGATCGCAGGCGACCTCCTGCACCCGCAGCAGATCGCCCAGCGCGGGCTGTTCGAGCCGGCCGAGGTCGCAAGGCTGCTCGCCGAGCATCGCCTCGGTCAGCGAGATCACAGCCATCGCATCTGGTCCCTGCTCGTGCTCGAGCAGTGGCAACGCATGTACGACGAGTGATTGCGACCGGCGCAGGCGCGGTGGTACAGACCCGGTGGCCCCGATGCACGTCGACTTCAAGAGCCCCGAGTTTCGCCGCGACCCCTACGCCACCTACAAGCGCCTGCGCTCGGAGGCCCCGGTGCTGCGCCTCGATAGCCGGATGATGGGCCCCGCCTACCACGTCTCGCGCTACGACGACGTCAGCCGCGTGCTGCGCGACGACACCACCTTCACCAGTGACATTCGCAGCGTCAACGGCGGCAAGCCCCCGCCGTGGTGGACCCCCGGCCTGGTGCGCATGTTCCAGGGCAACATGGCCGGACAGGACGGCGCGCCGCATCGTCGCCTGCGCAGCATGGTCCAAAAGGCCTTCACGCCCGGCCGCGTCGCCGCGCTCAATGGCCGCGTCGAGGCGCTCGTGAAGCAGTTGCTCGACGCCGCCGAGGCGCAGGGCACCGTCGATCTGATCGCCGCGCTCGCGCTGCCGCTGCCGTTGACCGTGATCTCCGACATGATGGGCGTGCCGGAGGTCGACCGTCACGACTTCCACCGCTGGATGGCCGGCCTGCTCGACCTCGACGGCGGCGGCATCCTCCACATGCTCGCGGCGATCCCCCGGATGCGCCGCCTGCTCGCGTTATTTCGCCGGGTGATCGCCCTGCGCCGCCGCGAGCCCGGCGACGACCTGATCTCCGCGCTGATCGCCGCCGAGGAGGGCGGTAATCACCTCGATCCCGAGGAGCTGCTCGGCATGGTCTTCCTGCTGTTGCTCGCCGGCCACGAGACCACCGTCAACCTGATCGGCAGCGGCCTGCTCGCCTTGCTCGACCACCCCGATCAGCTCGCTGCGCTGCGCGATCGGCCGGAGATGATCGACACCGCGATCGAGGAGCTGCTGCGCTACACCAACCCGGTGCAGATGCCGGCGCCCAGGCACGCGCGCGCGCAGGTCGAGCTCGGCGGACACACCATCCCGCGGGGCGGCATGATCATCGCCTTGCTCGGCTCGGCCAACCGCGACGAGTCCCAGTTCACCGACCCCGACCGCCTCGACCTCACCCGCAGCCCCAACCGCCACCTCGCGCTCGGCCTCGGCGTGCACTACTGCATCGGCGCGCCGCTGGCCCGCATCGAGGCCCGCCACGCGCTGCTGGCCCTGCTGCGCCGCTTCCCCGACCTGCGCCTCGCCGTCCCACGCGAGCAGGTCCGCTGGCGCCGGTCGTTCGCGATCCGCGGCCTCGAGGCGCTGCCGGTGCGCCTGCGCTGAGCGGTCACTCCGCCCGCTCGAGCAGCACGGCGCGCGCGTCGACGTTGAGCAGTTGCGCCCCGCCCTCGAGGTTCACCAGCGGCCTGTCCCAATGGACATGTCCGCAAATTACAATTGCCTTGCTCCCGGCCACCGCTGCGCGGATCTCCGGGTTGCCACGCAGCGAGGCTTCACCGCCGTCGGGGCCCTCGTGCAACACCAGCAGGTGCGGCCGCCGGGCCACGCTGCGACGCACCGCCGCCAGGAAGTCCTCCGGCGCGCGACGGTTCGGCTTGCCCGGGTTGCCGCAGATGCCCCCGACCCCGGCGATGCGCAGACCGTCGAGCGAGGCCGCGTCGTCGTCGAGCAGGTGCACGCCCGTCTCGCGCACGAAGCGGCCCTGCTCCTGCTTGCCGCCGAACAGGTCGTGATTACCGGCGACCCCGGCGACCCAGCGAAACCCGCCAGCGAACGCGCGCCACACCTCACGCACATCGCCGGTCGCGCCCATGCGGTCGGCTCCGGGCGCGGCGAACAGGTCGCCGGCCAGCACGACGCCAGTGAACGCGGGGGCCGGGACCATCTCGAGCTCGGCGAGCATCGCGTACTCGGCCGCGAGCGCCTCGCCGAGCAGCCGCAGCTCGCCATCCTCGGCCCGGGCCCGGCCCTGCAGATCCGAGGTGATCAGCAGCGCGTCGAGCTCGGCCGGCAAACCCTCGACGACCCCGCGCAGCAGCGGCAGCCGGCGCAGCTGGGACCCGCCGCCCGGGGCCGCGTCGAGGTACTCGATCTCGTGGATCGGTGACGACCCCAGCCCTGCGATCCGCATACCGGCCGAGTATGCCAAAAGCCCGGCCGCACCACCGCGTGCGGTCGAGGTCACGCATCCGCGCCGCGAACTGGCGCGACTCGCCGCCGCCGTGTTACGCATGTCGCATGTCGGCTCCGCACGCGCGCGCTTGCCCGGCCTGTGGCCACGACACGGCGCGCTTCGCCTTCGAGACCGCCGGCTACGTCCACGTCCGCTGCGACCGCTGCGACACGCTCTTCGTCGCCGAGCTGCCGTCCGCGGAGCGCGTCGAGGCCACCTACCTCGCGCCGGATTATCACAGCTCGGCCATTGGCCAGGAGCAGCGCATGCGCGCCGAGGCCGACGCCCGCGCGCAGGTGCTACGCAAGTTCGGCTGCCGCGACATCCTCGAGATCGGCTGCGGCCCCGGGCACTTCCTCGATGCCGTCCGTGACCTCGGCATGCAGGTCGAGGGCGTCGACCGGGCACCCTCCGCCGAGGCCCCTCGTGCCCGCGGCCACACCGTCCACGAGGTCTGGCTGCAAGACCTCGAGCCCGTCACCCCGCGCTTCGATGCCGTCGCCATGTGGGAGGTCATCGAACACGTCAGCGACCCCGCCGCCATCCTGCAACGCGTGCGCCAGTGGCTGCGCCCCGGCGGCTTCCTGGCCCTGTCGACCCCGAGCAGCAGCGGCATCCCGGCGCGCATGCTCGGCTCGCGCTTCCCGATGGTATGCCCGCCGGAGCACCTGACCCTGTTTAGTCGCAAGGGCCTCGGCGCGCTGCTCGGCGGGGCGCGCTTCGACCCGGTGCGCTGGACCAGCTTCTCGGGCCTCGGGCGCGACCAACTGCGTCGCGGCTTCCAGCGCTTCCTGCTCGGCGGCAGCCTGCCGGGCCGCGCCGTCGCCAGCGGTCTGGCCGCGGTGGCCGAGCTCCCGGTGCAGTTGATGGACCGCGCCGGCCTCGGCAGCGGCTTCGAGGTCTATTCGGTGGCGACCCCCGACTGAGGTCACTCCGCGGGCGCCGCGACATACCCGCGCGACGCTCGCCTCAGGGCACCAGGCCGCTGCGTAGCAGGTTCCCGCGGCCGGTCGGCCATGGCAGACAGTTCATCGCCGAGCCCGGCACGCGATACACGTACACGCTCTCGAGCTTGTCCTCGGCGTCCTTGAGCGACACGACGATGTCGACCACGCCGTCCGCGTCGACGTCGCCGATCGTCGGCACCGGCATCGCCCCGCGGCGCGGCAGCGGCAGCGCGTGCAGCGGCTGCCCCTGCGCGTCCAGGATCACCAGCTCGCCGCGATCGGCGGCCGTGCTGTAGGTGTTGAAGACGACCTCCGGCGAGCCATCCGCGGAGAGATCGGCGATCGCAACGCCGGCCGTCATCACCGCGGCGTCTTGCGTATAGGTGTGACTCCATAGCGTTTGACCCGCGGCCGAGACCGCGTGGATCTGCCCGTCGAAGCCGGCGAACACGACCTCTAGACCCGGCTCGGCGCTGATGTCTGCCACGCTGACCTGGTTGGTGATCGCCACGATGTTGTCGCCGTAGTCCCACAGTCCCGACAGGTAGCCCGGGAAATGCACGGGGTCAGCGAAGGCCGGATGCCGCGCAGCATCGGGCCCGACCACCCACAGCGCCACACCCTGCTCGCGCTGGTCCTGCGCCGCATTTTGTACGCTCGCCAGCAAGATCACCTCGCGCGTGCCGTCGCCGTCGAGGTCGGCGATCGCCGGTGCGGTGTTGGTGAAGTGCGCCTGCAAGGCGGTCGCCTCGTCGTCGGCATAACCCTGCATCGACTCCGCCAGCGCGTGCAGGTAGCGCACGCCCGGGGTCTTCTTCGCGGGATAGACGGCAGCGGCGTCGAAGGCCTCGCCGCTGCCGTGGTGGATGCTCGCGTAGGCGTTGTCGTGCGGCGCGACCAGGTCCGCCGTGCCGTCGCCGTCGAGGTCACCCAGCGCGAGGTTCTGATCGTAACAACCCGCGAGGTAACACTTGTCGTCGCAACCACTGCTGCCGGCCGCGTTCGGCGGGAAGCCGGCCACCGGCTCGCCCTGCCCGGTCCAACCATTCACCACGTCCTGCGGGCCACCGCTCGCCAGCGCGGCCGCGAGATCAAGGTCGCCGTCGCCGTCGAGGTCGCCAGCCGCGAGGCTGCGCAGCTCGTCCTCCCAACTGACCGGAAAGCCAGGTACCGGCGCGCCCGCGGCGTCGAGCACGTGGACCTGCTCGCGGCTGGCGAACGCGACCTCGAGCCTGGCATCGCCGGTCAGGTCGGCCACCACCGGGCTGGCCCACACACGACCGTTGGCGGCGGCCTTCCACAACAAGGTGCCGTCGGCGTGCCACGCGAGCACCGCCTCGCCGCGCGGCACCACGATCTCCGGCGTACCGTCGCCGTCGAGGTCGGCGATCGCCGCCGAGCCGAGCCAGGCCTCCTCGTAGCGGTCCTTGAGGATCACCAGCAGCTCCGGCGCCGCCACTGTCGCGCTGCCACCCGCGGCCGCGCAGGTCGGCGTGGGCGGCTCGCTCGTCTCCCCGCCGGTCGGCGGGCTCGAGTCGGCGTTCGAGCTCGCCGAACCACTCGAACCACTCGAGTCCGCTTCACCGCCGCCGCAGGCGATCGCCCACGAGCACACCCACAGCCCCAGGCTCGCGCTTCGTCGCTTCATGCTCCCTCCGGAGCCCGAGTGTAACCCCGCGTCAGGCCGCCGCTCAGGCGGTCTGGCCGCTCAGGGCTGGCAGACCGCGTCGACGTCGAACTCGGCCTCGTAGTCGACGCCGGGCTGGCCGAAGCCGCGGGTCTGCGCGTACTCGTCCATGAAGCGCTGGTACAGCGCGGGATCGAAGGACTCGCCGACCTGCAGCCGCGCGTAGCGGCGCGCCATCTCGTCCTGGATCTCCGCGGCCAGCTCGCGGTCGTCCATGCGCAGCAGCCCCTGCTCGTCCAGCTCGGGCTCACCTGTCCCGAGAGGCAGCTTGCTGCGAAACATGCGCAGCATCGACGCCAGCGGATCCTCGAAGCGATCGCCCATGACATCGAGGAGCTGCGCCATGTAGTGCGGGACCCCCGGGATGCCGCCCGAGGCCTCGGTGACGACCGCCGGCCCCTCGACGACGACCGCCCGTCCGCCGACGCGAGCCTTGAGCAGCTCGTGCAGCGCCCGCGTATGAAACTCGAGGTCGGCCTTGGCCAGCCCGATGAGGCCCTCGCGGTACACGGGCGCGTTGAGCGGGTTGCCGCGATACGACACCGTGACCAGCGTGAAGCCGGGCGCGAGCAGGCCGGCGGCCGACAGCGCGTCGACCCACAGCTCGACGATGCGGCCGCCCATCACGTACTGGGTGGCGACGGCCTCCTCCGGGTTACCTGGCGGCAGCGTAAATTTGGCGATCTTCGGCAGGCCGTCGGGGCTCTCGCCGGGGCTCGTGAAGGTGAAGATGTCGGCCGCTTTGCCGAGCGGCTTGAGCACGCTCTGCACTGGTTTGCCGGTGCGGGGGTCGAGCGCACGCGGGGCCGCGAGCGCCCACACCAGGCCGTGAAGTTGTCCGTGGAAGTGCTCGCGGAGTTCGGCGATCGTCTGCTCGCGCACCGCCGGATCGAAGGCGTCGCCGGCCAGCGAGCGCGCGCCCAGGCCGAGGCCTCGCAGGCGCCGCTCGATCGCCAGGCTGCGATGAAACCCGGGCGACCCGATCTTGCGCTGCTTGTTCGAGCTGTCGGGCTGCGGGGCTGCATCAAAGGACAGGTTCAAGGTGTGCGCCCCGTGGCCCGCGCCGAGCACGGCCCGCGCCGCGCTGCCGAACCCGCCCGAGCCGCCGACCAGCAGCCAGTTGCCGCCCGCGCCCGCCACCGGCCGCTCCGGCGTCGCCGCGAGCACACGATCGACCAACGCCGCGGCGCCGGCCTGCGCCCCCACCGGATGAAAATTTCCCGGGTGGATCACGTTGCCCAGCGCGGGCACGAAGCGGAACTGAAACCGAGGCACGGCGAGCTGCATGACGCCTTGCCGTGTACCACAGGCGCGCCCGCGCCTGCTGCGCAAATGCGCACGCAGGCCCTCGCGCGCCCCCGTGCGAGCCCTCCGTGGGGCCCGCTCCCGCGGCCTTGCCTGGCCTGCGCAACGGCCCCATCCCACCCGATGGGATGGCCAGCCACGACCTCGACGGTGCAGGTCAAGACCGCCTCAAACCGAGGCACAACTCGCCGCGCGAGCCTCCACCTCCCTCGCTGACCCAGTCGATCCGGGAGTACGCGCGTGGCATCGCCGGCGGGCTGCTGTTTAGTCTCCCGCTGCTGTACACGAGGGAGATGTGGGAGATGGGCATGGTGGCCGGACCCGGCCGACTGCTCGTCGGACTCGCCTTCGGCTTCCTGCTGCTGCTCGGCTACAACCGCTACGCCGGCCTGCGCTGCGACGCCAGCTTCATCGAGGTGATCATCGATTCGGTGGAGGAGCTCGGGCTCGGCCTGGCGCTCGCCGCCGGCCTCCTGTGGCTGCTCGGCAGCATCGACGGCGACACCCGGATGCCGGAGCTGATGGGCAAGGTCGTGATCGAGGGCCTCGCGGTCGCCATCGGCGTCTCGGTCGGCACGGCGCAACTCGGCGGCGAGACGCCCGGTGTGGTCGGCGATGATGAGGATGATAATGGTGATGATGATGAGAGCTGCGTCGAGCAGCAGCCGGCCGACACACCCGAGGAGCGGGGCCCCGCATGGTTCGCTGGGCAGCTCACTCTGGCGACCTGCGGTGCTGTGCTGGTGGCCGCCAACGTCGCCCCGACGGAGGAGATCGAGGACATTGCGCGCGCGCTCTCGGTCGGGCAGCAAGTCGGCCTCATCGCCCTCACTGTGGCGATCGGTGCGCTCGTCCTGTACTCGAGCGACTTTCGCGGGTCTCGTGACCACGTGCTGTTCCAACGCCGCACGGACGTGCTGTTCGGCGCCCTCGCCACCTTCCTGGTCTCCATGCTCGCCGCCGCCGCGTTGCTGTGGTTCTTCGGCCGCTTCGACGCCAACGGCCTGGCATTTTGCCTGGCCGAGACCATCGTACTCGGGTTCCCGACGGCGATCGGCGCCTCGGCCGGGCGCCTGCTCTTGCAACAACAACAATGACCGCCCCACATAAAAACTGGCTCGAATGGACGGTCTTCACCGCCGGCCTCCTGCTGCTGATCGCTACCACCGGATATCTCGGCTTTCAGGCGCTGGTCCACGACCGTCGACCCGCGACGCTGCGGGTCACGCTCGGTGAACCATGGACGCCCGACGACGCCGACCCCGCGCGCGTCGTCGTGCCGGTCACCGTCCACAATGACGGCGGGTATACGGCCGCCGAGGTCAAGGTCGAGGTCGCCGTGGTCCGCGCGGGCATCGACCTCCCCGGCGAACGGCGCGAGCTGACCTTCACCTTCGTGCCGCGCATGTCCTCGCGCGCGGGGGCCTTGACCTTCGAACACCGGCCCGCCCCCGACGAGCTGCGCGCCCAGGTGCTCGGATACCTCGAGCCTTGAGGCCCTGGGCCCACACAATCACATCACTTCGGGAGCCTCGGCTTGTGCTTTTTGAGCCACGGCATCTCTTGCGCGACCATGCCACCGGTGACGTCGATCGACCCGAGGTCGACGACCTGACCCTCCTTCATGTGGCCGGTATCCTTGAGCCGCGTCGCGGCTTGAAACGCGATCTTCCAGCCCTCGGGGGTCTGCACCGAGATCCAGTAGGCGGCCAGTGGGAGGTCGCGGAGCTCCATCGATCCGTTGGCGGTCGTCGTCGTGGCGAAGGTCGGCTCGCTGCCCTCGCACGGGCGCGGCTGGATCAAGAGCGCGTGGGGGCACAGCTCGACGGCCGCGTTTCGCAGCGGCAGACCGCCGAGATAGACCTCCGCGCGCAGGCCCCCAGTTCGCGGCGCATCGACCAGCGGCAACAGCTCGGGGCCGCGGCCGCGTGCGAGGATGTCGTTCGGTGAACCGACCATCCCCGGCAACGTGCCGACCGGCCATATGCGGCGCGCGTCCCCCGAACCAAACACCGCGAGCCCGGCCGTGGTCACCGCCCACAGCCGGCCCTGCGCGTCGCCGGTGACGTGGCCGACCGATCGCCCCGGAATATCGCGCCCGGCGAGATAGGACCTGCGCTTGCCGTCCAGGCCGACGATCGTGGCGCGGTCGCCCACACCCTCGACCCACGCGCTGCCCGACGGCGGTGCCACCCGCGTGACCACGTCGCGCCCCGAGGCCGGAGTACTTGGCACCACGCGCACGAAGGCCTGCGTCGAGAGCCGGAGGTGCACGACCCCGTCGGCGTCCATGAACATGTCGTGGATCTCGGCGCCCTTGAGGCCGAGCGCGGGATCCATGCTGCGCCATACGTCGCCCTCGCGCAGGTACAACGAGCGCAACGCGCTGGCCCACACGCGGCCGACGCGGTCCACCAGGATGCCGTTCATTTGGTGGCGGACGTCGAACTCGGCGGCGAAGCCGGCGACTGGCCCCGGGGACAGGTCCTGCCAGCGTGTGCCGTCCCAGCGGACCACGGTGGTCTCGTCGTAGGCCCAGATCTCCGCGTCGGAGATCGGCGCGAAGCCGACGAGCGAGCCTCCGTTGGTCGGCGCCTGGTCGCGGGTCACCCGCACCAGCGCGTCGTCGTCGATGCGGTACACACGATCGAAGCCGAGCACGTACGCGACGCCCTCCGGGCTGAGGCCGAGGTGCCAGGCCCGTCCGCCGTCGTCGGTGCGCAGTTCAGTCACCGCGCCATCGGTGATGCGGAGCACCGTGCCAGGATCCGCCGCGATGTAGACCGGCTCGCTGCTGTCGAGCTGGGCGGCGCCCGGGCGCGCCAGGCTGGTGATCGTCGCCTTGCCTTCGATCTCGGCGAGGACCTCGACGACCCGCTGCCAGCGCGTGGCATCGGTGACCGCGAGGCGCAGCGGGCCGCCGCAGCTCGCCAGTTCGCTCGCCAGCGTCGCCAGCGTCGGCGCGCCCTCCCGGCCCGGGCACCGCACGACGATCTTCTCGGGGCTGAGCAACAGCTCCGTGGTCGAGGCGACGCCGGGACCGACGAGCGGCAAGCTGGCGAGCGGATGCAGCGGGTCGGGGATCACCACGCGTGTGTCGATCTGAGGGTGGCCCGCGTCGATCGCCGTCCATGCCAGCTTGCCGACGGTCTCCCACTTGATCCCCGGGTCGGCCGCGATAGCGAGTCGCAGAGTCTCTTTGGGACGGTCTGGATCGGACGCGAGGGCCTCGGCTTGGTCCGCCTCCGCGGCGAGCTCGCGGTGCAGCTCGAGGACCCGCGCTCCCTCGTGGTCGGCGCTGGCGAGCGCGCCCCCGGTCAGCGTGACGACACGTCTGAATCCGAAGGTGACGCCGTCCTGCGCGACGTAGATCGTCGGCACGCCCCCGGCGGCCGCGGGCCCGCGCGCCACTGCCGGGAGCTGCGGCAACTTACTCATGTCGTCGAGGGCGTAGTCGGTCCCGAACAGGATCGGTCGTACCAGCGCGCGCGCGACCGCGGGTGGGGCACCATCGTCGAGCAGCCAGAGGTACAGCGCGTGGCTGTTGAGCCCGGTCGGGTCCCCGAGGTTGCGGCTCAGCTCGTCGAGCGTGACGAGGCCGATCTCGCCGAGCTTGCAACCCTCATAAAACACCGGGGCCCGCTGGTCCGCGGCCACCGTTGCGACCTCTTCGAGCAACCGCTGATGGTCCGGGCAGTGCGCGCGAAACGGCCGCATGCCCCCCGCGTCTTTCCACAGCGGAGTGCCGAGGTCCATCTCATGGCTGCGGACATCGGGGACCGGATTCACGCCATACTTGAGGAAGCCATGGTATCCGGACGGCAGCTCGCACGCGCCTTGGAGCCCGCGCACGGCGAGTTGATAGTCGGGCAGGATGCCGGTCGCTGGCTGCCAGTCGGCGAAGTGTTTGTCGGTCGCGTCGGCCGCGGCGCGCAGGGCCGCCTGGTCGCAGTGACCTCCGCGGGTCCATGCCCCGCAGCCCGAGAGGAACGCCAGACTCACCGCGAGGAGAAGTGTCCGCACACGACAGGGTCGCACGCGCGGCCGCGGTCGCCAACCCGCGGCTTCGCCCGCGCGATCAGCCCGGCGGGATGCACAACTGCGACTTCGGCAGGCTGTTGTTGACCTCGTCGCACTCGTTGAGCACGCCCATGCCCATGCCCAGGCCGTCATCGTCGGCGACCGCCCACACCGTCACCGACTCGAACTTGCCGGGGATCGACAGCGACACCTTCTCGGCGGCGCCGGCCGCCAGCGTGCCCTGGGTCTGCACCGTGCCGAGCAGGCCCATGTTCTCCTCGTAGAACGAGACGTTGACGCCCGGACCGACGCCGAGGCAGCCCTGGTTGGCGACGAACACCGAAAGATCGAGATTCTCGGAGCACACGCCCGCGTCGAAGTCGAGGTCGTAAGGGATGAGGTCAGGCGCGCAGAAGTCCGAGGCGCCCTGCACGTTGTTGCGGTAGCTGTTGTAGGTCGACCAGTTGTTATCCTCCATCACGGGGATCTCGCCAACCAGGCCGACATTCGTGATGTGATAGGTGTGTTGGTTCCACACCGGGCGCGTCGACACCCAGTTATCGAGGCTGTCTTTAAAGACCTCGATGCCGGCGTCGGTCACCAGCGACACGTTCGTGTCGTTGTTGGTCGAGAACACGATGTCGGCCTTGAAGTCGCCGTTCACGTCGGCGATCACCGGGTACTCGGTGCGCGTGCGCGAGGAGTTGCGGTCGCGAAACAGCACCTCCGCGTCGGTCATGTTCTTGTCGCAGCCGGGGCCAGGCGGGTTCAAGGCGCAGTCGGGCTCGGTGCCGGGGTAAATGCGAATGTAGGCCTCGTCGTTGTAGACGACCTCGTTGCGGCCGTCGCCGTCGAAGTCAAACACCGAGGAGCCGGTGACCTGCGAGGAGTCGTCCTCGGTCTCGGCCTTCCACAGCACGGTCATCATGTTGGCCTGGGCGTCGAAGGTGAACACGGTGTAGTTGGTCGAGCCGGCGACGCCGATGTCACGCAGGCCGTCGCCGTCGAAGTCGGCGACGTTGGGCGGGCCGCCAGTGCCGGCGATGGTGGCGGTCGCGCGGATCATGCCGGTCTGACCGTTGAGGACGTGGACCTTGGTAGCCGTCACGAGCACGACCTCGGGCTTGTCGTCGGCGTCGAAGTCGGCGATGCCGCAAAAGCCATCGGTGGCCGCGCTGGTCCACAGCACCGCGCCCGCGAAGTTGGCACCGGCGACCGTGCCGGTGGTCTTGTAGGCCGTGCGACCGCCGACCAGCTCGGGCCGGCCATCGCCGTCGAGGTCGGCCATGCAGGAGATCGGGCCCTGACCATTGAGGCCGATGCCCGGCTGGCCCTCGTACAGCTTCTTGCCGGTGTTGTCGAAGATCGCGGCGCCGAAGATGATCTCCGGGTCGCCGTCGTTGTCCATGTTGGCGATCGCCACGGACCCGCTGACGTCCGCGCCGGTGTAGGGGTCGGACTTCCACAGCGGGGTGCCGTCGCTGCCCTTGAACGCGAGGATGCGCTTGCCTTCACCGTCCGCGATGACCTCCGGCAGACCGTCGCCGTCGATGTCGCCGACGGCGAGGTTCGAGGTGCTGTTGCTGCGATACAGCGGGTCGGTCACCGCCCACAGCTTCTCGCCGGTGTCGCCGCGCACCGCACGGACCACGCCATCGCTCGCGGCCACCAGGTCCTTGTAGGTGTTGAAGATGACGTCGGGCACGCAGTTGTCGTCGAGGTCGACGACGATCGGGATCGACGAGACCTGATAGTGAGTCGGCATCACCTCGTCGTCCGAGGGCCAGTGCTTCCAGGTCGGCGTACACACCTTGGCCGTGCACACCTCCGCGACCTGACAATCGGTGTCCATCGCGCACGCAAACACCTTGCGCTTGCCCCACGTGAACAGCGGCTCGGGCTTGAACACGTTGACCGGCGGAACATACTGACAGGTCGGGTCGGCCTTCGAGGGCAAGCACAGCTTCTGCTGCGAGTCGCACACGAAGCCGTCATCGCAGGCGTTTTGCAGCGGCTTGGTCGCGCACACCTCCCCGTCGCAGGCGGGCCCCGGCGTCACGCACTCGCCGAGGTAACACAGGTCGCCCACGCCGCAGCACTCCTTGGCCTCGCCGCACGGCGGCGGGCCGCCGCAGTCGGGCACACACTCGCCGTTGTCACACTGCTCGCCCGCGCCGCAGCACTTGCCGGCGCACTTGGTCTCTTCGCTGCACACGCCGCCGGTGGTGCCCGCGGTGGTCTCGCTGGTGGCCGACTCACCGGTGGTCGGGTTGGTGCCCTGGGTCGTATCGCCGGTCAGCGTGCCACCCCCAGTGGTCGGGGTGCCGTCGCTGGTGGTCGCGGTCGCGGTGCCCGAGATGCTCGTGGTGAGCGAGCCTGTGGTTGCGGCGGTGTCGCTGGCGACCCGACCGTCGTCGCCGCAGGCGGTGAGGACGAACAGCAGCGCGAGACAGGGGCAAGACAGGCGATGCGATAGGGTCAACATGGGGATCGCATCATAGCGGCTCGGCGCGGGCGATAGCGCCACGCATGCACACTGTCACGATCGCGGATCGGAGCATGCACCGGCGCGTCCGCGCGCCCGGCATCACTGGCCCCCAATGCATCGGACCTGTGGACCTGTCCTCACGGACAGGTCCGCGGCTACTCGTACTCGACGACCCGCTTCTTGCGCAGCTCGACGATCATGCGGGTGAGCTCGAGGTCGTCGCCGGCGTAGGTGTCGAGCACGTAGGCCCAGCCGCGGCCCTCGGCGAGATCCTGAACGACGTCGATCTGCTCGGGCTTGAGGGTGTGCCAGCGGACCGAGCCAGGCGAGACGAGCGTGACCTCGGTGGTGTAGCGCGGGACCGGGGTCCGCTCGGCGAGGTGGACGATCTCGTCCTGCTGGCGGGCCGACTCCATCAACACGTGCTCGATCGACGCGACGACGGGTTCCTCACCGGTCTCGGCGCTGACGGCTTCGAGCGAGAAGGTGCCCTTGGTCCAGCCGAGCATCCGCATGACGGCCTTCTCCGGCCGCAGGCCCGGGGCGCTGCCCTCGAGGTTGGCGTTCGTGATGAAGCCGTCGCGCATGCACACGCGGCCGACGCGATTGGTCTCGCCGTCGCGAACATTGAGGTTGCCGGACTTGCGGCTGGCGGCGAGGAACTGGAGCACCCCCGCGAGCGGGATCTCCTCGATGCTGCCGGCCATGGACCGGTTGGAGAAGTCGAGGGTGGGGCGGGCACGGGACTGCTTCTTCTCGCCGGCTCGTGGCGCGGCGCCGACTTGGCTCGGCTTGGCGAGTTGCACGCTCATCAGGCTCGCGCCGATGGCCACGCGGTCACCGGGGCGCAGGCAGTGGTGCTTGACCGGGACGCCGTTGATCAGCGTGCCGTTGCGCGAGCCGAGGTCACGCACCCAGGTGCGTCGACGCTCGATGAAGAATCGGGCGTGCTTGCGGCTGACGGCGTCATCGGCGAGCACGAGGTCGGCCTCGCTGCTGCGCCCGACGATGAAGTGACGGCCGTCCGGGCCGAGGGGAAATTCCTCGCCCTTGTACTTGCCGGTCAGGAACTTCAACACGTGAATTTCCGCACTCATGGGGGCCCTGGGCAGCATAGGTGCCAAGCGGCGAGGTCGTCAACCGCTGGGTATTCCATGGCCGCTGCCGCCTAAACGGGTTAGGCTCGGAACGCGAGCGAAGCTGGCCGAGATCCCTCGTGGTGAACACGTGTGTACGCCCGGCAGTCTCGAACGCCCACGGTGGTCCCCATGCCCAAGCTTCCCTGGTTTCAGTCCCTGAAGGTCGTCGCGCTCGGTCTGGCAGTGCTCGGTGGCAGCGGCTGCACCCGCGGCACGATCCACGACCCGGCCCTGCAAGATCCCGACGCTGTGGACCCGCTGTATCAGCAACAGGTCGCCGCGCCCCCGGCGTCGTACCAGCCGGTGCGGGTGGAGAGTCAGATGTACGCGATCCCGACCGGCGCGCCGCAGCCGCACGGCTACGCGGCTCCCGGCGAGGGCGAGGTCGTCGCGGCCGATCCGAGCGTCGCGGCAGCCGCGGTCGCGGTCGATCCGAACGCGCCGGCCGGTGAGGTCGTCGCGGACCCCACGGATATGGTCGGCTACGAGACCCTCAGCGACGGCAGCAAGGTCAAGGTCGTCACTTACGTGCACACCTATTCCGAGCCGATCGAGAGCTACCCGAAGGTCTACTGGTCGGAGCGTTGGTACTACAACGTCAACGGCAACTTCGTGTTCTACAGCCCGTACTACGGCGGCTGGACCTACTACTGGGGCCCCCCCGACCCGCTGGTCTACGCGTGGAACGGTTACTACCCGTGGGCGCCCTACGCCTACGGCTTCGGCTACTACGGGCGCGGCTACTACTGGGGCGGCGCCGGGTACTACGGCTGGCACGCCTACGGCGCTGCGCCCTCGAACTACCAGCCGCTCAACCGCCCGAGCACGCCGAGCCGCGGTGGGCCGTCCGGCGGCGACCGTCACTCGATGAACGCCTCGCAGGGTGGTTCGAGCGGCGGCAATGGCAACGGGGCTGGTGGGTTCGACAGCAAGCGGCCCGGCGCCGGGATGGCCCCCGGGTCGAGTCGCCCGCAAGGCCTCGCCGGGGCACCCTCAGGTGCTCGCCCCGGGGCGCCCGGCAACCTGTCCGCTGGGGCAGGTACCAGGCGCGTCGCCGGTGCCAGCGCGCCGACCCTCGCGGCCGCACCCGCGGGTGGTGGGCAAGGTCGCGGTTACGCCGCGCCGGGCACGACCGGGGCCTTTAGCGCCGGTGGCGGCGCGCGGGCGTCGGGCGCCACGGGGGCCTCTGCCTCGTATCGTCCGACCTACGCGCCCTCGGCGATGGCCTATCCCAGCGGCGGTTCGCGCGGCGGCACCATGAGCGCCGGAGGTGGTTCGAGCCACCGTCCGAGCACATACACCGCGGGGGGAGGCTCGCGGGGGTCGATGTCGTCGGGACGCGGCAGCTACGTGCCCTCGGACAGCGGCTCCAGCAGCGGCAGCTTCCGCGGCAGCGGTGGCAGCTACAGCGGCGGCGGTCACAGCGGTAGCTCGGGCGGCTTTAGCGGCGGTCGGAGCGGCGGTGGTTTCAGCGGCGGCGGTGGTGGTGGTGGTCGCGGCGGCGGCGGCGGCTTCAGTAGCGGCGGCGGCGGCGGTGGTAGTCGCGGTGGCGGTGGCGGCGGCTTCAGTGGCGGCGGTGGCGGTGGTGGTGGTAGTCGCGGCGGTGGCGGTGGTGGTGGTCGCGGGCGCTGAAGCTTCTTGACGAGCTGTGCTTTCAGACCAGCTCACCGTGATGAGCGCGACGCGGACTCGACCTGGCCTTCGTGCCAGGTCGAGTCGCGTGGATTACCGGCACGATGCTGGGAAGATCGGCATGGATGACGCCGGGTTGGGGTACGCCGCCCCTGCCCGGCGCGTCTGTGCGCGGGTATGCTCTGCGTTCATGCCGACGCCGACGCTGAGCATCGAGCCGATCCCCTGTCTGCGCGACAACTACGCTTACCTCATCAGCGACGAGGACACGGGCGACGCCTGGCTGGTCGACCCGTCGGAGCCGGGGCCGCCGGGGGCCGTGCTGCGCCGTCGTGGCCTGCGGCTGCGGGGGATCCTCGCCACCCATCATCATCTGGACCACGTCGGCGGGATCTCGACGCTGCTCGACCAACATCGCAACGTGTGGGTGGCCGGGCACGCCCGTGACAGCGGGAGGATCCCCCGACAGACGATCCTCGTCGACGCACCGGCCGAGAACTTCGTCACCACCGAGATCAAGCTCGGTCGGGCCGAGCTGCAGGCGATGTACATCCCTGGACACACTCTGGGCGCGATCGCCTGGTATCTGCCCAACGAGGGGGCGCTCGCGGGCGACGTGTTCACCGGCGACACGCTGTTCGCCGCCGGCTGTGGCCGCCTGTTCGAGGGCTCGCCGACCCAGATGCACACCAGCCTGCAACGCCTGGTCGCGCTGCCTCCGGAGACCCGTTTGTGGTTCGGGCACGAGTACACCGAGGCCAACCTGCGCTTCGCCGCCGCCATCGAGCCGGACAACGCGGCGGTGACCGCCCGCGCCGCGGACCGTCGCATTTGCACGACCCCGACGACTGTCGCGCTCGAGCTGGCGACCAACCCCTTCGTGCGCGCCGCGTCGGCCGAGGTCCTGGCGGAGCGACGCCAGGCCAAGGACGAGTTTCGCGGGTAGCTCACGTCGCGTGACACGAACGATCGGCGCGGGCTGATCTAGCCTCGGCGGCATGTTCGACCTGGCGGCGTGGGTCCAAGCGGCGCGTCCGCTGGCGCAGATCAACATCGTGGTGCCGCTGGTGCTCGGCCAGGCGCTGGCCTTCGCCGCGCTCGGACGCTTTGGCTTCGGCCTCATGGTCGTGGCGGGCTGGTTTGGCCTGCTGGTCCAGCTCGTGATCGTGTTCGTCAACGATGTCAGCGATCACGAGACCGACCGCGCCAACCTCACCCGCGCGCGCGTGTCCGGCGGCTCGCGCGTGCTGCCCGAGGGCAAGCTCTCGCCCGCGATGCTGCGCGGCGCGGCGCGGGTGATCGTCGTGGCGCTCGGAGTCTTCAGTCTCACGCTCGCGCTCGCGGGCTGGCCGTGGATGCCGGCCTTCGCGGCGGCGGCGGTGCTGCTGGTATGGGCCTACGACCATCCGCCGCTGCGCCTGGCATACCGGGGTCACGGCGAGCTGGTCCAGGGGCTCGGCACCGGCGTGGTGTTGCCGCTGGTCGGCTACTACATGCAAGCCGGCACGCTCGCGGGGTTTCACTGGCCGGCCCTGGTCCCGCTGGTGTTGCTCGGCTATGCGGGGAACATTTTGTCCGCGCTGCCCGACGTGCCCTCCGATCGCGCGAGCGGCAAGCGCACGTATCCGGTGCGGCGCGGGCAATGGCTCGCGCGCAGGCACGCGCTCGAGCTGCTGGCGATCGCCGCGGCGATGAGCGGCTGGGTGCTGCCGGGGTTGCCGTTGTGGGCCGCGGTGGCGTTGGCCGGACCGGTGCTCGGCGTCGCGGCGACGGCGGTCCCGCTGCTCGGCAGCGCCGACGCCGAGAACCGGGCCGAGTGCGAGCGCTTCGTGATGACGACCGCGGGCGCGGCCCACCTGCTGGTGCTGCTGTGGGCCGCGGCGCTGGTGCTGCGCGGGTCGCTCGCGCACTAACCTGTCCGGAAGGACAGCCGATCCTCAGGGTGCTTTGGGCGCCTCAGTAACGGGTCGGCGGTTTGCCCTCGCGGGCCCGCGGCGTGCGGCGCTCGAGGCGTTGCTCCCACTCGGCGGCGCCGACGGGGATCACGTAGACGGTCGGGGACACCAGGCGGCGGTCACTCGAGCCGAGGCGCCGCGCCCAGTACTCGACGTCGACGACCTGATACGGGGCGTCGTCGATGACCACGACCTCGTGGATCCGCGGGACGAACTGGACGTCCTCGCTGGTCTCGGTGCGAAACAGGAGCCGACCTTCGCAGGCGTACTCGACGAAAGGCATGGTCAGCGGTCAGTGTAGCGAAAGCCCTCGGCGCCGTGCAGCTCCGGTGCGAGCGCGGCCGGGTCGCGCAGCGGGGCGCTGCAGGCCTGCGCCCGGCAGACGATCGCCGTCGGCGGACCCTCAGCCTCGGCCCAGTGCAGGCTCAGCGGCGCGGGCAGCAGCGCCCGCTCGGCCCGCACGCGACGCGCGAGATCGGCCGCCGCGTCCGGGGTCTCGGCCAGCAGCTTGACGTGTACGGCCTCCGGCGAGCCGTACCGGGCCGCCGCCACCAGGCTGGCATAGGCGAACGGCTGGGCGACCGCGCCGCGGTAGCGGTGCATCACCGCCTCGGCCGTCGCGCGTCCCCCCGGCGGGCCGGCGTCGCTGGCGTCCAGGCGCAGCAGCACCTCCACCAGCAGGCCCAGGCCGCTCGGCAGCGCCGAGTCGTGTTCACACTCGCTGCGCTCGATGAGCTGCTCGGCGTCGTCGGCGGTCATGTAGAAGCCGACGCCGCCCGGGCTGGCGTGGTGCATGAGCGCGTGGCGGGCGAGGCCCTGGGCGGCGTGCAGCCAGCGCGGGGCGAGGGTGGCCTCGTGGAGGTCGAGGCAGGCGCGGGCGAGGGCGCCGAGGTCCTCGGCGTAGCCGCGGGTGTGGGCCTGGCCGGCGAACGCGGCCCGAAGTACGCGGCCATCGACGGTGACGTGCTCGGCGAGCAGGTACTGTCCGGCGGTCTCGGCGAGCGCGAGCCACTCGCGTGCGAGGTCGGGCTCGCCCCAGGTCTCGGCGGCCTCGGCGGCGCGCACGAGGCCGGAGATCGCGAGGGCGTTCCAGGAGGTCAGCAGCTTCTCGTCGCGCAGCGGCGGGACGCGGGTGTAGCGGTGCTCGAGCAGGCGCTGGCGCATGGGTCGGAGCTGGTCGCGCAGGGCCTGCTCGCTGGTGCCGAGGGTCGCCGCGGTCTCGGCGTAACTTCGCGGCAGGTGCAGGATCGACATGCCGTGTTCGAAGTTGCCGGCCGCGGTCACGCCGTAGACCTGGGCGAAGCGCTCGGCGGCCTCGTCGTGCTCGAGCTGCTCGCGCAGTTGCGCCGGGGTCCAGCAGAAGAACTTGCCCTCGACGCCCTCACTGTCGGCGTCGGTGGCGGCATAAAATCCGCCGCAGGGGTCGCGCATGTCGGCGGCGAGGTAAGCCGCGGTCTCGCGGACCACCTCGCGCAGGAAGCTGTGGTCCGGCCACACGCGGCTGGCCTCGGCGTAGACGCCGAGCAACTGGGCGTTGTCGTAGAGCATCTTCTCGAAGTGCGGCACGAGCCACACGCGGTCGGTGCTGTAGCGGGCGAAGCCGCCGCGCAGGTGGTCGTAGAGGCCGCCGCGCCACATCTTCTCCAGGGTCAGCAGCAGCGCGGCGCCGGCCTTCTGGGCGACGTCGATCGCCGGCGAGCGGGTGGCTTGGAGCAGCAGCTTGAGGTTGGTCGGGCTCGGGAACTTGGGCTGGCGACCGAAGCCGCCCCACTCCTGGTCGACCTTGGGCAGCAGGCGACGGACGACCTCGTCGAGGGTGCGGGCGTCGGACAGGCTGGTCTGGACCGAGACCTGGCGGCTGTCCTCGTCGACGAGGCGGGTCATGTCGGCCATGCCCTCGGCGAAGTTCTTGACCTGCTCGTCGAGCTCGCCGCGGCGCTGCTGCCAGAGGTCGCCGAGCGCGAGCAGGACCTGGCGAAACGAGGGGCGGCCGTGGTTTGGTGTCGGCGGGAAGTAGGTGCCGCCGTAGAACGGTCGCTGGTCCGGCGTCAGGAACACGGTCAGCGGCCAGCCGCCGCCCTGCCCCATCAGTTGCACGACCTTTTGGTAGATCGCGTCGATGTCGGGGCGCTCCTCGCGGTCGACCTTGATGTTGATGAAGCGATCGTTCATCAGCGCGGCGACCTCCGGGTCCTCGAAGGACTCGTGGGCCATGACGTGACACCAGTGACACGCGGCGTAGCCGACCGAGAGCAAGATCGGGCGGTCCTCGGCGCGCGCGCGGGCCAGCGCCTCCTCGCCCCACGGGTACCAGTCGACCGGGTTGTCGGTGTGCTGGTGGAGGTAGGGGCTCGTGGTCTCGCGCAGTCGGTTCACGTGCTCTCCTCCAAAGGGGCGCGGCCTGGCCGGTTATGGCCGGTTATGGGGCCCGTGTCCTCCCCGAGTTTGTGCGCCCGGAAGCGTGAGTCTCCGCTCAGGACTGGTGTCTGGGTGCCGAGGGTTTTCTGGTATGTTCCGCGCCCCGCTCGGTCGGGCCGCAAGGCTCGACCCCTGGAGAGGTGTCCGAGTGGTCGAAGGTGCCTGACTCGAAATCAGGTGTGGCGAAAGTCACCGGGGGTTCGAATCCCTTCCTCTCCGCTACCGCTTCCTGTCAATCGCATAGCCCGCATTTTGAGAAGTCAGGACCTTTTTCAGAGGTCCAAAGTGTTTTATGAGACCACCACCAAGGGAGAGGTGTCCGAGTGGTCGAAGGTGCATGATTGGAAATCATGTGTGGCGAAAGTCACCGAGGGTTCGAATCCCTCCCTCTCCGCTCCGGTAATCAACGACCGGAACTATGCCCCGAGCGACGGCGCTCTCGCCAACCCCGCCAGGACCGGAAGGTAGCAACGGTAACGAGAGAACGGGTGCTCGGGGCACCTATATTTTCTCCGGATGGCTCTCCGGACATGCGCGAAGGGACAGGGCCTTACGGACCTGTCCCTTTCGTCGTGTATGAACGAGTGACGCCCTGATGCCCCGGCCTACTTGTTGCCAAAGAAGTATTGCAGGCTGCCGCCGAAGTAGAAGCCGGTCTGCCAGCCGCCGGTGATGTTGATGCCGAACTGGTCCTTGATGAGGAAGCGGGTCGTCACCAGGATGTTGATGATCGGGATGACCGGGAGGTTGAGGCCCTTCTTGCGGCCGAGCGCGTCAAGGTCGGTGCTGAGGCAACTGTCCTTGGTGCACTTGGCGTAGCGCAGCGGGTTGGCGCCGTCGTCGTCGAGCGAGAGGCCGCCCTGCGGGGGCGGGGGGAGGCCATTGTCGTCGCTGGAGGGGCCCTGGTAGTGCGGCGAGCACTTCGTGAAATCCGCGAAGTCGGCGACCGAGTTGCAGGTGTTGCCGTTCGGGCTGCCGGGCGGGTTGCCGAGCGGGGTCTGCCGGAAGCCGGTGCCGGTGATGATGCCGAGGCCGATGCCGCCGCCGCCGCCGAGCTGCCAGGCGAAGTCGGGGGTCTTGATGAGGTTGCCGCGGCCGATGAAGTCGACCTGCAAGGCGACGTGGCTGAAGTTGACCTGCGTGTAGTCGGCGGAGCCCAGGTTGGGCGCGCCAGTGATCGGGTCCTTCTCGCCGTCGTCGAGCCACAGGCCGTCGGGGGCCTTGATCCGGTGGTAGGCGACCGCGGGCACGATGTCGAAGTTCTCGGACTGACGATAGATGTACTCGCCGCCGATGTAGAAGTTGCAGCCATCGACGCGGCTCAGGCCCTCGCCGAGGTTACCCTTGGGGATCGAGTTGCCGCGGCACAGCGCGTTGGTCAGGCTCTGCACGTAGCCACGTACGGCCCAGGTCGGGATGACCGTGAGGCCGCCGCGGATGCCGAAGCCGTGGCGAGTCCAGGTGTTCGGCGGCGGGGGCGGCGGAGCGGCCGGCTCGGTCAATGGCTCGGGCGTCGGCTCGGGGGCGGGCGTCGGATCGGGCGTCGGCTCGACCAGAGCCTGTGAGGGTGGCGCCTTGGAGCTGGTCGGCTGCAGCGAGGGGTCGGTCGCGGGGGTCGGCGCGGGCGCGGGCGTGCTGGTCGTGGTGACCGTGGTGGTCGTCGTGGTGCCGGGGTCCTGTAAGGCGTGCAGGGCGTAAGGACTCGCATGCGCCAGAGACGGGAGCAGGGCGAGGGACGAGGCGAGCAGAACGAGACCAGGGCGCATGCGCCGTACTATAACGAAACCGGCGCTCGCGCGGCAAAACCTGACGTGTTTCACGGGCTCGGTGATCGGTGATCGGCCGGTGCGCGGAGGCGGGCGCTGCGGGTGGGTGGAGCGTTTACGGGGAGGTTGGGCGGCTGGCGGGTGACTGGCTGTGTTACAGGCGAATGTTTCGCCAGCCGTGGCCGAGGAACTTGAGCGCCATGGCGAGGCCCATGAGGTTGGTATAGATGGCGGCGGCCAGCCACACGCCGTCGAGGCCGTAGCCGAGCTTCGGGCCCAGGAGCCAGCTCAGGGGGACGAGCACGCCGAAGTGCAGCAGGCCCTCGACGACCATCACGAAGGTGTTGGCGCCAGCGCCGTAGAGGGCCTGCGAGAGCACCAGGCCGACCACCAATGCGGGCAAGCCAGCGGCGACGAAGCGCAGGGCGTCGGCGCCGGCGGCGGCCACGGCGGGGTCGTTGGGCGCCCAGATCCGGAGGATCTGCTCGGGGAAGGCGAGGAAGATCGCGGCGACCACGAACATCGCGTAGACGCCGAGGCGCACGGACTCCCAGCCGTAGCGGGCGGCGAGGTTGGGCTTGCCGGCGCCGAGGCTCTGGCTGACGGCGGTCGCGGTCGCGGTGCCGAGCGCGATCACTGGCATGAAGCACATCGAGGCGGTGTCCATCAGCGCCTTGGTGGCCGCCGAGTAGGTGTTGCCGCCGACCTTGGCGTCGATCTCGCCGACGAAGCGCATGAACAGCATGAAGCCGATCATGAGGATGACGGTCGCCGAGCCCGAGGGCAGCATCAGGCGGATGAGGTCGCGGATGATGCTCCCGCGGGTGTGGGCCCAGCGATAGAAGTCGTAGCGCCGGCTCGCGGGTCCGAGGCTGATGCCGAACATGATCGCCAGCCCGACGTAGGTGCTGATCGCGGAGGCCAGGCCGGCGCCGGTGAGCGCCATCGCCGGGATGCCGAGGCCCGGCGAACCATAGATGAAAAGGTAATTGAGCCCGATGTTGAGCAGGTTCATCACCAGCGCGGCGTAGAGGTGCACGCGGGTGCGGCCGATGCCGTCGAAGAAGGCCTTGTAGCTGAAGGTGAGGACCATCGCCGGGATGCCGAGCATGCGCACGCGGGCGTAGGCGACCCCGAGCTCGGCCTGCTCCGGGCTGGCCCTGGCGAGGAAGTCGATCGCGGCCGGCGTGGTGAACCACCCGAGGAAGCCGCCGAAGATGCCGGCGATCGTTGCGACGAGCAGCGAGTTCCACAGCACCTGGCCGGCGCGCGGTTGGTCACCCTCGGCGTAGCGGCGGGCGGTCATCGCCTGGGTGCCGAAGGCGACCGCGCAGAAGAACCCGCCGACCGCCCAGAAGAACGGCATACCGAGGCCTAGCGCGGCCTGCGAGGCGGTCGCGAGGGCCCGGTCGTCGAGGCGGCCGATCATGAAGTTGTCGGCGGCGTTGACGAAGAACTGGGTGATCATCGCCAGCATCACCCAACTGCCGAGCGCCCACACGCGACGGACCAGCGGGAGCTCGAGGCGCAGCTTGAGCAGGCGTGGTGGTTCGTCGCCGAGGTCGGTCAGTTGCACGGGCCGCGCAGGTGTATGCCATGCGCTGGCCGCCGACAAGGCGCGGTCACCAGGCGATCAGCGAAGCTGCTCGAGCTCGCTGCGGATGTCCTGCTCCAGCTTGCCCGCGCACTCGGGCTTGTAGCCGCGATACGAGCCGCGGATCTGGCCCTTGGGGTCGATCACGAAGGAGAACGGGAAGTTGCTGCTCTCGTAGTCGTCCGCGAGCTGTTGACCGCCGAGCGCCAGCTTGGTCGCCAGCTTGCGCTGCGTGGCGAACTCTTGCACCTTCTCCGGCTCGGTGTCGGTCGCGATCGCGATCACGACCAGGCCGTGCTTGCGGTAGCGGCGATACAAGCGGTCGAACTCCGGCAGCTCCTTGAGGCAGGGCTTACACCACGTGCCCCAGAAGTTGAGCAGCACGACCTTGCCGCGGTGACTGGCGAGGCTGATGTCCTTGCCGTCCGGGGTCTTGAGCGCGAACGGCTTCGCGGTGGTGCCGACCCCGGGGTCGCTGCCGCAGCGCGCGTCGATCTTGCTGCTGAGCGCCGTCGGTAACGCTGCTGCTCCGGGTGTCGGGGTCGGGGCCGGCGTGGCATCGACCGGGCCGGCGTCGATCGCAGGCGCCGGGTCGGTCGGCGCGACGGCGACGGGGTCGGTCGGCTCGCCAGACATCGTGTTCGGCGGGTCACTCGCGGGCGGGCCCGGCAGCTCCGGCGCGACCGCGGGCGGACCCGGCTCGGAGGGCGGCTGCGTGGCAGGCTCGGGCTTGCACGCGAACGCGAGGGTGGCTAGCAGGGTCAGGATCTTTGCGTTCATGTCGACACCTCCGCCGCGGCGCGCACGGCTCGCCAGATCTCGCGCAGCTCGGCCTCTGCGGCCCGGTACGGCAACAGCAGGCGGATCGTATGGCCGCTACACACGGTCACGAGGATCGCGTGGTCACGCATCAGGCGGTCGCCGACGGCGGCGCCGATCTGCTCGCCCGGTCGTCCGACCTGGATCCCGATCATGGCTCCGAGGCCGCGGATCTCGTGTACGCGCGCGCTCGGCTCGGCCGCCGCGAGGCGTTGCAGGGTCGGCAGTTGGGCCGATGCCGCGGCGAGCAGGCCGTCTTGCTCGATGATCTCGATGGTGGCCAGGGCGGCCGCGCAGGCCAGCGGGTTGCCGCCGAAAGTGGTCCCGTGGGTGCCCTTGCCCATCGCCTGCGCGAGCGTGGCGGTGGTCAGGCAGGCACCGATCGGCATGCCCCCGCCGAGCGCCTTGGCCAGCCAGAGGATGTCCGGATGCAAGGCAGGGTCGTCGCCGACGATGCGGGTCCAGGCCGACCACGCGCCGACCCGGCCGCCGCCGCACTGGATCTCGTCGGCGCCGAGCAGGGCCCCGTGCTTGCGACACAGCTCATGCAGACCGACCAGGAAGTCGCGCGACGCCGCGTAGACGCCGGCCTCGCCCTGCACCGGCTCGACGAACACGGCGGCGATGTCCTCGCCGTGCTTTGCGAAGGCGGCGCGTACGGCCTCGAGGTCGTGCCACGGGAGCCGCAACACCTGGGCGGTGGCGAACGGGTGCTCGGGGCTGGTCTCGTCGAGGCAGCGCACATATGGGTGGCGATAGGCGGTGTTGGCGGTCAGCGCCAGGGCGCCGAGGCTGCGGCCATGGAACGCGCGCTCGAACGCGACGATGATGCTGCGCCCGGTCGCGCGGATCGCCAGCTTGATCGCGGCCTCGGTGGCCTCGGTGCCGGAGCTGCCGAGGAACACGCGGGCGTCGGTGATGGGGAAGCGCTCGCCGAGCTTGTGCGCGAGCACCTGCTGCGGCGCGGTGGTGAAGCTGTTGGCGGCCGAGGTCAATCGTTGCAGTTGCATGTGCATGGCGGCGACCCAGCGCGCGTGCGCGTGGCCCAGCGGGGCACAACCGACGCCGTTGACGGCGTCGAGGTAGCTGCGTCCCTCGCTGTCGATCACCCGCAGGCTGCCGTGCTCATCGGGCTCGGCGCGGTCGAGGGTGACGTCGCGGAGCGCATAGGTCGGCCACCTGAGGTCCTGCATGGGGGCAGTGTTGGCAGGCGGGCGCGGCGGATGCAAGCACTTCGCCGGCGGATTAAAACGCGACCTGCACGCCGTCGAGGGTGACGCGCACGCGCCCGTTGGTGGGCTCACGGCCGGCCTTGCGCTCGCGCAGCGCGGCGAGCCCGAGCGCGAGCGTGATCACGGCGAGCCCGGAGGTCACGCCGACCATCACGTTGGTGATCTTTTGGTAGCGTAGGAAACTGTCCCGGTCGGTCATGCAGGTCCGGGCCTGGACACAGTCGGGGTAGCCAGTGTGCTTGCGCAGCATCAACCCGCCGAACACACCCATGGTGATCGCGCTGGCCGTGGTCAGGCCGGTGCCGGTCCAGAACAGCACGGCGAGCGGTCGAGCGCGACGCGGGGCGGACATCGTCGGCGTCGGGTCGGGGCGGAGCACGCGGGGCGGCGCGGGCGCGGGCGCGGGCGCGGGCGGCTTGACGAAGCCGGTGAACTGCACGGTCCAGGTGCCGCCGGCTGCGACCTCGCCGGGCATGTCGGCGACCTCGCCGGGCTCGGCCCCGAACAGCCGCAGTTCGACGCGACCGGGCGTGACGAGCTTGGGGAAGTCGGCGAGCGTGACCACCTCCCCGTTGACGCGGATCTCCCGGAGCTCATCGGTGCTGTCGAGCTGGAGGCGCAGCTCGCCGAGGCGTGCGCGCAGCTCCTGGGCCCGCTGTTGCGCCTGCGGGTAGCTCGCGTCGTCGGGGGCGGCGCTCGCGATGTACCTGCGGAGCCAGGTCATCGTCGCGACCTCGTCGCCGCCCTTGTCGTGGGCGCGCGCGGCGTTGAAGGCGGCCTCGGGCGAGGCCGCGGCCGCGTAAGAAGCCGCGAAGGCCTCGGCCGCCTCGGCGAAGGCGCCGACGTTGTACAGATCCTTGGCGGCGCGAAACTGACGGAGCGCCTCGTTCTGCCCGCTGGGCTCCGCTGTCGGGGTCTCCGGGGCGGTCACGGACGCAGCGCTCGGCGGCGTCTGGGCCTGCGCTGGCGCGCCGAGGGTGAGCGCGAGCATGCAGGCGAGGCCGCGACCGACCTGTCCTCGGGGACAGCAGAGGGACGTGACAGACGGGCGCGAGCGGACGGACCAACGCATCAACGGGGTCCGCTGTCCTTCGGGGTCCCGAAGGTGGGCTCGTCCTTGAGCTCGTCGCCAGCGGCGGTGGCCGGTCGGACTGACTTTTGCTGGGAGAGCCGGGTCGAGCCGAGCTGCTTCCCGATCGGCTTGCGCTTGCTGACCGGCTCCGGGAGGCCGGTGGCCTCGGGCTGGAGGCTGACGTTGATGTTCTCGCTGCTGATCGGGAGCAGGCTGCGGCGGCTGACCTTGTAACCGGGGCGGATGAACAACACCTCGATGCGGGTGTGCTCATCGTGGGGGATCTCGACGCTGAAGGGCGTGAGTCGGCCGCTGAGCTGAGCCTCGAGGTCGGCGGCGACCGCCGGCGGCGCCCCGGAGATCGAGACGCGCGCGCCGGCCGGCTCGGACTCGAAGTTCCACGTGATGCGGCGCGGCACCACCGGCAGTTCGCGCTGCGGACCCGGCGGTAGCACCTCGGCGACCGAGCGCGTACGAAAGCCATCGGGGACCGTGCGACCGGCGTCGTCGCGCCAGCTAAATACCGCCAGCAAGATCGCCACGGCCAGGCCGGCGCCCAGCATCGGCAGGACAAACCACCAACTCCAGTGCCGACCTGGCCCGGAGGTCAGGGTGCGCGCAGCATCGGTGAGCGCCGGGTTGCTGCCCGAGCCGGGGCGCACGTGAGAGCCGCTCGGCTCGTCGCGCACGGGAGGCACGAGGGCCAGCGGGGTCTCGTTGCGGGTGCGCTCGGCGAGGGTCCGCTCGGCGAGGGTCCGCTCGGCCGCGGTCGTCGGTCCGCGGACCAGGTGCATGCGCGGCCCGGTCGTGCGCGAGCCGCCGCGCAGCGCTGCGCTGCGGTACTTGGCCTGCTCGTCGAAGTGCTGGTGCATGATCGCCGAGAGCTGCTTGCGCGGCTCGCCGGCACCCGTGAGCTGCGGATGCGCGAGCAGGCAGCGGCCCAGGTCAGCGAGCATCTCGTCGGCGGTGGCGTAGCGGTCGGCGGGGTCGCGGGCCAGGGCGCGACGCAAGATCAGACCGACCTCCGGGGGCGCGTCAGGGCGCGCCTCGGTCAGCGGCGGGACCTCGCAGCGGACCACGCGGTCCAGAGTCTCGGCGTCGGTCCCACCGGCGAACAGGCGCTTGCCGGTGAGCAGCTCCCACATCACCACGCCGAGCGCGAACAGGTCGGCGGAGGCGGTCAGCGGCTTGCCACGCGCCTGCTCGGGCGACATGTACGCGAGCTTTCCTCGCAGGTGTCCGGTATGCGTGTGATGCTTGCCGGTGGCCTTGACCAGCCCGAAGTCGACGATCTTGGTCCACCCGTCGAAGCCGACCATCAAGTTTTGCGGCGACATGTCGCGGTGCACGAGCCCGTAGGGGTTGCCGTCGGGGTCGCGCAGGTCGTGCACGGCGGTGAGACCCTCGCAGGCGTCCATCAGGATCTTCAGGACGACGGGGAGGGGCAGGTGCTCGTCGCGGGGGCGGAGCTGGCGAAGCAGGGCCGACAGCGTCTCGCCGTCGATGTACTCCATCACCATGAAGTGCAGGCCCTCGTCCTGGCCGAGGTCAAGGATGCCGGCGACGTGCGGGCTCTGGATCTTCGCGGCGATCCGGGCCTCCTCGAGGAACATCTCGACGAACTCGGGCTCCGCGGCGAGGTGCGGATGGATGACCTTGATGGCCACCAACTTCTCGAAGCCGGCGCTGCCGGTGACACGCCCGAGATACACGGTCGCCATGCCGCCGTGACCGAGGCGCTGGACCAGCTCGTAACGACCCACCGAACGCCGCGCAGCGATCGGGTCGGCGCTGGTGGTGGCTGCCTCCGGGTGAGCGGCGGGCAGCACCTTGGTCTGGGGTTCGGCCTCCATGGTGAAGTGCCCCGTCCGCCGGGGCCCGATCTTCACCATACGTCAAAGCCCGCGGCCGATCATCCGGCACGGAGGGCGCAGCGGCTGCTCCTGGGCCTTGCAGACCTCTGACCGCCGCGCCCGCTGGTGGGTTTCGTTGGGAATGGTTGGAGCCGAGCTCCACCTCGGCTCGCGGGGGAGTAGGGGCCAGGTAAAATTTCTCGGCTTCCCACATCAGCGATTTTTCTGTATTTCAGCTCGCTGTCCTGGCCGATCGCAACATGCTGCGCTCAGCGCGCGGGTGCGCGAACATAGATACAAGTGTTGAAGAGATCTCAGAGATCTGCTCGAACCTGAAAAATACATAGGATCCACCATCCGTTGCATAGGTCTATTCACTAATGCCGAAAGTCCGGCAAATCACTCGATTCTTTTTACATATCAACCGCTTGAAACGTTCCGTACACAACTTGAACACTGCGCGCAACTCGCGCAACATAGGGTGGTGTGGAATGGGCCTTGCGTGTCGAGTTGGGTTGACGTAGAGGGCAGGAGCAGGAGCTAGCGGCGAAGGGAGGACACCATGGCGAAGCGACAG
>Ga0105046_10000947_pt1 | contig 42980 bp, 35 predicted proteins | sample MAT03_FD_78385 | JGI IMG/M metagenome (GOLD analysis project Ga0105046, IMG submission 78385) | Freshwater microbial communities from Lake Fryxell liftoff mats and glacier meltwater in Antarctica - MAT-03 (megahit assembly) | ecosystem: Environmental > Aquatic > Freshwater > Ice > Liftoff... | reverse complement strand
TAACTCTTTAAGTATAAATGGTGGAAACTCTGTTTCCTTAACACAAGCTTTAGCAATTACCGGAGGTAGTGTTTTAAGTGTTGGTCCGACAAGTAACACAGTAATTCTTCCATCAACTACAGCACAAACTATTACGGGATTAGGAATAGCACAAGCAGGACTAGTTGCGCCGAACTCATATTCTGTTAGTGTACAATCACCCACATTTACACCTTCTGGTCCGGTTACTATTACCGGAATTTATCCCAACCTTACTATTAATTCAACAGCACCAACAACCTATACCAATGGTACTGGAATCTCTATCACATCTGGCTCTATCATTACAAATACAGCGCCTGATCAAGTGGTAACAATTTCTAACGGAGCGAATGTGACTGTTACCGGAGCTTATCCGAATTTTACCTTAGCTGTGCCTTCCGCTGTAACGCCAAGCATTACCGGAGCAGGAATTGCCCTGGTTACACCAACAACAGGCAATTCCTTTACTGTAACGGTAGCTCAGCCCACTTTTGCTTATAGTCAAACAACAGGATCTTTAACTTCAGGGACTTCATCAGCTAATATTACTCCTAATTTGGCTTACGCAACTGATGTTTTGACGTCGGGACCTGCAAGCAATTCGGTTACCATTGCACCAACATTAAGTTTAACGGGCAGTATATTAAGAGTAGGGCCGGCAACTAATACGGTTTCGCTCCCTGCGGCAAATTCATGGTCGCTAGGCGGAAACGCGGGTACTACAGCTTCTGATTTTCTTGGAACAACAGATGCTCAACCACTGAGTTTTCGAACAAACAGCAGCGAACGCATCCGCATATTATCTTCAGGAAATGTTGGAGTAGGAACGAATGCTCCATCTGCTATAATGGAAGTAGCAGGCACGGCTACTACAATTTCAAACGTTCTTTGGGTCAGAAATTCAAATGCCAGTGCCGGTGGTGGTGCCTTGGCAGTGACTTCGAATGGAAATGTGAGCGCAGATATTCAAAATTCAAATGCGTTTGGTGCTGGTTTAAATGTGATTACGGTTGGGCCAGGTCTTAATGCACAAAACTCAGGCGCACAACCCACTATTTTTGCTGATCAACAGAACGCTTCTATTTCCTCTTATGCTGGATACTTTCAAGGTGGTTTATTGGCCACTTCAAAAAATAACGCTTCCGGTTTTGCTTTCAGAGCTCAAACGTTTGGTTTAAGTGATATATTAGTGGCTAGGAATGATGGTCGGGTTGGGGTAAATGTTATTGCCCCAACTACTACTTTTGAGGTTGTTGGTAATTCTTTATTCCGCGATGCGGTGAATACTTCCACAGGTTATGTAGGAAATTTTTCAAATTCAATTGCAGGTGGTATTTCTGGCGGGGCTTTACAAGTTGTAAACTCAGGTGCCAGAAGTATTGGGAACGATGCAATGTACATTCAAAATTTAGTAACTAAAGCTGGAGGGAGTGGCAGTACAAAAACCGGATTAACAATACAGTCTACAGGTTCTTGGGCTCCGGGCACCGGACAAGAAAACAGGGGTTTATATGTGAATGTTTCTGGTGCAGATATTAATTACAGTGGTATTTTTACCGGGGGTAGATTTGGTATTGGTACCATCGCCCCTTCAGCTTCCTTGCACGTAGCAGGTACTTTTAGATTACAAGATGGTACGCAAGCAGCAGGACGTGTTTTAACGACTGATGTTAATGGTAATGCTTCTTGGCAAAGTGCTAGTGCTTCGGCTTGGGGCCTTACTGGCAATGCAGGTACAAGTCCCCTAACAAATTACCTAGGCACCAGCGACGCGCAGCCTTTAGTGTTTAGAACAAGTAACACCGAGGCAATGAGAATATCCAGCACCGGAGCTGTTGGAATTGGAAATGTAATACCAAATGCACCTTTACAGTTTGCAAATACAATTACCAACCGTAAAGTAGTTTTATATGAAACTGCCAATGATGATCACCAATTTTATGGTTTTGGTATAAACGGGGGGGTGCTTCGTTACCAAACTGATGCGGCAGCCGCAGATCATGTTTTTTATTCTGCTATTAATTCTACATCAAGTAGTGAACTTATGCGGATTACTGGAGATGGAAACGTTGGAATAGGTGCACCACCATCCCCAAATAAGAAATTAGATCTTTTTCATGCAACCGCACTTACACTTAGACTTCGTACAAATGTTAACAATAATGTTGGAATTGAACTTGTTGAAAGCATTGGTAATTTTGGAACATCAGCACTTGGATTTCGAATGTTTTATAATGGGGTGAGTGATAATTTTATAATTCAGTCTTCTGCAGGAGCCGCTGCAATTACGGATCATATTACTATTGATCGTGGTGCAAATCGTGTCGGTATATCTAGAAACCCTGTAACTAATGCCCTGGAGGTAGAAGGAGATGCCTCTAAGACCACAGCTGGCGGTTTTCTTGCAAATTCAGATGCAAGAATCAAAACGGAAATTTTGGATATAACTGGTGCAATAGAAACTTTGATGAAGATTCGCCCAGTCAAATTCAAATATTCTGCGGAGTATAAGGCACTTCATCCTTCCATTGATGATCGATTTTACCATGGGTTTATTGCACAGGAATACCAAAAAGTGTTCCCTGAGTTAGTAAAGAGGAGTGGAGAGTTTTTACCGGGAGATCCTACCCCAATTCTGCAAATAGAGCCTTATGATGCCCAAATTATTACGATGAAGGCTGTACAAGAACAACAGAAAGAAATCGAAGAACTCAAAAAAGCGCTCGAAGCCCAACAAAAATTAATTAATGAACTTCTAAAAAAATAAAATTCTAACTTCATTTAAAACAGATAACTACTAATTAAAACTTATCTAAACGTGAAAATAAAAACGCTTATACTTTTTACAATTTTTAGTGTCAGCCTATTTGCTCAATCCCCGTTCCTCATCAATTACCAGGGTGCTGCACGTTTGGCAGATGGCACTCCATTGGATAACCGGACACTAAGCATTAAATTTGAGCTTCGCCAGGGAAGTAGCGGTGGAAACATTGTTGCGACAGAAATACAAACCGTACAAACAAATCTGCTTGGCCTTTTTAGTACGCAGATCGGGAAGACTACAAATATCTCCAACATTAACTGGCAGGCTAATCTGATGTTTTTGCAGGTGAGTATGGACACCTCTGCCGGCACCAATTTTACAAGCCTCGGCATCCAACAGATGGTAAGTGTGCCTTATGCCATGCACGCCAGCTCTGTACCTTCTTCTTACACAAATAATATTCTAACAATCGGTAGCAACACTTTTGCGCTTTCTTCCACGGTTGCTGTGAGTCCGAATACCAGTATAACGGTTTCGGGATTGGGGACAGTAACGAGTGTGGGAACAAATAGTTTTGACATTAATATTCCTGCGCCCACATTTACGAATACCGGACAAACTATCATTACAGGCATCTATCCGAATTTTACAGTGAATACGCCAACAGTTCCGGCCAGTGCGGTTCCCACCATTGCTATTACCAATACATCAGGAGCAACCTCAACGGTGGTAAGCTCAGGAAACTCTTTCAGTATTAATGTTCCGCCTCCCACTTTTACAAACTCAGGACCTTCCACTGTAACAGGAACTTATCCAAATTACACGATCACCTCACCTGCAAGTTATACCAGTGGCACTGGCATCGCTATTACTTCAGGTTCTATCATTAATACATTACCGCATGTTATTCCTACCATTGCCGTTACTACCAGCGCAGCTGCAGGAGCATCGGTTACATCATCGGGAAATTCGTTCAGTCTGAATGTTCCGGCACCTACTTTTACAAATACCGGACAAAACATTATTACAGGGTCCTATCCGAATTTTACTGTGAACACACCAACCATAGGTGCTACGCCATTAACCACGGTAAGTCCTTCGGGAATTGTAAGTGTTTTAAACCCTGCCACCAATTCCTTTGTGGTAGGTGTGCAGTCTCCAACCTTTACCAACTCAGATCAGAATATTATCACGGGAACCTATCCGAACTATGTAGTGAATACATCTTCTGTTTCCGGCGGTACCGGCATCTCTGTGGCATCGGGAACGGTGATTACTAATACAGCTCCTGATGTTGTAGTAAACTATACAAATACAGGGCAAACTATTATCACGGGCACTTATCCTAATTTTTTTGTAAACACACCAACCGTTGCGGCACCTCCTACGCTTACCGGCGCGGGTGTAGCCATTGTATCCGGCGCGCCAAATTATGTTGTGAATGTGGCGACGCCAACCTTTACAAATTCAGGTCCAACAACGATTACGGGTGCCTACCCGAATTTTACAATTAACTCCACCGCTGCGGCGAGTCAAACCCTTACCGGAGCTGGCATTGCTACCGTTACGGGTGGGCCTAATTACATGGTGGATGTATCAACGCCGGTTTTTAATAACATCGGACAAACTATCATTACAGGAACTTATCCTAACTTTTCGGTGAATACACCAACTACAGCAGGAACATCAATAGCACTTACTGCCACGGCAGCTGCAGGACCCTCTGTATCTACTGTTGGTACCAATAGCTTTAATATTAACATTCCGCCAAGCACCGGCTGGTCTACTATAGGAAACATTGGGACGAGCACAATAAGTAATTTTGTAGGTACTATTGACAACGTTGCGTTAATGTTCAGGACTAATAATCAGAGGTCGGGTATCATTGATCAGATTTTAAGTAATGCTTATTTCGGAAATCAAAGCGGTTTATCCAACACAACCGGTTCTTTGAACGTCGCTTATGGTCAGGAAGCCTTAAAAAGCTTAACGACACAAAACAGGAACAGCGCCTTCGGATACCAGTCTTTAACAAACAATACCTCCGGAAACAGTAACACGGGGCTAGGTGCCAGTACCTTGAGGTCGAACCTTGGCGGCTCAGATAATACGGCGGTAGGTAAAGACGCTTTGTTTGCGAACGTATCGGGCTCATCCAATCTGGCTTTTGGTTCGGGGGCTTTACTTAACCATGCGAGTAACGACAACAATGTGGCAATAGGCCGCGATGCACTTAATGGCAATGTGAACGGTGCTACCAATGTAGTAATCGGAAACTACGCAGGGTACACTAACACAGGTGGCAGTGGAAATGTTTTTATTGGGTCCAGCGCCGGTTATAATGAGACTGGATCCAACAAATTTTATCTCGCCAACACCTCTACAACTTCCACCCCGCTTATGTATGGTGATTTTTCAACGGGTAACGTCGGTATAGGCACTGCAACTGCAAATGCTGCTCTTCAGTTCAATAACACGATTGCGGGAAGAAAAATAGTTTTGTGGGAAGGTGTGAATAACGATCACCAGGTGTATGGTTTTGGGCTGAGTTCAAATACGCTAAGGTATCAGGTAGATGCTGCTGTGGGAAATCATATATTTTATTCAGGTGTAAATTCAACCACAAGCCAAGAGCTTATGCGTATTCAAGGTAATAGGCGGATCGGCATTAATACAGCGGTTCCGACTGCCACCTTTGAGGTAACCGGAACAACAAAATTGGTAGATGGAACACAAGGCGCAGGAAAACTCTTAACCTCCGATGCTGCAGGTAATGCCTCTTGGCAGACCTCTACTTCCTGGGCACTTTTGGGTAATGCGGGTACAGTGCCTGGTACTAATTTTATTGGTACCACCGATGCACAGGCCTTCAGAATTAGAACGAGTAATGTAGAGCGCCTCGCAATTGCGGCTGCAGGAAACGTGAGTGTTGGTAATTCAACCCTCACCGTGGGACTTTTAAGCATTGACAATCAGTCGGTGACAACGCGCGATGGAGTAAGAATTACAAATGGAAGAGACCAAATTGGTGCAGGAATGCCTTTGTGGGTGCAAGCTACAACAGCGGGACAAATTTTTGGAACGAGTACTCAGGGAAGAATTTTAAGACTTGAAAATTCATCGCTTGGATTCGTAGACCAGGGGATTGACCAAAACAGCTCGTTTTTTATATCCAGGTCAGGTTCGTATCACCCTAATGCTGATTTTGTAATTAATACCAGTGGTTTTATTGGTGTTGGTACTAGCAGTCCAAATGCCCTTGTGCAATTGGACAACTCGGTGGTCAACAGAAAAATTGTGCTCTATGAAAATACCAATAATGATCACCAATACTACGGCTTAGGGATCAACAACAATACGCTCAGATACCAGGTAGATGGTGTTGCCGCAGATCACGTCTTTTATGCTGCAACAGGTCCTACCACCAGTAACGAAATCATGCGGGTAAAAGGAAACGGCTTACTTAAAATGGGCTCGGAAACAGGTACCGGCCAGACAGCCCAATATCCATCAACTAATGGTGGAGGTCTGGTGATGAGGAGACTGTTCACGTCAAATACGACGGCAGGTGAAGTAGTTGCCAGAACAGATCAAATGACTATGGAACGGGATGGAACGACTGCCGGATGGAGAATTAACAGGGCAGGGGGCAGCGCTGTACAAGTTTGTAATTGCATGGGAACCAACGCTGCAGGAACGTCTGTAAATAAAGCGTTTAATAACCTTGCGTCTGGTGTTACCCAGGTTTATACCAATGCAGAGAATATTGTTTACTTCCGTTGTATGTTTGGTGATCCTTATGCGGCTTCACATATTACAGAGATCATGTTTACTCGCCAGCATACAGATTATTTCTGGGTGGGGACAGTAACATCCACATTTAATCAGTAAGTGATTGCAAAATTAAACAGCGGCATAAGTAGTTAGAGAATAACAGAGGAATACAGTTTTAGGAAAATGCAGGGTAAATAGACAGACCAGGTATTATAATTTTAAAACAAGAAAATTAAAATACGAATAAAAATGACAAAAAGTAAGAATAAACGTTTTGGGAAATTATTACTCTGGTCTCTGCATTTCATGGCACTTGGCATGGTTGCCCAGTCACCTTCTTTAATAAATTATCAGGGTGCTGCGCGTTTGGCAGATGGCACTCCATTGGATAACCGTACCGTCACTATTAAATTCGAGATACATCAGGGAAGCAGTGGCGGAAACATTGTAGCCACCGAAATTCAAACCGTACAAACAAATCTTCTTGGGCTTTTCAGTACACAAATCGGTAAGACCACAAATATCTCAGGTATTAACTGGCAGGGCAACCTGATGTTTTTACAAGTCAGTATGGATACCTCTGCAGGTTCAAATTTTACCAGTCTTGGTACTCAGCAGATGGTAAGTGTTCCTTATGCCATGCACGCTAGTTCTGTGCCCTCTGCTTACACCAATAATATTTTGAGCATCGGCAACAGTACTTATGCAATGTCTCCAACCGTTGCCGTGACGCCGAATACCAGTATAACGGTCTCGGGTTTGGGTACGGTAACAAGTGTGGGAACAAATACATTTGATATCAATATTCCTGCGCCTGTTTTTACGGGACAAGGAAATACAACCGTTAACGGAACTTATCCAAATTATACCGTGAGCTCAGCGGTGCCAAGCATAGCAGTGTCTTCCAGCGCAGCGGCAGGACCGTCAGTAACAAGCTTAGGAAGTTTTTTCAGTATTAATCTTCCTCCACCAACGTTTACGAATGCCGCACAGAATATCATCACGGGTTCTTATCCGAATTTTACAGTGAACACGCCAACGGTTCAGGCCAGTGCTGTTCCCACCATTGCCATTACAAATATTCCCGCATCCACATCCACGGTTGTAAGCTCAGGAAGTTCCTTTAGCATCAATGTCCCCCCCCCCACTTTCACAAACTCAGGACCTTCTACTATCACCGGAATTTATCCGAATTACACAATCACCTCACCTGCAAGTTATACCAGTGGCACTGGCATCGCTATTACTTCAGGTTCTATCATTAATACATTACCGCATGTTATTCCTACCATTGCGGTTTCTACCACTGCGGCAGCAGGAGCATCGGTTACATCATCGGGAAATTCTTTCAGTCTGAATGTTCCGGCACCGACCTTTACGAATACAGGACAAAACATAATTACAGGTTCTTACCCTAATTTTACGGTGAATACACCAACCATTGGAGCTACACCTAACACTACCATCACTCCTTCGGGCTTGGTAACCGTTTTAAATCCTACAACCAACTCCTTTGTGGTAGGAGTGCAGTCTCCAACCTTTACCAACTCAAGTCAGAATATTATCACTGGAACCTATCCGAATTATGTGGTGAATACATCTTCTGTTTCCGGTGGTACCGGCATCTCTGTGGCATCAGGAACGGTGATTACAAATACAGCGCCTGATGTTGTAGTAAACTATACAAATACTGGGCAAACTATTATTACGGGCACTTATCCTAATTTCTTTGTAAACACACCAACAGTTACCACGCCTCCTACAGTTACGGGAGTGGGAGCGGCCACCGTATCAGGAGCGCCAAATTATGTTGTGAATGTGGCGACGCCAACCTTTACAAATTCAGGTCCTACAACCGTTACGGGTGCTTACCCGAATTTTACAATTAACTCTACCGCTGCGGTAAGTCAAACCCTTACCGGAGCAGGTATTGCTACCGTTACGGGTGGACCGAATTATTTGGTAAACGTATCAACACCTGTTTTTAATAACATTGGGCAAACTATTATCTCGGGCACTTATCCTAATTTTTCAGTGAACACACCTACTGTGATAGCGCCTACTATGCTTTCGGGAGTGGGTGCGGCCACAGTATCAGGAGGGCCAAATTATGTTGTGAATGTAGCGACTCCTGTTTTTAATAATGTGAGTCAGAGCATCATCACAGGAACTTATCCTAACTTTTCTGTGAACACACCAACTACCGCCGGAACTTCTGTTGCTTTAACCGCGACAGCAGCGGCAGGACCTTCTATCTCTGTGGTGGGAACAAACAGTTTTAATATAAATATTCCGCCAGCTAATGGCTGGTCTACTTTGGGAAATCCAGGCACCACCTCTGGCACAAATTTTATTGGAACTACAGATGCTCAGGGTTTAAGTTTTAGAACTAACAACAACTTGGCGGCAGATATTAGCACCCTGGGTTATTTTGGTATTGGAAATGTTCCCGGTTTTGCTTCAACAAGGCTCAGTCTTTATGGCTCTGAAGCTGGAACGTTCTTGAATGGATTTTCAGCTTCTCCAGCCACGGCCGTAAGACTGCACAATGACGATTTAACCAATTCAAATTTTTCTTCACTTATCTTTTCTACCCGGGCAACTAATTTTGCAAATTTTGAAGCTGCTAAAATTGTGGGGCAAACGATGGATCATGCCACGGGCGGCATATCGGGAGATCTGGTGTTTCTGGCGCGTAGTCCGGCCAATCTTTTTGAACGCATGAGAATTAAAGGCTCCGGTGCTGTTGGTATTAATACCTCTGCTCCTACGGCTACGCTGCACATAAATGGTACGATGCGTCTGGTAGATGGTACTGAAGGTGCTGGAAAATACCTTACATCCGATCTTCTTGGAAATGCAAGCTGGGCAGTGGCTCCTGGCTGGGGTACTTCGGGCAACGCCGCAACAAGTCCTCTCACAAATTTTATAGGAACAACAGATGCTCAGGATCTGGTATTCAGAACAAATAATACTGAAATATTCAGAACTCAAACTACAGGCGGCTTGCGTTTCTCGGCTGGCTTTAATCATATCATAAGCATTCAGGCGCCTGCTGGTGGTGGTGGCAATCAGTTAACAATTAAAGCAGCTGATGCGGCAGTTGGGGGACCAGCGGAATTAGGAGGAAATGTCATAGTTCAAGGGGGCGATCAATACAATAGTACCTTTGCACCTTACACAGCCGGGAATGTTATCATCAGGTCTGGCAGGAATATATTAGGAGTAAGTGCTTTCATTAAGGAAGGAGGCGCAATTGTTTTTCAAAGTGTAGACCCAGCTAATACGTATTTTGAAGCTGGAAGATTTGATATTGATGGTAATTTTATTATAACAGGTACAGCTACAAAGCCTGGTACAAATACATGGTTGGTAAGCTCAGACGCAAGATTAAAAACAAATGTACATAGCTATAAAGATGGTTTGAAAGAATTACTTCAAATAAATCCGGTTTGGTACACTTATAACGGAGAAGCCGGAATGCCGAAAGAAACATTTGTAGGAGTTATCGCTCAGGATCTACAACAAGTTTCACCTTACATGGTAAAAGACTGGGTTTATAAATCTCAGCCACAAGAACAAGGCACAACTTATCTTGGGGTAGATAATGGCGCCATGACTTACATGATCATTAACTCCGTGAAAGAACAACAAAAACAAATTGAGGAGCTGAAAAAAATTCTTGAAGAGCAGAAAAAAATAAATGACGAACAAAAGAAACTTATAGAAGAACTTTTAAAAAATAAATAGCATATATACCCTTATAAAGAAATAAAGAATGATGAGAATGAAAAAAATAATTGTACTAAATACACTCGTATTATTTAGTCTGAACAGCTTCAGTCAAAACCCCACCATCAGCCCGCAGGTGATAAACTCGGCAGGTGATCACCGGCAACTGGGAGCAACCGGTATTTATATTACCGATAATGTGGGTGAACCTTTCACCGAGACACTCGGTGGCAGCGTGATGATCACGCAGGGTTTTATACAACCCGAGGTTGTTTCGCTTACCGGCTTTTCGGTTAACGTAAAAGTAATCACAGTCACCTGTCTCGATAAACAAGATGGTGAGATCCACATCGAGGTTAAAAAAGCTTCGTCGGCAGTGAATTATCAGGTGGCTTATACCTGGATGCCAACGGGGGTTTGTGCCGGAACGAATTGCGACTCTTTAAAAGGGTTGATAGCGCAAACTTATACGGTTGATATGGTGATAACCTACACGAACACAGTAGGTTCTGTGAAAACGGAAACCTTGAGCCGTGTTATTCCTGTAGCAGGGTCTAACGAGCTCTGTAAAATCAAAATCTACAGCGGGATTACGGCAAATAACGACGGTAACAATGATGTTATGACAATCGACAACATAGAAGAGTTTCCTAAAAATAGGCTTATGGTCTACAACCGTTGGGGGACTCAGATAGCAGACATCAAAGGATATAATAACTCTACAAACGGGTGGCCAACTAAAGATAAGTTGGATAATCTGGTTCCTAGTACTTATTTTTACATACTTGATCTCGGAGATGGTAGTAAATTAATTAAGGGCTGGGTTGAATTAATTAAAAATTAGCAAACAAGTAAAGCATAATCACTCAACGAGATAAATCAAAAACAATGAAAAAAATCCTAATACTAATTACGAGCGTGTTAATTCTTTCCCAAGGAATGGAAGCGCAGCAAGATCCGCAATACAACCTATACCAGTTTAACCAGATGATCATCAATCCTGCTTACGCGGGTGCCAGAGATGCCCTTGCCGTGGTGGCTTTGCGACGTGACCAGTGGGTAAGCTTCCCCGGAGCTCCGAAGACCACGTGTTTGAGCGCGCATTCACCTATTCTGAATAAGAACATTGGAGTGGGCTTCACCATTGCACGAGATGAGATTGGACCCCGTAGCACCACAGGTTTTTACGCGAATTTCGCATATATCCTTAAGCTGAATCAAAAGGCGAAACTGTCCTTTGGAATGAATGCCGGGTATAACCGCTATCAGTTCAATTTTAGCGAGATCCAATTTCAAAAAGATGAAGTGCCTTCCGAATTGCTTCAAAACCTTACAAAAGGAACGCTGGACATCAACGCCGGTTTGTATTTTAGAACCAATACGTTTTTTGCTGGTCTCAGCGCAACGCATATCAATAGTCCGAGCGTTTACAGCTATCAAACTACTATTGGTGGTAAATACAACTACAAAGTACGTACCCACATGTTCTTCACCATTGGTAACTCCTTTGTTTTTAGCAAAGACCTGGTGTTTGCACCAACGCTTCTTGTAAAACAGATTGGCGACGAAGTGGGTGTTGATATTAACGCGAATTTCTTTTTATACAAACGTCTTTGGCTGGGTGCTTTTTATAGAAACGGATTTGGGCCTGGCGCCCTTATGCAGTTTTATGCTACAGACAAGTTACGCCTTGGTTTATCTTACGATACCGGCTTATCTGATGCCCGCAAACTTGGTTCAAGTTTTGAGGTTATGCTAGGCTTTGATTTCTCTGGTACTAAATCTAAAATGATTAACCCAAGATTTTTATAATGATTATGCGACACACACACATATATGTTTTAGCGTTTATTTTTTTCGCTATCTGTCCCGGTTTTGCCCAAATGGCAAGAGGGGATAAGTATTTTGATAACGGAGAATACATAAAGGCTATACCTTGCTACAAAAAGGAAACAAGGTCGAAGAACACGGAAAAGCATCAGGAGGCTTTGATTAAACTGGCTAATCTTTATAAGCTTACCAACCAATACAGCAAGGCTGAAGAGTCTTATAAAAAATTGTATGAGTTAAATCCTGAACAACCCAAGGAAGTTGTATTTAATTATGCGCAGATCTTAAAAGCGAATAATAAGTACGAGGAAGCTGCCGAGCAGTATTCTTACTACGTCAAACAAAGTCCGAATGACGAAACAGCAAAGAATGCTTTAAAATTTTGCAGAGAGATTAAGTATTATTTATCGCGCCCGATCGAATACCGCGTTACCAATATTGAATCTATCAATACTGAAAAATCAGAATTCTCTCCATTCGTTATGAACAATAAACTCATGTTTATCGCCGAGAGAGAACAATTTGACTTTGTAAATTATTCAGTGGATGATTACAGTGGACAGCCGTTTATGAATATGTATGTTTCTGATTTGCAGGGAACGGATGTTCAGAAATCAAAAACGTTTTCTAAAAAATTAAACTCTTATTATCACGATGGTCCCGGTACCCTTACCGGCGATGGCCAAACGCTTTATTTTACGCGGGTAGATTACATTGCTAAAAAAGGATACATAAACCGTTCAAAGATCTTTACGGCTAAAGCCAAAGGGAAATCCTGGACGAATATTAAACCCATTGAACTGAACAGTCTTGATTATTCTATTGCTCACCCGAGTGTGAATGCAGATAATACGCTTTTGTATTTTACCAGCGATATGGCAGGTGGCTATGGTGGAAAAGATCTTTACGTAAGCCGCCGAGAAGGGGAAGTTTGGGGAACCCCGGTTAACCTTGGCCCTGATATCAACACTTCGGGAGATGAGATGTTTCCTTCAATCCGCAAGGATGGTGTGTTATTTTTCTCTTCTAATGGACTTCCTGGGTTTGGTGGCTTAGATATTTATTCGGCGAAACAGGTTGGCGGAAAATGGCTACTGAGTCGCAATGAGGGAATGGATCTGAATAGTAGTACCGATGATTTTGGAATTTCTTTTCTAAACGATTCCGTTGGGTATTTCTCGTCCAACCGAGCAGGTGGAAAAGGGCTCGATGATATTTATATCTACGCTTATAAAAGTAAATCGGCTGTGGTGGAAGGAACTGTATTATTCACTGAGAACAAAAACGATTTTGCAAAGGGTAAAAAAGTTTTATTATTGGATGAACTGGGAAATGTAGTAGACAGTATGTACACAGATGCCAAAGGTTATTTTGCATTTAAAAACCTCGATGGTGACAAAAAATTTATGGCTTCCGTATTAGAGGAAGATCCTGAGCTTGTAAACAAAGCCCGTTTTTATCTCTCAGAAAAAGACAGTGTGATTCACCGTGTGACGGCTAAATATAAAGACAGTCGGTTTGTATTCAGAAATTTACCGGTTGATCCAAATGCCTTACCTGACCTTTACACCGAAGACGATCTGGTATTTGCAGGGACAATCAGGGTGGGAAACAATGGCGAACCGCTTGCAAATGCCAAGCTCAAGCTCGTGAATGATTATGGTGATGTTGTAGAAGAAGCTACGACTAATGAGTACGGGGCGTTTGCCTTCAGAAACATACCTTCCGACCAAAACTACCTCATACAGCTGGACGAAGGTGATGTAAAGCTTGCAGAAGGAACCAAGATCATTCTGACAAATAAGGGAGGCAAGGACGTAAGAACATTCTATAAAGGCAAGGGTAACTTTACATTTAAAGTTCTTACAGCTGATAAAACCTTATTGGAAGACATGGATGCCGAAGATGTGAATCTTGTAATGGGAATTTATGGATACATGTATGATCAGGACAAAAAACCAATTGTAAACGCCAAGATTAGGGTAAAAGAAGAAGATGGCGGAAATGAGCAAACCTGGGTAACAACAGCAAACGGGAGATTTAATTTTAAAAACCTGGATGCTGAAAAAAATTATATTTTTGAAACAGATGAAAACGATCCAAGCCTGAGCGGTGTAAAACGTATATACATTGCAGATAGTAAAGGGAGAATTTACAAAGTCGTCGACATGATGGGTGGGAAATTCTCCTTTAAAATCTTAGAAGTAGATAAATTCTCCATCGGTGAATTCGTTGTAGAAGATCCTTCCTTAAAAGTTGCTGAAATTAAAAAGCAAAAAGAAGAACTTGCTAAAACTGCTCCTAAGACGAAGGATCCAAAAGTAAAGGATGCAAAACCTGCTGTTATTAAACCAGAAGAGCCGGAAGAAGAATCGGAAATGACGGTGACCATTGTTGAGAACATTTATTATGCTTACGGAGATTACCAAATTGGTGATGAAGGAAAAGCGGTGTTAGACAAAGCGGCAGACGCATTAACCGATTATCCAAAACTGATCATGGAACTCAGTTCACACACCGATGCTCAATCAAGCAGCGAGTTTAACCTTGGACTTTCAAGAAAACGTGCACAAACCGCGGTAGATTACCTTGTGAAAAAAGGAATAGCCCGCACACGTTTGAAAGCAACGGGCTATGGCGAAACGCGTTTGCTGAACAAATGTGAGGACGGTGTAGAATGTACCGATGCAGAACATAAAGTGAATCGACGAACGGAATTTAAAATCACAAAGCCCATAAAGAGGTAGGGAAGCGATGAACTTTGTGTTACTTGATACATCTGAAATCTGGAAGGGTTTTCTACCTCTTACCTTCACCAAAGCAGTTTCAGATCTTAGAATTGGAATTTTAACACTAAAACAAAAATGGGACAGGAGTCTTAAAACCTCTTGTTTCTATAGCACACAAGCCTATTTATCAGGAAAATACCCTGCGCTTCCGGCGGAGGGTATTTTTATTTATTCACAGTATTGTCCCGATGAAAGTTTAGCGACCGCAGTAAGCGCACTAAAACGTGGCGAAGCACTTTATCTTAAGCAACAAGTGATTGCTTTTTATGGAAGCTTAAAGGACCAAAACGATCTGTCTAAATTCACACGCGTAGACTATTTGGCTGAAGTTTTAAGTTTAGCCAATACCTGGGATCTTTTTCAGAAAAATGCAATCGCTCTTAAATCGGATTTTGAATTAATTACTAAGAACAGAAAGTCGGATCCGTTGAGTGCTTCGGTTACGGTGATTGGTGACAGAAATCTCGTCTTCCTTGAAAAAGGCGCTAATGTGGAAGCTTGTATTTTGAACACAATAGCTGGTCCTATTTATTTAGGTGAAGATGCAGAAATGATGGAAGGCGGCATTGTACGCGGACCCTTTGCACTCGGCGAACACAGCACTCTAAAAATGGGAGCCAAAATATACGGGGCTACTACCATTGGTCCGCACTGCAAAGTAGGCGGGGAAGTTAGCAACTCTGTGATCTTTGGGTACAGCAATAAAGCGCACGATGGTTTTCTTGGAAATTCTGTGATCGGCGAATGGTGCAACTTAGGTGCTGATACCAATAACAGTAATTTGAAAAATAATTACGGCAATGTAAAACTTTTTAATTACGCAGAGAATAAACAAATAGATACCGGCCTGCAATTCTGCGGACTCATTATGGGCGACCATTCCAAGGCGGGGATTAACACCATGTTTAATACCGGCACTGTGGCAGGTTTAGGTTGCAATATTTACGGCGGCGGATTTCCAAGTACAGTGATTCCGAATTTCAGCTGGGGTGGAAGCGAGGGTTTTGAAGATTACCGTCTCGAAAAATTATTTGAAACCGCTGAAAAAGTTTACGAACGTAGAGGTCTTCAATTTTCAGAAGTGGACAAAGAAATCCTTTCTTTTGTTTACGAGGGCGGGGTGAAACTTTAGTATTCGAGCAGTTTTTTCGTGCTTGACGCAGCATTAAATTTTTACAGCAGCCAGCGCATACACCATCGGAATTTTATTTTCAAAAGTTTTGATTCTGAATTTCCCAGGTTCAAATTCTTCGGTGTTATTAAAACAGTTGTACGGAGAATAATCGAATTCGTGAAAGGATTCTAAGGTTAAACCATTTTCAAGCAGACTGTTTAGAACCTCATTCAGAGGGTGATTCCAGCTGATGTACTCTTGTGTAATTGGTGCATTGCGATTTGCGTAAGTTCCGCTTTCGATCCCTATTATTGGCGCTACATTAAAATAGCTATAGTCTACTCGCTCAAAATCGTTATCAAACATCCAGACTACCGGGTGAAATTCAGCAAACACAAAACGTCCGCCCGGTTTTAAATAATGGGAAATGATCTTCGCCCATTTGTCCAGATCGGGCAGCCAGCCAATGGTTCCGTAGCTGGTAAACACAATGTCGAATTGTTTGTCAAGATGCACGGGCAACGAATATACATCGCAGCAGATAAATTCTCCTTTTAGATTTGCTTTCTCTGCGAGTAGGTTCGCATTTTTAATGGCATTGTCAGAAAGGTCTACACCTGTTACTTCAGCGCCCATCCTCGCCAGAGAAAGCGTGTCTTGTCCGAAATGACATTGCAGATGCAGAACGCTTTTATTTTTCACGTCGCCTAAAAGACCAAGCTCAATCGATTTTAAAGAAGTGTTTCCCTGTAGAAATCCTTTTACATCATAAAACTCTGAATCCACGTGATAATCGGTTCTACGATTCCAGGAATCTTTATTTTTTTCGAGGTAATTTAAATCGTCTGCCATTTTTATTTGGTGTGAAGTTCCTCTACGCTGTTGTGCAGAAACTGTTTCAAGTTTTCAAAAAATTTCAAGTGCGCTTTTTTCAGGATGCCTACAAAGACTCTGCCCATGAGCTTATTACTGGTAATTTCAAAATTTTCGGTTATCATCAGTGATCCGTTTTTGTTTTCGGAAAAGTTTAGGTCAATAACCAGGTAAATGTTTTTTTTAACCTGCGAGGTGTAACGAATGTGCTTGTTCTTTTCCAGCTCCATTACTTTAGCGTTATACCTGGGACGATTTTTTATAAAGCCAAGAAAATAAACTTCTTCCACAATGCAGTACTCAACGTATTCAGGGAGGTTTTCATGCACGATCTTTACTTCCGTCATAAACGGGTGGATGTCGCCAAACTTTTTAAAATCGAGAAGCGCATTGTAAACGATCTCCATTTCGTTAGGAAGACTATGTTGTAATGAAAATTTGGTTTTTGAGGCCATTTTTATAGGGGTAAGTACTGTAAAGTAACTAATTAAATGTGTACGAAAGAATATTTTTTCGTTTAATTCATTTCTTTAATTTAGTGTGTTTTAAACGCTTTGTTTCATACAAATATTGATCTAATTCATGGGCTGGCTTTTAAGGTATAAATTTGTTTTTTTTTATGGGACCGCTCTGGCCATGCTCCTTTTTATTTTAAGCTGGCTGGAACTTAAGTTGGTAATGCGCGATCATGCCTTTGCTATCTATACAGCTGCAATCTGCATAATCTTTACTGTTTTAGGAATATGGCTTGCTATTCAATTAGTGAAACCTAAAGTTGAAACGAAAATCATTGAAAAGGAAATAGTGGTCGAAAAGGAGATCTTTATAAGAGTGGATTCCAACACAGTAAATCAAAGGGAAATAAATAAGCTTGGTATCAGTAAACGAGAACTGGATGTTTTGAATTTAATAGGAGCTGGTTTAAGTAACGATGAGATTGCGGATAAGTTATTTGTGAGCCTGAATACAGTAAAGACACATTCGTCGAATCTTTTTCTGAAATTGGATGTGAAACGAAGAACCCAGGCGGTTGAAAAAGCTAAGCGATTGAATATCATACAGTAAATTATTTGTGAGCATTGGTAAAACCAATAAAATCACCTGAAAGTATGAAGAAAAGAGCAACCTGATCATGTAATTTTGCCGTCATAATTAAATTAAAAGATAAGAAATTATGAAAAAAAATGTTTTGGTTTTTGGGATCATTTCCGGGGTAGTAGTTTCAACGTTTACGGCCGTGTCTATGGTCAGGTCTTCTAAATCCGGCCACACAGATATGACGGGGAGCATGGTTGTTGGTTTCGCAAGTATGGCGGTAGCTTTTTCGTTCATCTTTATCGGTATTAAAAATTACCGTGATAAACAAAATGAAGGAGTAGTCACTTTCGGAAAAGCATTTCTTCTTGGCATCCTCATCAGTTTTGTGGCATCCACGCTCTATGTACTTACCTGGGCTATAGAATTTCATTTCTTTTTACCTGACTTTATGCAGAAGTTTGAAGTTGCGCAGGTGAAAGAAATTCAGCAAAGTAAAATGCCCATGAAAGAAATGGAAGCGGCTTTGTTAGAAGTGGCAACTAATACTAAACGGTACGAGGAGAGCCCTATTTATTTCGCTATCATCACTTACAGCGAAATATTTCCGTTAGGCGTGCTTATCAGCCTGATCAGTGCATTCATATTAAGACGCAAAACAAAAAAGAACAATCTTGAAATCATAAACCAATAAACAATGACAAAATTAGTTACTGGCATAAGCGGTTTTTTTTTCGCTCAAAAGATCACAAAGCTTTAGCGGACTGGCATCAAAAAAATGGGGATAAACTCATCAGAGATTGGATTTATCTGGCAGCAGGATGCAGGTCCGACTGTATTTTCTCCAGTCAAGCAAGACACCGATTACTTTGGAAACAAAGAGCAACAGTTTATGATCAATTTCAGAGTCAGCAACCTCGACCCTGGAAGAACTTAAAGATGCTGGAGTTAAGATAGCGCCCGAACGGCAGGACGAAGGCTATGGCAAATTTGCCTGGGTATATGATCCGGATGGGAACAAAATCGAATTGTGGGAGCCTGAGGTGGGCTAATAAAACTTGGGCATGTGAACCTGGAACGGTTCGACTGAATCGCAACAATACTTCAGGGAAGCCTGCCAAAAAAGCTAAAGATGACGCGTTTTTTTTGGCGGGGAGAATAAACTGTTGTAAATTCAAAAAAATTTAATGCAATGCTCAGTCGTCTTACTACCTTTTTAATAGGAATTACTTTATTTGGCTCAACTGCGTATTCGCAAACGGTAACTCCGGCTTTTGAAGGAGAAATTGTGTATGCGAATGTTTACAAAAGCAAAAATCCAAAGCTCAGAGAAAAACAACTATCAGTGATGCTTGGGTCTGTACACACTTATTATGTAAAACGCGGCGACTATAAAACCGTTACCAATGGCATGTTTGCGCAATGGCAGCTTTATATCAATAAAGATAATAAGGTCTACAATAAAATGGCAAGCTCCGACACTGTTTTTTTTAACAACGCTGCCGAGCATGATGACGAAGTTTTAAGCAGTAAGATCACTAAAAAAGTAACTACCATTCTCGGGTATTCCTGCGATGAGCTGGTCTTAACTTGCGTAAGTGGCGTGCATAAGTACTATTATAATTCCAGGTTAAGAGTGGATTCAAAACTTTTCGTGAATCATAAGTATGGGAACATGTACAATTATCTTTCGCTGATAAATGCAGTACCATTAAAAATGATCATTGAAGACAGTGAGATCATTATGGAAAGCACGGCCACACAAGTGAAGCCAAAAAAACTGGATCCGAAACTATTTACGCTGCCGCCGGGTACAAAAACAGGACCGGTGGTTTATTAGTTCTCGACTCCGCTCGAACTGCGCCAAGGGAACTAAAGTCTAAATTTTTTATTTGTTCAGGTGTAAAAGTAGCTGAAGTCCCTGATAAATCAGAGACTTCTTCTAAAAATTCATTCACTTCTATACTTCGACACTCGTCTTTTTGCCGATTGTATGTAATTCCCTTTGGGAAGAAGCTGTTTTGCAATTCTTGCCGTCCGGTATAGTCGCTGGAAGCCCACATTTGACGAAGGTTTATAGAAAGATTGAGGGTGAAATTTATGTAATCGTCCAATTTCGACATCTCAATTTTGTTTTTCTTGATTTCTACCTCTATTCGCTCCCTTTCTGTTTCAAACTTGAGTTTGTACTTTTGGTAAAGCTCGCCCGTTATCTCTTCCAGTATGAATCTTTCCTCCAACCGTTCTGTTTTGTGGCTTAAATCGGCTATTTTAGCCTTTGTTGCAGCTTGGTTCTCCTCAGTACTGGCCTTCATTTGCGAGAAAGTAGCCTTTAGTTGCTGATGAATCAGTTTATCGTAATTGACGTTAACATTGTGCTTTAATAAAAGCTTGTCAAATCTTTTATGAACCTCCTCCGCATTACGGTTGCATTTACAATTTGGAGTATTACACTTGTAATAGGGTGTATCGCAACTGTTGGCTATATATCCCCTCATCGGCTGAAGGCAGGTTTCGCATTTCATGAAGCGTTTGAGTGCGATTTCTTTGCGTTCTTTTCTTGTTTGTAAACCGAGTTTCTTTTCATTCAAGATTCCGTTTACTGTTAAGAACATATTTTTAGTAATCAGTTTTTCATGCTTACCCTCTAATACTTCTCCTTCCAACGCTTTGTGAACCATAATACCACAATAGAAGGGATTGGTTAAAATTTCAGCGATTCTTTTTAGGTTAAATTTTTCATTATGATTTTCAAGTCGCTTTCTAATTTGTTCGTTGGGTAGCCGTTCTTCTGATTTCCATTGAAACATTTTTTTAATTATTTTGCTTTGGTCATTAAGAACAATTTTTTTCTCACCATTATTTCTTACTATATCATAGCCTCTTGGTGGTTTTGTGCACCATTCTCCTTTAAGTAAACGTTCTTTAACTCCTGCCATACTTTTTTGTCTTCGGAGTTGGTTATCAAATTCTCCAAATATAAAAAGCATTTTTTGTTGCATAATACCCGCAGGGTTGGTGGTATCGATGGGTTGTGTTACTGAAACAATCTCTGTTCCGAGTTTTCTTAATTGACCACTCAGCCAAATAGAGTTTTCGTTTCGGGAGAAACGCTCCAAGCTATACACTAAAATCTTTGAGATTTTATGCTTGGTTGTTTTAATGTATTTAATCATACGCTGAAATTCTTTCCGCTCATCGGTCTGCGCACTTTCATAAGTACCTCCAAAATGTTCCCGAATAACAAGTTTGTTTCTTTTGGCGTATTCCTGATTTCCTTTGAGTTGGGTTTCTAACGAAAGCCCATCCATTTGTCAGAAAAAAGAGCAATCAGTTTACCTTTTTCAATGGATACTGCTTCCCAATCCACCATAAAATCAGTGCCTTTTTTTAATTCTTCTTTTACAAACTCCTTGTCTTTGGCTTTCTTGTATAGCTTCTTGTATTCGATTCAATGGAATTTACATAACGGTTTAAAAGCTCTTCGAATACTATATTTAAGTCTTTGATCATGGGTTGAAGTTTGAATATTCAAAATTAAGGAAAAGACCCTTGCTTTGAGGTTTATTTCAAAACATTTTTTTAGGGATTGGGATTCGATTGAAAACACCGTTTTTATGTTTGTGGAGCAATGTGTATTTAATTGGTATTCTATTGACAAAATTTTTTCATTCATGTGAAATGATTGGGGAGTATTTGGGGACTGATTGACAAAACTGAATTAACTAATAAATCTTGCTGAGTTTCTGCCAATACTTAACGCAAATTGAATGTTTTTACTGGCCGAACAAACAAAAAGTAAATACTCTCTGGTTAAATCAAAGTTTAATGCTAAGTTTTGAATTACTGTTTTAGTAATTACATCCGAAATATTATTTGGTATTTGCACTACTTTATTTCCTGCTCCATGTTCTGAATGAGTGATTCTCAGGGTAAAAGAAATGGGTGTGTTTCCGATTACATCTATATCTGATACCTCTATCTGAAATTCACACTCCATTGGTTTAATTAACACAGGAATTTTAAATAAAAATTCCTTGTTTTTCTCTCTTGTAATCTGCTTACGATTAGATTTTCTATTGCGTTTAAAAAGAAACGAAAGATACTAACTTAACTTTGAATATAATGCTTACAGTAATTTTGAGGCTTATAATAAACATTCTTTAATAATTAGGGTTCGCTCAAAATCACGAAACTGAATATTTTCAAGCCTTTCAAAGTCAAAATCATAGATTAAGTGCAAGAAATTTTAAGTGAAAGTAAAGAAAGCCTTGCATCACTATCAAAATAATTTAAGAAATAATATCGTTTGTATAAAAATAAACAGCTTCTTGGTTGCTTGGGCTTAGGGCAAATGTACTAAATGTACATTTGAGCCAGCATTGTGTGTAAGCTATACATCTTCGCCTCAGCGCCTCAAATCTGTTTATTTTAATACATTTTGAGTGAACCCTAATTATATAAATTAAAATAATAAATTTTATTGTTTTATTATTAAATTTACGGAAACCTAAAATACATTCTATGAAAAAAACAGTCAGTCTTTATAGCCAAATATTGTTTATCTCGTGTTTATTTATGTTCGCATGTAGCGATTCTAAAAAACAGGATGAAAAAGAAATAGCAGTGATCTCAATCGACTCATCACATTCTAAAGAAATAAAACAACCAACATCTGAGTTTAAAACATGTACTGTTGATGGTAAGGTTTGGATGAGTGAAAATTTAAATGTTATTACATTTAATAACGGAGATTCTATCAAGGAGGCTAAAACACCTGGAGAATGGATGGAGTCCGGAAAAAATAGTACCCCAGCTTGGTGTTATTATGATAATGATAAAAAATTGGGCAAATTATACAATTGGCACGCAGTTACAGATAAAAGAGGATTAGCCCCTAACGGATTTACTATACCGAGCGAAACAGATTTCATAAGTTTAATTAAAAATCAAGGGGGAAAGAAATTAGCCAGTACAAAATTAAAATCAATAAGCGGATGGGCAAATAACCAAAATGGTAGTAACGAAAGCGGTTTAAATATTTTGCCATCAGGATTAAGGAGTTATAATGGAGCATTTAGTAATGTTGATGAGTTTGCATATTTTTGGAGTACTACAAGCAACCGAGGAACTAACGCTTGGCACATTGTTTTAAATAATAAAATTTCAATCACAAAATTATATAGTAGTTCAAAATCAAATGGATTATCGGTTAGATGCGTTAAAGATTAAGTTTGTTTAGATTTTACATTTGATTAACCAGACAGCACAAATTAATTTACTTCCCAATAGAGATATAGATCTTCGAGAAATAAAAATTTCTACTGAAGTGGATTAAAATTAACTAATGGTATTCCTTGGTCAACTATGGTTTTCGTTGGTGATTTTTTGTACCATTACAAAAGAGCTGCGAGGATTTTCGATATACTCTCTCGAAAACTTATTACTAGTGCAGAAGCCTATATGTCTAAGTAACCTAGGGCGTAAAATTATAGGTAGTTTTTACATTAAATTTAATAAACTGGCAGTTGCTATTAAATTGTTTACGTGTGAAGCCGCGGCTATTTTATTGTTAAAGAACTGTTTTGCCTATAAATATTGACAATAAGTTGTAAATTCATTTATGCTTAGGATTTACATGATTATTATCATGCAATACAATGAGCATCATCATAAAGGATATTTCAAAAAAAAACAAACTTGCAAATAAATAAACATGGGAAACGTAACAATATATTTTAACAACGAATCTATTTTAGTCTTTATTCTTCGGGTAATTCTCGGGACTCTTTTTTTCTTTCAAGGTTACGATAAAGTTTTTAAAGTGAAAATTGATGGTGTAATAGAGTTCTTTAGAAACGAGTCAAGGCATGTCAAAATTCCTGAGTTTATTCTCAAATCATCTGCATATTTTACTTCCTATGCTGAATTGATTGGTGGGACGTTGCTGATTTTAGGTCTGTTTAAAAATTATGCGCTTTATTTATTAGGATTTGATTTGATTATTGTGGTTGGTGCATTTAGCATGCTAAAGCCTATGTGGGATGTGAATTTACTTTTTCCGAGATTAATATTATTAGGCATTTTACTTTTTTTGCCTTCTAAATGGGACATTCTTTCATTAGATTTTATTATAAACTATTTAAATAAATAAAATTATGCGGACTTTACTTGTACCAACCGATTTTTCAAAAGGCTCACTAGAAGCTGTAAAATATGCCATTCAGTTTGCTGAAAAGACCGAGCGTAAAATATTATTTTTTCATTCTACATTTATTATTATTCCAACAAGAAGCTCCAACACAGCTTATCTACATGCGGTTCAATCAAACAAAGTCAATAAGTTAAAACAACTCATTACTTTTATCGATAAAGCCTACATATCAGTAAATATTAAAAGGGATGAAAGTCGCACCAAATTTTTAGTTAAACACGATCATAACGCAGTGGATAGTATTCTAGAAACTTTAAACGAACAGTTTATTGATTTAATTGTTATGGGTACACATGGAGCAACTGGGTTTAGAAAAGTTTTGCTTGGCAGCAACACCGCAAAAATAATTGAGCAAGCCTATTGCCCTGTGCTTGCAATTCCCGCAAAATACAAATACAAGCCTATAAAAAGAATTTCTTATGCCGCTTCTGATATTGAAAAGCTTGCTAAAGAACTAAAAAAGGTAATAGAAATAGCCAACAAGTTTGATGCCGTTATAGATGTAGTTCACATTGTGGGAGGGACTAAATCAAATATTAAATTAGAGAATATCGATCCCGGTAAAACCCTATCCAATCTTACACGTCAATTAAAATTTCACAAACTTCACTTATATATTATTGATGGCAAGGAGAAACCTTTAGTTCAGGAATTAAACCGTTTTGTAAAACATCAAAAATCAGAACTGCTTATTATGCTTACGGCAAAGCGTAGCTTTTTTGATAAAATGTTTAACTCCAGTCAAACTAAAGAGCTAGCGTATAATCTAAATATTCCTTTATTAGCTATTAAATAACCACACTTAACTAACTGTAAATATTTTTAGTTTAACAGTTAAAGCTACTAACTCTAACCCTAAAGTACTAAAGTAAGAGAAAAAGTTAGCAAATTAAAAAAGAGTGAATTATGTAACATTACTTTAAAAACATGTAAGGTTATTATAGTATGATATCTATAGCTTCGTAAGTGATTAATATTTAAAAATCAAATTACATACAATTTAACAATAAAAAAACGGAGACAACAAACTCAATAACAGCCAACAATACACTAACATCAATGATGGAAGGGTATAAAAAATAATTAGGCCATTGTCAGAATTTTACGCGAGCGCACTTACACAAACCTAGGTTTATTGATAAACTCTCTTGATAAAAATCATACTAGCGTATGAGCATGGTCATAAATTATCATACAACAAAACGCAAACTTTGCAAGTAAACGATAAAAAAAATGGAAACAACTAACTCAACAACCACAAACAATACACTAACATCAATGATGGAAGGGTATAAAAAACAATTAAACCAAGTGTCTGAATTCTACACGAACGCATTTAATTCTTACTCAGCACAAGCTAAAAACATGTGGAACCCCATACAAAATCAAAGTAATGTATTTTTTAATAACGAGGCATTAAAATCTATGTCTATTCCTTTTAATGGCTTTGGAATGAATAATGGTGCTTTAAATCCTTTTACAAATTTATTTTCAAATCCGTTTGAAAAAATGGTTAAACAGGTTTCGGATTACAATCATAATTTAATGGGTTCGTTAACCAAACAATTTGATAATACGAGTTCAGATGGGAATTCAATTGTAGATAAGTATCAAAAATTAGTTGGAGAAAGAAATGAGGCTTCTAAAGTGTATATAAACACATTAGTTGAAACATTTAATAAAAAAATGGAGTCTACATTAGCCACAAATAAAAAACTACAAGAAGAAACAAACAAACACTTTGAAAGTGTTTTAGAATTGACGCAACAGTTTTGGACCGACGTACTAAACATGAATCAAACGCCATCACCATTGCCTAATTATTCGAAAAATGGAGTTACAACAGAAATTAAAAAAGACAAACTGACTGTAAAAGTTTAAAATATAGTTACTATGAATCAATATGTTAAAGAAAATAGGTCTGAAAGTTTCAGCTCTATTTATAAAGAATGTGAACAGGATTTATACCCTGTTTTTGAAATTGATAATCTTCTTTCGCAGATATTGTCTAAAGAAAAAAAGTAATCAACTTCAATAAATGTTAATTAAATTTATTACTACTAAGAAATTGCAATAAAAAACAAATAAGCAAATTCAACTTGTTCCTAAACTTAACCTGTTAAATTATTTCAATAACTATGAAAAAAATACTTATTCCAATAGATTTCTCCAAGCACTCAAAAAGTGCATTAACTTACGCCTTAAACTTAAATCAAGATTTAAAGGCAGAATTTATTGTGTTTCATACGACTCACTTTCCTGATGAAGATAATGATAAAACCGAAACGATTGAATTTCATAAAATGTTAACTGATAAATGCAAAGCTTTTATTAATACTTCCATTAAGGAGTCTGATTTAAAAATTAAGCCTGAAACAATAAAAACTGTAGTTAGAGATGGTCATTTTGTTGTAGAAGATATTTTGGCTCACTACGATAAAACAAAATTTGATATAATTATAATGGGAACTCATGGGGCTGGAGGTGCGGATAAAGCCTTTTTAGGAAGCTCTGCTTCTCGCATGTTGTCTTCTTCGCCTGTTCCTGTTTTAGTTATACCACCAGGATTAAAATTCGTTAAACTTCAAAAAATGGTTTATGCTTCCGATTTCAGTAATTTTTTAAAAGAATTTAAAAAAGCGGAAAGTTTTGCTTTACTTTTTAATTGCCATCTTGATGTTTTAACTTTTAGAAGCGAATGGAGAAGAGAAGAAGCAACTACTCTGTTTGAGAATATTACCCAAAAATTAAAATCTAAAAAAAGCAGTTTGATTTCCTGCGGATCTACTGGGGATATTGCCAAAGACATTCAAAAGTACATTAAAAAAGATAAACCTGATTTGTTAATTATGTTTACAGATGAACAAAATATTTTTGATGCATTATTTGGAAGAAGCAGAACAGAACAAATTTCGTATAATCTCAAATTACCAATGCTGGCTATCAGAAAAGCTATTTTAAAATAACTGATGAAGAATATAAAAGTCAGTATTTAACACAAAATAAAAAACCTAAACCTAATAAAAAATGGAAAATCAAAACAACACAATCCCAACCGGATTAAACTACAAACAGTTTTATAAAGAACTTGGGCATCTGCTATATGCAGTGTCGTGTACTGATGGCAAAGTTCGTAAACAAGAGGTTGAAGCCCTAAGAGAATTTGTTTTAAAGGAATTAGCTCCGTTTGAACCAACTAGCGATTCATCGGGAATGAATCAAGCGTTTTATACTCAATTTGAGTTTGATGATATCGCTGAAAAGCAAGAATCGGCATCTGAAGTTTTTTCGCAATTTTTAAATTACCTTAAAAAAAATGCTCCTTCTATTAATTCGCACCTAAAAACAGCAATTATTACATCGGTAGAAAAAGTTGCGGATGCCTATAAAAAAACAAATAAGCTCGAAAGAGAAATGATAAATAATCTAAAACAAGAAATCAAAGCTCTTTAAAACAAAAACAATGAAATACCTTGTGCCAACAGACTTTTCGGGTAATGCAAAAAATGCAGTGGAATATGCCGCTGCATTGGCAAATGCTACACAGGCTGAGCTTATTTATTTACATGTGGTAACCCCTATTGGAAACGATATACACCCACGAGGCAATTTAGAAGCGGAAGTGGTTAAAGCAAAAAGAGCCGATGCCAAAACACATTTGGAAAATATTTTAATTAAAATACAAAATGCTTACAAGGGTTTAATCAGCGATTTTTTAATTAGAACAGGAGATTCCGTTGAAGAAATTATTAAAACAGCTCAAAATAAAGCTGACATAATTATAATGGGTACGCACGGTGCAAGCGGTGTGAAAAAGTTTTTTTTCGGAAGTAATACAGCGTCAGTAATTGAAGAGTCAACTATTCCTGTAATGGCAATACCCGAACATTGTGCATTCGTAACCCCTAAAAAAATTGTGTTTGCAACTGATTATTATGTTAGTGATTTGCTTGCTTTAGTACCACTTAGTGAAATTGCCAAAACATTTAATGCGGAAATATGTATTGTGCATATTGTTGTTGGGGATGTAAAACCGGAAGCCGAATCCCCTGCATTAAATAATTTTTTAAATAGTGTTATTAAAACTACCGGGTACACAAAAACATCTTGTAGAGTTTATAAACACGAAACTATAGAGAAAGGAATTGACTTAGTAATTAAGGAAGAAGAAGCTGATATTCTTGCTGTATCAACTCGTAAACGAAATCCACTTGAAAAGTTATTTAATAAAAGCACATCTAAAGAACTGTCGTTTGGCAGTAAAATCCCTTTACTTATATTTAGAGTAGATGAATCTAAAAGCGAGCCTCTTTTTTAATGGTCTTATTTTTCAATTTATTTTCAATTTAAACACATGAAATATTCATTATTCTTAAAAGGACAGACAAACCTATAATGAATATACCATGTGGCCACTAAAAAACAAAAAAGATACACATGAAAGTATTTGTTTATAGCATTCACGAATTTGATAAACCATTTTTAGAAATTGCAGCTAAAGGCAAACATCATTTAATGTTTACTGAACAACCTTTGAATGAAGATACAGCAATAATGGCTAAAGGTTGCGATGCTGTAGCTATTTTTACTTCTGATAGCGCATCAACTAAGGTTTTAGATAAACTACATGAGTTGGGTATAAAACACATAGCCTTACGTTCAGTAGGATTTGATCATGTTGATTTAAAAAAGGCGAAAGAATTAGGAATGAAAGTTGGAAATGTTCCTGAGTACTCTCCAAACGCTATTGCCGAACATGCCATTACCATGATATTAGCATTGAACCGAAAAATTATTTCGGCTAACAGGCAGGTTCGAGATTATAATTTTAAGATTAATAATTTAATCGGGTTTGATTTGAACAAAAAGACAGTTGGAATTATTGGAACCGGAAAAATTGGTGCGGTTACCGCAAAAATACTACATGGTTTTGGCTGTAAAATTTTAGCTTATGATATTGAACAAAACGAGTACTTGAAAAAGTATTTGAATGTTGAGTACGTTGATTTGAATACCTTATGTCAGCAGTCAGATATAATTACTATTCATTGTCCGCTTAACGAGCAAACCCGTTATTTGATAAATAAAATAAATATTGCCTTAATGAAAGATGGAGTAATGCTGATTAATACAGCAAGAGGAGCGGTAATTAAAACTGAAGATGTGATTGAAGGATTAAAAACAAATAAAATAGGCTCGTTAGGAATAGATGTGTACGAAAAAGAAAAAGGATTATTTTTCGAAGATCACAGCAATTCCATTATGAAGGATGTTATGTTTACTCAACTTCTTAGCTTTAAAAATGTGCTTATTACCGGTCATCAGGCATTTTTAACTAACGAAGCGCTACAAGGAATTGCAGATACTACCATTTTTAATTTAGATTCGTGGCAAGCAGATGGAGTTTCAAAAAATGATTTAATTTGATGTGAGAATTATCATAAAGTATCAAGTCTAGATAAACTAATATTGATAAACTTAAAAAATAATTAATATGAAAAGCGAAAATAATGCAGGGGTATGGATTGATGGTAAAAAAGCCGTTATAGTTCAATTAAACAATGAAGAAGAAACCGTAGAAACTATCCTTTCTGATATAGAGGGACATGAACGTATTGAAGGAGAAGGAAAACAATTTACGCGAATGGGCAAACAGTTTTTTTCGTTCGAAAAAAATAAGGAAGAAAAACACAAACATCAGTTAAATGGTTATTTTAAAAACGTAATAAATAAAATTAAAGATGCTGATGCTATTATGATAATTGGCCCAGCAGAAACAAAACAAGGCTTACATAAAATGCTGTCCGAGTCAAAAACACTTTCAAAAAAACTTGTGCTAGTAGAAGCCGAAGATCATTTAACAGACAATCAAGTGGCCGCAAAAGTTAGAGAGTTTTACAAAACAGCCAAATAAATTATAAACAAATAAAATTAGTAAAGATGAAAACAATACTTGTTCCTACCGATTTTTCAAGTAACGCAAAAAATGCATTAAAGTATGCAAATGCTTTAGCAAAATCACTCAAAGCCAAAATAGTTTTGTGTAACGTTTATACACCATCTGTTGGTAAGTTTAATATGATTAGCGGTATCATTGCAGAGGAGATATCTTCAGCAAAAGTAGACGCACTAAAAAAATTAAATAAGTTAAATGATGAGTGTACAAAAGCAAGTTGCTCACAGGTAGTTGCCGTGGGCGATACAGTTAATGGTATATTAGATACAGCAAAAGAAAAGAAGGCTAGTTTTATAGTTATGGGAACACATGGAGCAAGTGGTCTTAATAAAGTTTTATTTGGCAGTAATGCATCCAATGTAATTTCTAAATCAGAAATTCCGGTATTAACAATTCCACAGCGATATAAGTACAAGAAAATTGAAAAAATAATATATGCGTCTGATTTAAATAATATAACAGCCGAACTAAAAATACTTCAACCATTTGCTAAATCACTAAATGCTAACATTGAGGTGTTATATTTGGATTATGGATGGGACAAAGGATTTAGTAAATCACAGCCATTTGAAGTAGCTATGAAAAAAAACAAATATAAAAACGTAACTTTTGTTATTAAAAAAGTTTCGATGGAAAAAGCAATGGTCGTACATTTAAAAGCATACACAAATAAAAAAGCGAATGCTATACTTGTTATGTTTACACAGGATAAGGCATGGTTTGATAAATTTTTAATAGGCAGCAAAACAGAAGATTTGGCATTTAACTTAAAAATGCCCTTACTTGCGGTTAGAAAACCTATCATAAAAAAATAAAAATTAGAGCAATTACATAATGGTAGCCGTCATTCCTAAAGAACAAACAATGAAAGGATGATGGGTATACCATGTGTCAATTAAAAAATAAAAACAGCAACATATGAAAATACTTGTCCCTACAGATTTCTCTAAAAGCGCTACAGTTGCGGTTCATTACGCAGCTAATTTGGCAAAGCATTTAAATGCGGATTTGGTTTTGCTAAACGTTGTTTTTATAAATGCCCCGCCTAATGCAATGGTAGGATTTAAAACAGAACAGATTGAAGAGAAAATAGCTGATAACGCCAAACAAGATTTAATACTTTTGGTTAATGAATTAAAAAAAGAACCAAATGCCGTTAAAAACATAAGTTTTAAAACTATTGTTGGCTACCCAATAGAAAACGTTGTAGATGCCTATGCAATGCACAATCAAATTGATTTAATAATTATGGGTACAAAAGGGGCGAGTGGCTTAACAAAGGTTTTGATTGGCAGTAATGCAGCTGCTACAATAAATAAAAGCACAATTCCTGTAATTACGGTTCCAGAGCATGCTCGATTTAACGGTATTAAACAAATTGTTCATGCATCTGATTTATATGATGCTGAAGAAGAAATGAAAATACTTATTCCTTTGGCTCAACTATTTGGCGCAGCAATTTCAATATTATACGTATCTCCAATAAGTTCTAAAAGAAAAATTGGAGTTGAAAAAATTAAAAAAGAAATTGAAAAGAAATATAATTTCAGTAACCTTTCAATTAGTATTTCTGTTAGCGATGATATAACTGATGGTATTGATGAACATATTGCCGGCTTGAAAGCAGATATACTTACTATGTTTACTCATGAACTAACATTTTTTGAAAAACTATTTGGTAAAAGCGTTACAAGGGAAATGGCGTTTCACACATGGATACCATTACTTTCAATTAAAAAATAACTAAAATATGGATACTTATTTACTAGTATTAATAATTACAACACTTGTAGGAATAGCAAATACTATCTACTCATCATACTGCTGCATTACTAAAAAAGATGTAAAATGTTTGTTTATGCCTGCGCAGATGTGTTTTAAGGTACAATACAGTAAATACAGTCGAACGTTCGGAATCCCTAATCCATATCTTGGATTAATAATGTTAGTTGCAATTTTGGTATTCACTATTTTGTTCATCCAATCACTTGTCCCTTTTGAGGTGATCTTTGCCATCATTTCTGCCGGATTTCTTTTTTCGCTTTACTTTACCTATATACAAGCTTTTGTAATAAAAGCATTTTGTACTTGGTGTGTTTTATCAGCATTAGTTTTTATTACTCTTTTTGTAATTTCATTAATACAGATAATAAAATCAAGTATGATGCTAGAAATTTATAGATAAAATAGTAATCATGAAATATTCAATATTCCGAACAAAACAAATTCACATGAAGCAAACCATACTCAATTTAGTAACCTCTTTTACCATTGTATTATTTGCACTTTCCTGCTCTAACGTTAAAATTAATGAAGAAGAAATGGATACACAGGAAATAAAAACAGCTGATTCAACCGATTTCAAATTTAACGCAATGAAGGATAAATACAAACAGCTCGTTAAAGAAAAAATGATTGAAGCTGATAAAAAAGTTGAAGGGTTAAATATAAAGATTAAAAACGCCAAGGGTAAACTGAAAGATAAATTGAAATCGGAAATTGAAGACTGGAAAACCAGAAAACAAAAACTAAAGGAAAGATGGGACAAGATTGAAGAGACAGGTAAAGAAAACCGCAAAAATTTTGAACAAGAGCTTAAAGATTCCCTTGATCTGAAACGGGATAGCATCTACACTCAGCTCAATAAAAAATAAATAACAATTCACATGAAAGCAATTCTTGTTCCAACAGATTTTTCGAAATGTGCTTATAATGCAATGCATTTTGCAATTGAAATAGCTAAAGTTAGTAAAGCGAAAATTTTCTTGCTGCATACTTACCAATTGCCGGTGCCACCACCCGAAGATCAGATGAGTCCCGTATCTTTCTTTGAAATTAAAGAAGAAAATATAAACCGATTAAAAGCATTAGTCGAAAATGAGTTTAACTTAGAAAAAACAAATATCCATCTTGAAACTGAATGTATCGTTAGAGCTGGCTTTGCAGTAGATGAGATAATTGATGTAGCTCAAGAAAATAATGTGGGACTCATTGTCATGGGAACGCAAGGAGCATCTGGGTTCATACAAAAATATATTTTAGGGAGTAATACTGCTAATGTAATTGCAAAATCTAAATTTCCTGTAATGGCAATTCCTGAAGACGCAAAACATTTAGGGTTTTCTAAAATTTTGTTCGCTGCCGATTTTCATGAAATAAAAAGCAACTCATCGCTCCATACTCTTATGAAATTAGCACTGTTATTTAATTCTACAATTGATTTATTTACAGTTAGAGAGGATAAAGAACAGCTTCCTACTTTAACAGAAGCAATTGAAGGCTTAAGCCTTGATAAATACTTTGAGAGGATCCCACACCGTTTTCAAACAGCTGTAAATGAAAACACAGCACAAGCCATTGATAAATTTGTTAAAGAATCGAGGGCTAACCTACTCGTTACCATATCTCACAAGCATGGCTATTTAAATTTGCTATTTAATAAAAGCATTACCCGTGAGTTAGCATTTCACACAAGCACTCCTTTGTTATGCTTACCCGAACAGTTGGAATAAACTTTTTTATATTGAGTTAAACTTTATTAATTACCCAGTCTGGAATAAATAATAAGAAATTATATTATGAAAAAGCAAAAACTTATAACAAAAGCATCTGGCGAAAAAGTCCCTTTTTCTTCCAAACAATTAATACGTTCGCTTAAGCGTTCAGGAGCAAATGAACAAATTGTAAATAATGTAATAAAACAAATTGAATCTAATTTGTATAATGGCATTACTACACAAGAAATATTTCGTTCGGCCTTTGCTCATTTACGAAAACTCTCAAAACACTCAGCTTCACGATATAAACTCAAACAATCCATTATGGAATTTGGGCCAACTGGTTTTCTATTTGAAGTTTTTGTTGGCGAATTATTGAAAGAGCAAGGATTTAGTACAACGGTAGGAAGTATCTTCAAAGGTCATTGTGTTAATCATGAGGTGGATGTTATTGCAGAAAAAGAAGATAAACTTTTTATGGTGGAATGTAAATTCCATAATCATACCGGAATAAAATGTGATGTAAAAATTCCATTATATATTCAATCGAGATTTAAAGACATTGAAAGAATGTGGAAAGATCATCCTCAAAACAGCGTTAAATTTCATCAGGGTTGGGTGGTTACTAATACACATTTTTCGGATGATGCCATACAATATGGAATTTGCGCCGGATTAAATTTATTAGGATGGGATTATCCAAAAAATGAAGGGATTAAGGATTTAATTGACAGTTTAAATTTATATCCAGTAACTTGCCTTACTTCACTTACCAAAATAGAGAAGCAACAACTGATTGAAAAAAATATATTGCTATGTAGGGATTTGCTCCAAAATAAAAAAGTACTTAACACTATCGGGATGTCTCTGAACCGAATAAACGGAATATTAAACGATTGCGAAACCATTTTTAATAAAAAAAGTTAAGCGCATGAGTTTTTCAGATTGGTGGCAACTTTTAGCCGGTATAGCAATTTTTATCTTTGCAATGAATCTTTTAGAAGATTCATTAAAACATTTGGCCGGCCGGCCGTTTAAAAAATTCTTACAAAATCAAACCAATCATAAATTACGTGCCATAGCAGGTGGAACAATTGTAACTGCTGTACTTCAAAGTAGCTCGGTTGTATTGCTTATGGTATTGTCTTTTGTAGGAGCAGGCATTATGAATATGCGTAATGCACTTGCGGTAACGCTTGGCGCTAACTTAGGAACCACACTCGACAGCTGGATTGTAGCAACTTTAGGTTTTAAAGTAGAGTTGGATGCAATTTCTTATCCCGTACTTGCAATCTCGTTATTAATTCGTGTTTTATTTCCGGCAAACATTCAAATCAAGCATATAGCAAATTTCTTAATTGGCTTTTCGTTATTATTTATAGGATTAGAATGGATGAAAGTGAGTGTGCATGGCTTGGTACAAGGGGTTGACATGACTCGCTATGCTGAGTGGTCGCCTTACCTATTTATTCCCATAGGGTTAATTCTTACTGCAATAATTCAATCCAGTTCGGCAACTATTGCCATAACATTAACGGCACTCTATCATGGCGTTATCCCTTTTCCAAGTGCTGCGGGCATTGTTATTGGTGCTGAAATGGGAACAACATTAAAAATTCTTTTAAGCTCTTATGGCGGCATACCTGATAAAAAAAGAGTGGCTATGGGTAACTTTATTTTCAACGTTATTTTAGCGATACTGGCAAGTGTTTTTCTTTACCCATTAATTTATTTGATACAAAAAGTATTTGAGATTAACGATCCATTGATAGGCTTAGTTACTTTTCAAACCGGAATTAATGTTTTATTCATTGTTATATTTTATCCTTTTATTGAATTGTTTTCAAGCTACCTTGAAAAATTATATAAAGGAAGTGATGAAGATACGGTGACTAAATATATTCAGAAAGTCACAAAACAATTTCCTGATGCGGCATTAAAAGCCACAGAGAAAGAAACAGTTTTTCTTGTCATGAGTACAATTCGTTTTAATCGTAATATTTATGGGTTAAACGAAAAGAAAACCGAAAGTGATTCTTGGCTTAAGAATATTAAAAACTTTGCTTTTGAAAACAGCTCAACTGATGATGATTATAAAAAATTGAAACAATTGCAAGGTGAGATTCTAGAATATTTAATGGATATTCCGAAAAACGATATGACTCCATTTGAATTGGAGATAACTGGTAAATTAATTACCATTTCACGAAACATTATACATGCCGCTAAAAACATAAAAGATATACAACACAACATTAATGAATTAAATACTACGGCAAATGATACCCTTCATGAACTTTATATAAATCTCCGGGAGTCTGAAATGATTTTTTACACTAACGTCCAGAAATATTTATTGAGCTGTAAGCAGCTTAATATTTTAGATGAGATTGAAGTGCTAATTCATAAAAGTAAGAATGATTATTCGATTGCTGTTAATCATACACTTAATTTATTGAACAAAGATAAAATAATAGAATTAGACTCTTCAACCCTTCTTAATGTTTTTCGGGAAGTACATTCATCTCACAACTCATTGCTTTCGGCAATAAAAGATTTAACAGAATTAAATAAAAATAATGAATAAAAAAAAGTAATATGAAAAAGTTAAAAGTAGCAATTAATGGGTATGGAGTTATTGGTAAAAGAATTGCAGATGCTGTAAATATGCAAAACGATATGGAAGTAATCGGAATAAGTGATATAATAACCGATTGGCGAATTAAAGTAGCCGTTAATAAAAATCTTCCAATATTTGCTTCAACATCAGACTCGTATAATCTCATGAAAAAAGAAGGTATTCCTGTGGTTGGAACTTTAAATGATTTACTAAAAAAAGTAGATATCATTTGTGATGCCACGCCAAAAAAAATAGCTGCGCAAAATTTTGAACTATATAAAAAAGCAAACATAAAGTCCATTTTTCAAGGTGGAGAAAAACATTCTTTAACTGGACATTCATTTGTAGCACAAGCAAACTATGAGTCAGCAATTGGGTTGAATTCCACAAGGGTTGTCTCCTGTAATACAACTAGCATTGTAAGAATATTGGGTGCACTAAAAAACGCAGGTATACTTAAAAAAGCACATGGTGTTTTGGTTCGTAGAGCAACCGATCCTTGGGAATCAGATATTTCTGGAATTATGAATACGGTTGTACCTGAAATAAATATTCCATCTCATCAAGGACCAGATGCTCAAACTATAATTCCTGACTTGAATGTAACAACTGTTGCTATGTCTGCTTCTCACACAATCAGTCATTTTCATACCTGGCACATTGAATTAAATAAGCAAGTTACAAAAGAAGAAATATTAAATATTTTTGAATCAACATCGAGAGTAATCTTTTTAAGGGAAAGTGATGGACTAACTGCTCTTAATAGCACCCTTGAATTAATGAACGATTTAGGCCGTCCACGTGGTGATATGTGGGAAGTTGGTTTGTGGGTGGATAGTCTTAAAGTAAATGGGAACGACTTATACTTAAATTGTCAGGTTTATAATCAAGCTATTGTTATACCCGAAACAATTGATGCAATAAGGGCATTAACAAGTATTGAAACGGATGCTCAAACATCAATAAATAAAACAAACAATTCAATGGGAATTTTGCAAGGAACACCATATTATAAAACTAATATAGTTTCCAATTAAATTTAAACTATTAATACCAAACTAATAAATTATATAAAATCTAAAAGATAGTTGAAGCAAAAACTGCTTTTTGTGAAAGGAATAACATTAAAATTGGAGACAAAATCAATTTCACTTTAACTAATTAAATCACTTAAATTTAAAACTATGAAATACTCACTATCACTTGGAACTATTTTTGGAATAAAAGTTCAAATTCACTGGTCATTTCTCATTTTATTAGGCTGGATTGTTATGAAAAACATGCGTTCAGGCTCAGGAACAGAACAAACACTATGGTCTGTATTATTTATACTCACAATTTTTTTATGCGTTACCATGCATGAATTTGGACACGCATTAGCAGCAAGAAAATTTGGAATAAAAACAAAAGACATTACGCTTTTACCAATTGGCGGGCTTGCTCGTTTAGAATCAATTCCCGAAAAACCAAAAGAAGAACTAATCGTTGCTCTTGCCGGACCATTGGTAAATGTGGTAATCGTGGCGGTAATATATCCCTTTGTGCATTTCACAATGGATATAGCTAACGTTAAGCAACTTGAAAGTATAACGTCCAATAATTTTATTTTTAATTTAATGGTCATTAATCTGTGGCTGGCAATATTTAATTTAATTCCTGCATTCCCAATGGATGGAGGACGAGTTTTAAGAGCGTTACTTGCTATGAAAATTCAGCGTCACAAAGCTACCGAAATAGCAGTTCGCATCGGGCAACTAGCAGCCGTTGGGTTTGTTATTCTTGGTTTTTTCTCAAATCCATTTTTAATTTTTATCGGATTATTTATAATTATGGGGGCTCAAGCTGAATTAGAAATGACAAAATCTGGATATATGCTGAAAGGAATAATCTTGAAAGATGTAGTAATGAAAAACTACGAATCCATAGATGAAAATGAAACCATTGAAACTGCTGTAAATAAATTACTGAACGGCCAGTCAAAAAACTTTTTAGTAACAAAAAATCAACAGCCTATTGGTACATTAAGTAGAGATGAAATCATTGCAGCATTACAGACCAGTGGAAACAAACTGTCAATTCTTAGTGCAATGAATAAAGATTTAATTGCCTTTGACGCCAATCAATCTATTGATGCTATATATCAAGCTATGGTAACTAGTAAAAATCAATTTGCTACTGTATATGAAAATAAAATATTAATTGGCACAGTTGATCTTGAAAATATACTGGAATATTTAATGGTAAAAAATGCGCAAACAAAATAATAAACTGTTGTTTTTTAGAAAAATACGGCTAATGATTATTAAAATATACCGAGCCAAAGGAAGTGTGAATGAAATTGCACTTGGAGCAGGAATTGGAGCGTTTGTAAGTGTTTTTCCAACTTTTGGGATTGGCACTCCACTTGTTATTTTATTATCACGTTTTGTACATTTTAATTTAATTTCGGCACTGGCCGCTAGTTTAATATCTAATCCATTTACCAGTCCATTCTTTTTATATTTAAGTTATAAAACAGGTAACATTTTTATTAAAAGTAATTTAGCATTCAGCATCCAAAATTGGTCTGAAAATATAAAAGAATCAGGATTGATAATGCTTCTGGGGTCAATATTAATAAGTTCAACTGTAAGTATAATTGTTTTTTTTACAACTAAATACTTAGTGATCTATAAGCGAAATAAAAGCAGTAAAGAAGTTGTGCAAGAAGGAAATTTTATTTAATAATGATACCATATTAATATTCTAAATGTGAAACTTTTTAAAATTAAAATATTAATTCCCATTCTGCTTTTATTCCTTTTAGCTGGAGGTCTATTAAAGTCATTTTTTGTAAGTAGTAGCGCTATAAGTCAGCCTGACCTTCCTCTTTACCACCCACAGTATTACCTATTACAAAGAGCATTATTGGATACATCATTAAAAGAAAATCGAAATCGGATTTTAATAAACATGGAGCGATGGAAGGCTATACCCAAAAATACAGGAAGAAAGTATCTGATGGTAAACATTGCCGATTTCAGAATGAATGCCATTGAAAACGATTCTCTTATTTTGAGTTTGAAAACTATAGTAGGAAAGCTTTACAGAAAAACACCTTTATTTCACACAAAAATGACTCACATTGTTTTTAATCCAACTTGGACTATTCCGCCAAATATATTGCGTAACGATATTCTTCCTTTGATTAAAAAAGATATTTCATATCTAAAAAAAAGGAATATTAGAATTTTTCAAACAGATAAGACAGGTAAAAGAAAACAAGTTTCAGCAGATTCTATTAACTGGAAAGCCGTTTCAGAAAAACAGTTTCCTTACCAACTCGTTCAAGATGCGGGAAAAGATAATGCGCTTGGAGTAGTTAAATTTATGTTCCCAAATTCATACCATGTTTATATGCATGATACACCTTCTAAAGAATTGTTTGAAGAAACAGAGCGCACGTTCAGTTCAGGATGCATCCGAGTTTCGAATGCGATAGATCTTGCGACATATCTTTTAAAAAACAAATGGGACAAAACAAAAATTATGAATGTCATTAAGAGCGGAAAGACTTTTACAGTATATTTAGTAGAGCCTGTAGAAGTTTATATTGAGTATTTTACGGCATGGGTTGATGCAGACGGTATTTTACAATTTAGGAAGGATATTTACGAAAGAGATAGTTTCCCTGTAAAAATTATTTATCAATAAGTTTAACGAATCAACTATACAAATTATGACGCCTAAATACATAAAAGAATTTAAGGAACTATCAAATGATAAAGTGGCATTGGTAGGTGGTAAAAATGCTTCGCTTGGCGAAATGTTTAACCAACTTTCCCTCAAAGGAATTAAAATACCGGACGGCTTTGCCACAACAGCGGAAGCGTATTGGTTGTTTTTAGAAGAAAATAATATCCGTGAGAAATTAGCACAATTGATGCTAAAAATTGATTTGATAGAATTTTCAAATCTGCGTGAAGTTGGCGCAGAAGCTCGTGCTTTAGTTCTTAACGCAACTATTCCCGAAAAAATTACAAGCGAAATAAAAACAGCTTACCGCAATTTATACGCAGAATCCAATTCAGAAATTGAAGTAGCCGTAAGAAGCAGTGCTACAGCCGAAGATTTACCTACGGCTAGTTTTGCAGGGCAACACGATTCGTTTCTGAATATTCAAGGAGAAGAAGTTTTGATACATACATGTCAAAAATGTTTCGCATCTCTTTTTAACGACCGTGCCATAAAGTATAGAATTAACAATGGATTCAACCACATGCACGTTGCTTTGTCGGTTGGTGTTCAGCGCATGGTTCGTTCCGATTTAGCTTCTGCCGGAGTTGGCTTTACTATTGAACCCGAAACAGGTTTTGAAAACATGATTTACCTTACAGGTAGTTGGGGCTTAGGCGAAAATGTGGTGCAGGGTGCTGTAAATCCTGATGAATTTTATCTTTTTAAACCATCGCTTCGCAACAATAAAAAATCGCTTGTAACAAAAAAACTAGGGAGTAAAACTAAAACAATGATTTATGCTCAAGGTCAAAATGCGCTGAACAAAAGCATAGAAAATATTGATACACCAATAGAAAAGCAATTGTTGTTTGTCCTTTCAAATAGTGAGATTGAACTATTAGGGCAATGGTGTTTAAAAATAGAGGAACATTACAAAATGCCGATGGATATTGAATGGGCAAAAGATGGAATTACAAATGAATTATTTATTGTGCAGGCACGGCCGGAAACCATTCACAATAAAACAAAAAATGTATCATTTAAAGAATATCGTTTAACAGAAAAAGGAACTTTAGTCACATCAGGCAAAGCCGTTGGAAGTAAAATAGTATCAGGAATTGCACGGGTTTTAGAATCTCCTACCGAAGCACACAAATTGCAAGCAGGAGAGATACTTGTTACCGATATTACCAATCCCGATTGGAATATTGTACTAAAAAAAGCATCGGTAATTATTACCAATAAAGGAGGAAGAACAAGTCATGCTGCCATTGTAGCCCGTGAACTTGGAGTGGCTGCTGTGGTGGGAACAACTAATGCTACAACAAAAATAAAAGATGGGCAGTTAATTACAGTTTCTTGTGCCGAAGGCGATGAAGGAAGGGTGTTTGAAGGGAAATTAAATTGGGAAGAAAAAGAAATCAATCTTGTAAATACTAGAATTCCAAAAACACATCCCATGTTTATTTTGGCCGACCCCAACAAAGCATTGCTACTTTCATTTTATCCGAATGCAGGAGTTGGATTAATGCGCATGGAATTTGTTATTAATAATTCTATACAAATTCATCCGATGGCATTAGTAAAATTTGACGAACTAAAAGATGAAAAAGCAAAACAAGAGATAGAAACTCTTACGGTAAACCATCCCGATAAAAAGGAATATTTCATTGATAAACTTTCGCAAGCCATTGCATTTGTGGCAGCTGCATTTCATCCAAAAGACGTAATCGTAAGGATGAGTGATTTTAAAACCAATGAATACGCAAACTTGATTGGCGGAAAACAATTTGAGCCACATGAAGAAAACCCGATGCTTGGTTTTAGAGGAGCATCAAGATATTACAGCGATTTGTATCGTGAGGGATTCCGATTGGAATGTGAAGCGATAAAAATTGTTCGCAATGATATAGGGTTAACCAATGTAAAAGCCATGATACCGTTTTGCAGAGCGGTTGCTGAAGGCGAAAAAGTGGTGAAACTAATGGAAGAATTTGGATTGAAGCAGGGCGATAATGGGTTGGAAATTTATGTAATGATTGAAATACCGAGCAATGTAATTCTTGCCGAAAAATTCGCTAAAGTGTTTGACGGATTTTCTATCGGTTCTAACGATTTAACGCAACTCACGCTGGGCATTGACCGCGATTCTGCTATTATCAGCAATTTGTTTGACGAGAATAATGAAGCGGTAAAATGGATGCTTCAAAGTGTGATTGAAACAGCTAAAAAATGTAAAATTAAGATAGGCCTATGCGGACAAGCACCAAGTGATTATCCTGAATTTGCAAAGTTTCTTGTTGAATTGGGAATAGACAGCATTTCATTTAACCAAGATGCTTTAATCAAGGGAATTGAGAATATAAATAAAGCTGAAAATAAAAATAAAAGAGTAACTTACGCGATTAAAAATTCAAACAATTAAAAACACCAAAATGACAACAATAATTTTAGTAATCATCGCCATTTTAATTTTTATCTTCTTTAGTGGAATAAGAATTGTGAGACCTACCCAAAGAGGTTTAATTGAACGTTTAGGACGTTATGATAAGTTTGCGAAACCTGGGTTTCATTGGGTTATTCCGATTATCGAAAGAATGGTTTTAGTAAATATTACCGAACGCATGATTGATGCAGAGCCGCAAGAAATTATCACGAATGACAATTTGAATGCAAGCGTAGATGCCGTGGTTTATTTTAAAGTATTGGAAGAAGAAGAAAGTGTAAAAAACTCTCAGTACAGCGTAAATAATTATGAGTCGCAGGTTATCAATCTTGCCCGAACCACTCTCCGAAATATTATAGGAACACTTACGCTTAAATCTGCGAATAGCGAACGAGGTAAAATCAATTCAGAATTTCACAGAACATTATCTGATGAAACTAAAAGTTGGGGTATTACAATAGTTCGCACGGAACTAAAACAAATTGACCCTCCAAAAGATGTGCAGGAAACGATGAATAAAGTGGTAAAAGCTGAGAATGAAAAAATTGCCGCAATAGATTATGCAACTGCTGCAGAAACGGTTGCCGATGGTGTAAAG
>Ga0105046_10000945_pt1 | contig 43018 bp, 35 predicted proteins | sample MAT03_FD_78385 | JGI IMG/M metagenome (GOLD analysis project Ga0105046, IMG submission 78385) | Freshwater microbial communities from Lake Fryxell liftoff mats and glacier meltwater in Antarctica - MAT-03 (megahit assembly) | ecosystem: Environmental > Aquatic > Freshwater > Ice > Liftoff... | reverse complement strand
GGTGGCGCGCACACGGTAACGAACATCTCCTTGTTGTTCACGCTGATGGTGACGCCGCCATAATTGTCGCCGATGTTGAACGGGTCCGGTAGCGCACGGCCCGCGTTGAAGTCACCCTCTGCGGCTTGCTTGCGCGCCTCCATCAATTCCTCCACATCGCGTGCGACGATGTCGCCCTTGGCCCGCTCCTGCCGCTTGCGCGTGAAGAACAGGATCTCGTTGTCCGGCGAGAACATGGGTAGGTATTCGTCCGCTGCGGTGCTCACGTTCGCCAGCACGCGGGGGTCCAGCGGAGCGGTGTTCTTGTAGAAGTCCACATAGAACTGGAGCTCCGGCATCACCTCCTCCACGTCCTTGTACTTCGCATCGTAATCCTTGCTCACCTTGGTCGCATCCTCCGTGGGGAAACGGCGGAAGGCTTCGAACGCACGCGCCGCCTCGGCGAACTTGTCCTGCGCATAGTACATCGTGCCCAGGTGGTAAGGGACATCGCTGTGGTACTGGGGGCACTTTGTCTGCAGCCGCTCGAAATAGCCGATCGAAGCTTCGAAACCCTTGCCGCCCTCTTTGCCGATGCGGTACGCGGAAAGGCCGAGGCGGAAAAGGCACTCGGCGCATTCACCATCGATCTCCTGGGTTGCCTTCAAGTTCTGATGCCGCTCCACGGGGTCCTTCGCCTTCGCGGCATCCTCCAACAACTTCACGATCTTCTTGTCCGTGGGCGCCGCGCAGGGATCGCTTTCGTCCTGCGCGCCTGCCGTCATGGCGATGGCGACGGCCATGACCAGCGCCATCCACTTTACCGGTGTCATCATCATATGCTGTCTGGGCGTGGGCGCGACATGCTGCGCCCCTACTTCACGGTGGTGTCTGTCGCTTCGGCCTTGGCGATCATATCGTCGCCCTGCTTGCGGGCGGTCTGCACCAGGGCATCGGCCCGTTTGTCGGCTTCGGCGATGAACTGCTGCTCCTTGCGATCGGCCTCCTTCTTCGCCTTGTCGGCCAGGACTTTCGCGGCGATCTTACCGAAGGGATCCTTTACCTGGGCCAGCGCATCATCGGCTGCCTTGTACCCCTGGGCCTTCGCGTTGGCGGCTTCTCGGCGGGCATCGGCCTTGAGTTGGTCCGCCTGCTTCTGGGCTTCCGCTACAAGTCGTGCGGCCTCCTCACGTGCCTTGGCGATCGCATCCTCCTTGGCCTTGCCGATCTGTACGTTCACTTCCTCCTTGATCTCCGCGACGATCACCTCTTTCACATTGCTACCACCGCCAGCGAAGACCGGCTTGATGATCGGCTTGTCGATCGTACCGGTCATCTTCACGCTGAGTTCAAGTTCAGCAGGCACCTCGAAATTGGAACCGACGGCCCGGTTCGCCTGGCCCAATAGCCCGCTCACCGTTTGCGCGGCAGCGGCACCAAAAATGTCGCTCGGCACTTTCGCCTGCATATCATAGTCGATCGCCTGGTCCGCGAAGGCGGTGCTGCCACCAACGTTGGCCTTGATGCGGTCGATGCGGACTTCAAAAGGCTTGGTGATCATTTTGCCGTCCTTGAACTCATAGCTGAAGGTCACATCCTGCAGCGTGGTGTTCTCGATCCCTTTGATCTTGATCGCCTTGGCAAGGTCCACCAGCGGTTGGAAGCCGTTGATGCTCACGCTCTTCGTGCGCAGTGTTCCTTCACCGGTCAGTGTGCTCATCACTGGTTGCATATGCTCATCGAGCAGGGCCTGCATAGCGAGATCGGTGCTGAACTTTCCTTTGCATGTCTTCGCTATCGGCGCCATCTTCTGCACGGTCTCCACGTAACGAACGGTCTGCTCGATGTCCAGATCCTTCACCGAATACGTGAGGTCGATGCGCGGAGCTTTCACATCCTTCACTTCGTAACCGCCGGCCATGGCGACACTGCCACCGAAGAGGTTGAAGAAGACATCGCTCAGGTCCACACGCTCGTTGTGGATGCGCAGGGCGCCGCGCACGTTGGTGAGGTGCAGGTCGTCGTAGATCACTTCGCCAACACCAGCGCCCATGCGGAAGTCGATGTTGCCCGGCACCTCGATCACACTCATCGGGGTGCTGTCCACCGCCGTTTCCGTCGTTGCGGTCTCCGAGGATGGCCCCATCAATTCGTTCAGGTCGAACTTGTTCGCGGTGAGATCGAAGCTGCCCACGAGCGTGCTGTCCTTCAGCCACCACTGGAGGTAGTTGTCCATGCGGCCCTTGGCCTGGATATCGCTGGTGCCCACGCTGCCATCGAAACTCGTGAGCGCGAGCGAACGCGGGCTGAAGTCGAAGTACATGCTCTTGATGCCGACGCCGTAAGGGAGGGAATCCGTCTTGTAGGCCATGCCCAGAAGGATCATCCGGCCCTCGGCGGTGAACTTCTCATAGCGCTGCGCTTCGATGTCGCTCATCGCGCCCTTCATGCGCACATCCGCAGTGAAGTTGCCCTGGAGTTCATCGCCCTTCATCGGTACCACCGTCTTCACGCTGGCCAGGTCGAGTTGCGCACGCAGTTCCGCGTCCACGGTGGGGTCGGTCATCGGCTTGGTCAGGTACATGCGGGCCTCGACCGGATTGCCGGCCATCTTCATGGCGAAGCGCTTAAGGTCCACCACCATGCCATTGAGGTCCGCCCCACCCGGGCTGGTGACCTTCAGGTCGATGAAGATGTCCTCCACCGCCGCGGGCAGGTCGGGGTACTGGAAGCGCCCCTTGTCCACATCCACAACGAGCGCGAAAGCAGGCATGCTCGTTTCGTTGTAGGTCCCTTTCACATTCCCACTGAAGCCCGCCTTGCCGCTCATCCGAACACCGCTCAGATCAGTGGCGAATTCCGCCGGTACCAACGACAGCAGCGTCCCCAGATCGCTCTTCTTCGCGCTCCAGGTCAAGTCCATCGTGATGTCATCACCGGGCATCGCCAGCCAGCCATCGAAGCCGAGCACCAATTGGTTCACTGTGGCCTCGTTGTCCTTGAAGGTGAACTTCATGTTGGCCATGTCCATGTCGAGGTCCGCGGTGATGTCCGCTTTTGCGTTGCGCAAGTACTTCACCCCGTCAAAGACCACGTTCACACTGTCCGCGTGCGTGGTGGTCTTCAGGGTGAAGAGGTCCTGAGTGAAATCGCCACTCCCGCTGTGGTCGAGTCCGGCGAGTTCCATGAAGTATGGCAGCGATGCATCGTCGTAGATCACGTGACCATCCTCGATCGCGTACTCGCGCAAACCGATGTTGAAGGCCGACGCGGCTGTGTCGGAAGCAACAGCGGCAGCTGTATCGGCCTTTGCGATATCCCAGTTGGCGCGGCCATCCTCCAGCACCTTCACATGGATGTACGGCTTCACGAGGCCGATACGCTCGATGTCGATCTTGTCGCCGAAGAGGCTCATCACGTTCACCGTCGCGCTCAACATGCCGATGCGTGCCAGGTCGATGCCCTCGAAGGGGGCCACGTTGCTCACCTTCAGGTCGGCTATCTCCACGGTGAGATCCGGGAAATGTTTCAGGATGGTGATGTCCCACTCACCCCAATCGATCGTCGCATTGATTGTCTTGTTCACCTCGTCCTTCACCGCTGCCTCGATCTTGTCCTTGAAGACGATCGGCAGAACGATGGCCGCTGCGAGGATCAGCACGATGAGTACGCCGAGTGTGATCAGGATGCGCTTGGTCCACTTCTTCATGGTTGGTTGTGTGGGGGCCGATGATCATCGGCCCATGTTGGATCTAGATGCGTGAGATGCGTTGACGGAGCAGATGATCGGCGAGCACGAGACAGGTCATGGCCTCTACGATGGGGACAGCGCGCGGCACCACGCAAGGGTCGTGCCTGCCCTTCGCTTCCAGTGTGACTTCGCGGCCTTCGCGGTCCACGGTGTGTTGGGCGCGTGCGATGGTGGCGGGCGGTTTGAAACTGACCACGAAGAAAATGTCCTCTCCGTTGCTGATACCGCCCTGGATGCCACCGCTGCGATTGGTGAGCGTGCCGATGCCCCCGGTGCCGTTGGCTGCGAACGCGTCGTTGTGCTGCGATCCGCGCATCGAAGCCGCCGCTGATCCGCTACCGACTTCGAAGCCCTTCACGGCATTGATGCCCAACATCGCCTTGCCCAGGTCCGCGTGCAACTTGTCGAACACGGGCTCGCCCAAACCGGCAGGAGCACCGCGCACAACGCAGGACACGCTGCCGCCGATGGAATCGCCTTCGCCACGCACCTGTTCGATGAGTGCTGTCATGCTCCTTGCCGCTACCGGATCCGCACTGCGTACATCACTTTCCCAAACGCTGGCGAGGTCCATCTCCGTGTACGCCAACTCCGACCGGATATCGCCGACCTGACCGACGTAGGCGTTCACCCGCGTACCCTCCAACGCCAGCAGTTGTCGCGCGATAGCGCCTCCCACCACGCGACACGCGGTCTCGCGCGCACTGCTACGGCCACCCCCGCGATGATCACGGACCCCGAACTTCTGCTCCCACGTGAGGTCGGCATGGCTGGGCCGGTAAAGATCCTTCAAGTGGTCGTAATCGCCGCTCTTCGCATCGCCGTTGAGGATCACGAAACCAATGGGGGTTCCGAGCGTGACGTCGTTCAGCACTCCACTTAGAAATTCAACGGTGTCACTCTCTGAGCGCGAAGTGCCCAGCGGTGTGCTCCCCGGTCTGCGGCGGTCCAATTCATTCTGGACGGCCGCGAGATCAAGCTTCAACCCAGCCGGGCACCCGTCGATCATACCACCGATGGCCGCACCGTGGCTCTCGCCGAAGCTGGTGAGGCGGAAAAGTTGGCCGAATGAGTTGCCGGGCATGGAGGGTGCGAAGTTAGAAGCAGCGCTGCGGCCACCCGGCTGTGGATCCCGCATCGGTCAACATCCTGATCGTTTGGAACAGAGCCCTTTCTTTGCGCCGTTGATGGAACGCCTGCTGATCAAGAACGCCAAGGCCCTGGTGGGAACCCATCCCGCCGACGTGCATCTGGTATCGGGTGAGGGCATGGCCAAACTCCCGATGGTCGAGGATGCCTGGTTGACCGCCGAGAACGGGCGCATCACCGGTTTCGGCCCCATGGCCGAATGGCCGGGAATTACGGACTGGACCGGCCTTACGGTGATCGATGCCAGTGGGCGCTATGTACTGCCGGGTTGGTGCGATCCGCATACGCACACGGTTTTCGCCGCACCGCGCGAGGCGGAGTTCGTCGACCGGATCCAAGGGCTTACCTACCAGGAGATCGCCGCCAGGGGTGGTGGCATCCTGAACAGCGCGCGCAAGTTGCGGGAGATGTCCGGGGACGATCTCTTCCTACAGGCCAAAGCCCGGCTGGAGGAGATGATGTTCCAAGGCACCGTCGCGGTGGAGATCAAGAGCGGCTATGGCCTGAGCGTTGAAAGTGAGCTGAAGATGCTGCGTGTGGTGGAACGCCTGAAGGAGGCGCTGCCACTCCAGGTGAAGGCCACACTGCTCGCGGCGCACGCGCTGCCGCCGGAGTACAAGGAAGACCGGGAAGGGTACATCGCGATGATCACCGAAGAGCTGATCCCGCAGGTGAAAGCCGAAGGACTCGCGGACCTCATCGACGTGTTCTGCGAAACGAACTACTTCACCGTGCACGAGATGGAGCGGATCCTTCAAGCTGGCGCACAGCATGGCATGCGTGGCAAGGTGCATGTGAACCAGTTCACCAGCATCGGCGGCGTTCAAGCCGCTGTGAAGCACGGGGCACTGAGCGTCGATCACTTGGAGGTGATGGAAGCGGCGGATATCGAAGCGCTGATCGGATCGGCAACGATCCCGACCCTTCTCCCCTCCTGCTCGTTCTTCCTGCGCATTCCCTACGCTCCGGCACGGCGGCTGATCGAACATGGGCTTCCGGTGGCGCTCGCCACCGACCACAACCCGGGCAGCACACCCAGTGGCAACATGAATTTCGTGTTCTCGCTCGCTTGCATCCAATTGCGCATGCTGCCGGAAGAGGCGATCAACGCGATGACCTTGAACGCTGCAACGGCCATGCAATGCTCCGATGAACTGGGCAGTATCACCGTCGGCAAGCGCGCCAGCCTCCTCATCACCCGGGAAGTACCTTCGCTCGCTTACCTGCCCTACGCGTTCGGTAGCGATAACATCGACACGGTCCTCATCGATGGAAAACCTGTCCGGTCCGGAGAAGTCCTCCGCTGAGGGCTACCGCCCGACCTACATACGTCCACCGGGGTTGGAGTTCGCGATGGGCATCGCGCTCTTCGCCATGGTGCTCCTCGTGTTCCTGCTGTTGCAGGCGGCGGTGTTCTTCCGCGCCATCATTGTGCGCACACCGGAGTTCGCCAACTCCTCCTTCTCCATCCAATGGCTGGATGATCCAGTATTCCAGGCCCGCATGTCGGAACTGGCCTTCAATGGCGATATCGTGGCGAGTGAAGCTTTGTGGAGCGGAGGTATCTGCACGGCCCTCATCCTTCTCACCGTCTGGTTGTGGAAACGTGGTCACACCCGGTCCTTCCTCGGTTTGCGCATGGCCAGGCCCCGCCAGTTCCTCATCTGGATGGGGATCTTCCTCCTGCTCGCGATCGCCATTGAAGCCCTCTCGTTCATCTCACCGTCCTTTTCCACGGACTTCATGGAGAAGATACTGGGGAGCACCACGAACATGACCTTGCTGGTGATCGGCGTGGGGCTGCTCGGTCCGCTCTTCGAAGAATTCCTGTTACGTGGATTGCTCTACGGCTCGATACGCCATCTTGCTGACGAGCATGTGACCGTCGCACTCACCGCCGGTGTGTTCACCCTGATGCACCAGCAATACGAGCCGGCCGTTATCCTGCTCATCCTGCCCATGGGGATCGTGCTGGGTTATGCGCGGGCGCGCACCGGGTCGATCTGGGTACCCGTGCTATTGCATGTGGTGAACAACATCGTGAGTTTGGTGGTGCCGTAACGTACCGAAGTGCCATCGGGCCTGGGGTCATCGAACTGGACACGGTTAGCTTTGCCGCCCTCTATTCCACCCGCCCATGCAACGCCGCCTTATCGAATGTGTGCCCAACATCAGTGAGGGCCGCGACCGTGCGAAGATCGACGCCATCGCCGCCGTAGTGGAGACCGTGGAGGGCGTACGCCTGCTCGATGTGGACCCCGGTAAGGCGACGAATCGGACGGTGATCACGTTCGTCGGTGAGCCGGAGCCGGTGATCGAAGCGGCGTTCCGCCTCATCAAGAAAGCCCAGGAACTGATCGACATGCGTGGGCACAAGGGCGAGCATCCTCGTTTCGGCGCGACGGACGTGTGTCCGCTCGTACCCATCAGCGGGATCAGCATGGAAGAGGCGGCGGCGTTCGCCCGGAAACTCGCCGGGCGCGTTGGTAAGGAGCTTTCCATTCCGGTGTACTGTTACGAGTTCGCGGCCAGCGAGGAGAAACGCCGCAACCTGGCCAACAACCGAAGTGGCGAGTACGAGGGCCTTCCCAAGAAACTGAAGGACCCAGCGTGGAAACCCGACTTCGGTCCGGAGGAATTCACCGACAACGTGGCCCGCAGCGGCGCAACTGCCATCGGTGCACGCAACTTCCTGGTCGCGTACAACGTGAACTTGAACACGACCAGCACCCGCCGCGCGAACGCCATCGCCTTCGATATCCGTGAAGCGGGCCGCGTGTTACGCGAGGGCGACCCGATCACCGGCAAACCGATCCTCGACACCAATGGCGAACCGCAAAAGGTACCCGGCAAGTTGAAGGCGGTGAAGGGCATCGGCTGGTACATCGAAGAATACGGCATCGCACAACTCTCGCTCAACCTCACGGACATCACGGTGACACCCGTGCATGTCGCCTTTGACGAAGCCTGCAAGAGCGCCGCGGAACGGGGCATCCGCGTTACCGGCAGCGAACTCGTCGGCCTGATCCCCAAAAAGTCCTTGCTCGATGCTGCGGACTTCTACCTCACGCGCCAGGAGCGCAGCCTGGGCATCAGCGAACGGGAGAAGATCAAGCTCGCCGTGAAGTCGCTGGGACTCGCTGATCTGGGGCCGTTCGATCCGCAAAAGAAAGTGATCGAGTACATGCTGGAAGATCCAGCGGCAGAGCGCCTGGTGCGCATGGACCTCAAACGCTTCAGCGAAGAGACCGCTGCGGAAAGCCCAGCGCCGGGCGGTGGTTCCGTTGCCGCATATGTGGGTGCATTGGGCGTTGCTCTTGGTACCATGGTGGCCAATTTGAGCGCCCATAAGCGCGGTTGGGACGAGCGGTGGGAGGAGTTCAGCCACTGGGCCGTGCAGGGCGAACTCCATCGGAACGAGTTGTTGTTCCTGGTGGATGAGGACACCCGCGCGTTCGACCGCATCCTGGCGGCCATGGGTCTGCCCAAAGGCTCACCGGAGGAGCAGGCCGCCCGTAAAGAAGCGATCCGCGAAGCGACGAAAGGCGCCATCGATACACCACTGCGGACCATGGAGGTGTGCGTGAAGAGCATGGCGCTGATGAAAGCCATGGCCGGGACGGGCCTGAAAGCGAGCGTGAGCGATGCAGGTGTCGGCGCGCTTTGCGCGCGCACCGGGGCCATCGGGGCCTACCTCAACGTACGCATCAACTGCGCCGGGCTGGACGATGCCGCCTTCAAGACGGAGGTCCTCGCGAAGGCCGAGGATCTGAAAGCGCAGGCGGAGTTGTTGGAGACCGAGGTGATGACGCTGACGCTGGCGAAGGTCTGAGGCAACACGCAGGGCGGGTCCAACGTATTATTGACGCGACCGCGCCGCAGGCGCCAATGACCGCCAAGCTCACATACCGCCAGTGGTCCCGCCGGATCACGTACTTCTTCCCCTTCCAGCTCCTTTGGCTGCATCTGAAGAAGAACCACATGCTTATGCTGGCGTGGTTGGTGCTCTTCGGCTATGTCACCGAAAGCATCGGCGTGAAATACGGCATACCCTACCTGTTCCTGTATCCTGAGTATTTCGGTTCTGTGGGCTTCCTTTCGCACGCGATCACCGGCTTCGCGTTGGGCGGCTTCATCACGGCCTTCAACCTGTACAGCTATGCGATGCATGGCTACCGCTTCCCGTTCATCGCCACCATCGCGCGTCCGTTCCTGAAGTTCAACATCAACAACGCGATCATCCCGGTGCTCTTCGTACTGGTGTACATGTGGAACGCGGGGACCTTCCAATACACCAAGGAGCTGGTGCCCGCCGCGCGGGTCGCATGGCACCTGTGCGGTTTCATTTTCGGCATCGGGTTGTTCCTGGCCATGGCGCTTCTGTATTTCACCCGTACTAATACGGACATCGTCAAGATGTTGGGCAAACCAGCGGAGGAATACCGGCCCGCGGAACCGTTGATGGACATCATGGGCCCGCAGCAGCCGATGGTACCGCACGCCGGTGCCGAGAAGCGAAAGGCATCGCGCTGGTTGCGCCGGCAGCAGCGCTCGGAGAAGTGGCGGGTGGAGACCTACCTCACGCCGAGGCTCCGCATCATGCTGGCCCGCAGCAGCGCGCACTACGACAAGGAACTACTGCGCGATGTGCTGTGGCAGAACCACATCAACGGCTCCATCTTCGAAGTGGTGCTGGTGCTGAGCTTTATCCTGCTCGGCGCGTTCAGCGACACGCGGTTCTTCGCGATCCCCGCCGGTGCCAGTGCGTTCCTGTTCTTCACCATCGTGCTGATGATCGTGAGCGCGTTGTTCAGCTGGATGCAGGGCTGGACCGGCACGGTCATCATCGGCCTGTTGGTCGTGCTGAACCTGATCAGCCATCGGTCGGAGAAGTTCCTCTACGACAACCAGGCTTACGGCCTGAACTACACGGTGCCACCCGCAACCTACGACCGCGCTACGATCGCCGCCCTGGCGAACGATACCGCTACGGCGAACCGCGATGCAAGAACGCTACTGGCCACGCTGGAGCGATGGGAGAAGAACAATGCGGCTTTCTCCCCGACCGGAACGAAGCCACCGCTATTGGTGATCAACACCAGCGGTGGTGGCCTGCGTTCCATGCTCTGGACGTTCCGTTGCCTGCAACATGCGGACAGTCTCCTGGGCGGCACGCTCATGCAGCGCACGGTGCTGATGACCGGCTCATCGGGTGGCCTCATAGGTGCGGCCTACTACCGGCAGATGTTCCTTGCGGACATGGACAACAACACCACCGAGCGCTACGCCCAACCGCTGTTGCAAGAGCTTTCCAGCGATATGCTGAACCCGATAGCGTTCAGTTTCGTGACCAACGATATGTTCGTGCGCTACCGCCGTGTTCGCGATGGGGACCTGAAGTACACACTGGACCGTGGACATGCGTTCGAGCATCGCTTGAACCAGAACACACGCAACATGCTCGACGTGCGCTTGAGCGACCTGGCCGGACCGGAGCGCGAAGCCCGCATCCCGTTGATGGTTATGAGCCCAACTTCGATCAACGACGGGCGCCGCCTAGTGATCAGCCCCCTGCCGATGGCGTTCCTCACGAACATCACCCCTGCGGCCACCAATAGCATCCAAAGCCAGCCCGAGGCGATCGAGTTCGGCCGGCTGTTCGCCGAACAGGGGGCCGGCCACTTGAAGCTGACGAGCGCCTTGCGGATGAACGCCACATTCCCTTACATCACCCCGGTGGTGAGCCTGCCCAGCGAACCTCCCATGCGGGTGATGGACGCCGGAGTGCGCGACAACTACGGGTATCGCGCGTCGCTCGCCTTCCTGCACACCTTCCGGTCGTGGATCGCGGAGAACACCAGCGGTGTGGTCGTACTGCAATTGCGCGATACCCAGAAGGAATTGGACGTGAAGGCCAGCAGCGGATCCTTGGTGGGCCGCATACTCGATCCGATCGGCAGCGTCTATGACAACTTCGTGCGGGTGCAGGACCAGGACTACGACCTCCTGCTCAAGCTGACCACAGGAGATCACGCCGCACCCGTGCATGTGATCGATCTTCAACTGCGGCACGATGAAGAGGAGCAGATCTCCCTGAGCTGGCATTTGACCGCCCTGGAACGTAAGCGTGTGCTGCGTACGATCGGGTCTGCTGAGAACCGGCTGGCGTTCGATCAGTTGGTGTCCGCTCTTCGGGCGCCGGAAACGATCCCTACGCTGGCCGCTCGTGCCAGCGTACCAGCCCCGGCAGCGGATCGCGTTCCACCGCAGTGAGGCTCATGCCACGATCGAGCAGGCATTCCGAGAGCATTTCACGGAACCCGTAGGCCACCGAGCCGGTCGCGCACACCTCCGCCCGCTGCTCGGGAGTGAAGAAGGTGGCCAGTAGTTCCACCAACACATTGAACCGGGAATGGACAAGCTCACGCACATAGGGCTCGTTCAGCAGCGGCGCGAGTTGCGCCGTATGACCGGCAAGTGCCCGGGCAGGAAAAGGGGATCGATAGACCCGTTCAATGATGGCGGGCAGGTCGGGACCATCGTCACCGAAGAGCGCGCGAACGACGTGTTCGGGCATGCGCTTGTAGAACGCGTCCTGCAGCAGCGTACGGCCCAGATCGGCTCCACTGCCTTCATCACCGAGCACATAACCCAGGGATGGCATGGGCTGCAAGAGCTGATTACCGTCGAAGTACCCCGCGTTCATTCCGGTACCAAGGATCAAGACCAGAGCGGGCCGTGCTTCACAAATTCCGCGCGCAGCCGCCATCAGATCCGTCTCGACGCGTGCGGGTACACCCGGCCAGATGATGCCCGTGGCATCACGCATCCGCCGGCGGCGCGGCTCCGTGCCACAACCGGCGCCGTAAATGATCAGCTCTTTCGCTTGCAGGGCTTCGGGACAGCGCTCGTTGAAGTATTCCCGCACTTCCTCGGCGAAGAGCGCACCGTCACCATGAACGGGATTGTATCCGGACAAGGCCTCGCCTTTCGCCGGGAACGTCAATGTGGAGCCATCTGTGAAGAGCACCGCCCAACGTGACGAGCTGCCACCGATCTCCGCGATGATCCTGGTACGGGACATGGCGGAAAGGTAGCGGGGCGGCTTCTCAGCGCGCCTGGTTGAACAGGAACTTGTTCTGGCTGGTGAGCCCGCTCTTCAACGCGTACATCACCACGGCAGCCGTGTTGTTCACACCCAGCTTCTGCATGATGTTGCGCCGGTGCGTGGTCACCGTATGCGCGCTCAGATTGAGCCGTTCGGCGATGCGTGTATAGGACTGTCCTTCGGCGATGAGCCCGATGATCTGGCATTCGCGCTCGCTCAAGGCGACCGGCGCGCAGGACAACGGCTCCTGGAGGAACTTGTCCACGTCGAAAGCCGCCTTACGCAACGTTTCCAGGATCTTTCCGCAGAAGAACTTATCCCCATCGGCGGTCCGCAGCACGGCGTCCACGATCTCGCCCACGTCACAATCCTTCTTGATGTAACTGGTGACACCCGCACGGATGGCGCTCATCAACGCGACCGGTGATGGATCGGGGGTGATGCCGACGAAACGTGTCCCCTTGGATCGACGCAGGCCATCCCGGATCGCCTGCGCCCCAAATCCTTCCGCCGTATGGTCGATCAATACGACGGCTGGTTTCAGCCGCACGAGTTGGGCCTGCAACGCGATGGCATCACGCGCCACACCCACAATTTCCACGCGCGGTACTTCGGCCATGATGGTCCGCAGCCCGATGAGCGCGAGTTCACTGTGATCGGCGAGGAGGGTCCGGATGCGCATCACTTATTTGGAATCGTTCCAAATACGGGACAAATGTATCCGGACACGGGCATGGCCCCAAAAGAGGTTCTACACAGTTGTTCGTTCGTGTACCGGGAACACACCACCCTCATAGCTCAACGAGGTGCGCGGAAAAACCGCGACTGCTTCGTGGAGCAGTTCATCGGCACTCTTGTAGCGCGAACTGAAGTGCCCGAGCAACAAGTGGCCAACGTTGGCATCGCGCGCCAGCGTAGCCGCCTGGAACGCGGTGGAATGCATCGTCTCCTGGGCACGTTTCACGAGGCTCTCCGTGAACGTGGCCTCGTGATAGAGCAGGTCCACATCACGCACATGCGGAACCAGTGCGGGCTCATAGGCCGTATCTGAACAATACGCGTAACTGCGCTGCGGCGAAGGGTCCGTGGTCAGTTCGACGTTGGCGATCACCGTTCCGTTCTCCAGTCGCAGATCCTCGCCGTTCTTCACCGCATCGCGCCTGAAATGAGGGATCAGGTTCAACTTGTCCTTCCTCAAGTGCCGGGGGGCCGACCGTTCGCGGAAAACGAATCCCGTGCAGGGTACGCGATGCTTCAGGGCGAGTAACCGGACGGTGATGTGTTCATCCTCCATCGCTAGAACGCCACTCTTGTGAGGCAATGCCTGGAAATGCAAAGGGTAGCGCAAGTAGGTGCCGGAGACCTGCATTTGCAGATCGATCACTTGCTTCAACTCGGCCGGACCATGAACATGGAGCGCGTTCTTGCGGCCCAGCAAATGCATGGAACTGAGCAAGCCCATGAGACCCAGGTAGTGGTCGCCGTGCAGGTGGCTGATGAAGATGTGGCCGATGCGCATGAAGTTGACGCCCGCTACGCGCAAACGCTCCTGTGTTCCTTCTCCGCAATCGACCAGGTACAACGCTTCATGCACGTTGAGCAACTGGGCCGTAGGAAAGCGGCCACGCGCGGGCAACGCGGCCCCCGTGCCCAGGGTGGTCAGTTCGAAGCGTCGGGTGGCCATTCATGAAGAAGGCCCCGTTGCGGGGGCCTTCCGTTGTTCATCCTCAGTACGGTGGATCACCGGTTCAGCACCATGCGCCCGGTAAAGGTCTCCTTACCGGAGCGGACCTTGTACAGGTAGATGCCTTCCTGCAAAGTGCCCGCCTCGAAGGCGACGCGGTTCAGCCCCACCTTTCCCTGTGCGTTCTGCTTCCATACCTCCTCACCGAGCAGGTTGAAAATGCTTACCGCGACCACTCCCTGACGGGACAGTTGGAATTCGACCGATGTGCGGGCGGCGAAGGGATTGGGAATGCTGCGAACTCCTGCCAATCCACTTGATACCATTTCCAATTCACCCGTGGTGTCATCGATCGTGATGCGATAGCCTGTGAAGGAGATCAAATACGGGACCGGGTTCCCGAACAAGGAGAAATAACCCGTGACGTCCAGGGTCATTTCATACGTTCCGACCTGCGTAGGTGTGCCCGTGATCACCCCGCAACCCAGCACGGTGGACAGGTAGGTACACGGCGCCGCTGTCTGGGAAGCGCAGGCCACGGAGAGACCGGGAGGAAGGTTCGATACGCCGTTGAAAACGACCGAATCAATGTTCACCGCCGGGAACGTCGGATCGATGTCCTGCGCATTGACGGGGACGATCAGGTTCAGGTCCTGGGAATATGGGATCCCCACGTAACCGTTCATGAAGTTCTCCGTGGTATCGGGCCATACGCCGAAGACACTGTCGGCGTAAAGCGGGTTTGGGATGCAGGGTTGAGCGAAGGCGGTGGTGGTAAGACCGGCCGCTGCCAGACAGAGTACAAAATGTTTCATCGGTGGGGTTCAGGATTCCTTGTTAACGTCCTTCTCGATCTCCTCCATGTAAAGAAGGTCGACCGCTTCGGCGGGGGTCGGGGTAATGGAGAGCACACTTTCGAGCTGCGAGATCTGCACGAGCTTTTGTACGGGTTCTTGCAGGCCGCAGACCACCAGGCTGCCGTTCACGCTCTTGCACAGGCGGTTCGCCACGAGCAAAGCGCTCAAACCGGAGGAATCGCAATAGCGTGTGGCGGCGAGATCGATGATCACATTGCGCACGCCGGTCTTGTTCAAATACACCAACTCGCTCTTCAACTCCGGTGCGCAGGTCGTGTCCAGCTTGTCCACTTTGCTGGTCACCAGCGTGTAGCGGCCTTTGTCCTCAATGGTGAAGTTCATGGTCAGGGGCTTCCGGCCAAAGATAATCAGGCAGGGCATCGCCCGACAGCGGTCGGCTAACGTGTACTTGCGAACAATTCAGCGTGGGATACGCGCGGCCAGGAGATAGAGAACCGCCATGCGGATGGCCACGCCGTTCTCCACCTGGTCCAGGATGATGCTGTTGGCGTGATCGGCCACCTGGCTGGTCACCTCCACCCCACGATTGATCGGGCCGGGGTGCATGATCACGACGTCCTTGCCGATCCGCCGGTAACGATCCAGATCAAGTCCGTACAACATGGCGTACTCCCGGAGGCTGGGGAAATTCGTAATGCCATCGCCACCCTGCCGCTCTAATTGGATGCGCAGCATGTTGGCCACATCGCACCAGGCCAGGGCCTTGTCCAGGTCGTGCTCCACTTTCACGCCAAGGCTGCTCACATGATGCGGCATCAACGTGATCGGACCACAAAGCATCACCTCCGCGCCGAGCTTCTGTAAACAAAAGATGTTGCTCAGCGCCACACGGCTATGGAGGATATCCCCGACGATGAGCACTTTCACACCTTTCACCTTCCCGAGCTTCTCGCGGATGCTGTACGCATCGAGCAGGGCCTGGGTCGGGTGCTCGTGCGTGCCATCCCCGGCGTTCACAATGCGCGCGTCCACATGGCGGCTCAGGAACACGGCGGCACCGGGGTCGGGGTGGCGCATCACCACCATGTCCACCTTCATCGCCAGGATGTTGTTCACCGTGTCGACCAGGGTTTCGCCCTTGCTCACACTGCTGCCGGAGAAACTGAAGTTCACCACGTCAGCGCTCAGGCGCTTTTCGGCGAGTTCAAAACTGACACGCGTACGTGTGCTGCTCTCGAAGAAGAGATTGGCGATCGTGATGTCACGCAGCGAAGGGACTTTCTTGATCGGCCGGTTAAGGACCTCCTTGAAGCCGTCCGCCGTGCGGAAAATGAGCGCGATGTCCTCCGGGGTGAGGTCCTGGATGCCCAGCAGGTGCTCGGTGCTCAGTTGGTCGCTCACGGTTGGGGGGTAGATCTCCGCGAAGGCGGTACCGGACGGCCTTCACGATCCGAGACATGCAACATGACGCTGTCCTTGCCGTCGCTCTCCTTCCACTCCACGGTCACACGTTGGTCGCCGATGCTGTCCACCCACTTGCCGACGTAGTCGGGTTGGATGGGCAGTTCACGACTGAAGCGCCGGTCCACGAGCACCAGTAGCTGCACACTGGCCGGGCGGCCGAAGGTGAGCAAGGCATCCAGCCCTGCACGGATGGTGCGTCCGGTGAAGAGCACATCGTCCACCAGGACCACTTTACGGTCGTCCAGTGTGAAGTCGAGTTGTGTGACGCTCGGCGTGGGCGGTGTGGCGCGGTGGCGGAAATCGTCGCGGTGGAAGGTGATGTCGAGTTCACCGTACTCCAACTCCTCCTTGCCCAAGATCCGCTTCAGTTCGATGCGCAGGCGGCGCGCCAAAAGGACACCTCTGGGCTGCAGCCCGATCAATGCGGTCCCTGCTAGATCACCGTGATCCTCGATCAACTGGTGGCACAACCGGCCCACGGTAAGCCCGAAGGCTTTGCTCCCGAGGATGGTGACCGGTTGCATGTGTTTCATCCCGATACATCGGGTGCGGCGAAGATACCGTCCCGGTTGATCCGCGCAGGATGGCCTGTAACGCCGAAGCCCCGACTCACGCCGGGGCTTCGTTCGATCATGCTTGTTCGAAGGCCTAGGCCTCTTCCTCGCTTTCCTCCTCGTCCACCTTTTCCTTCTTCTTGCCTTTGGTGGCGCGCTCCTTCGTTTCCATGGCGCTCTTCAGATCGCCCAGGACGCTCAGGTCGCCCAAGGTGCTCTTCTCCACCTTGTCGTTCACGCTCTTCACAGAGGCGGACGGACCAGCACCAGCGCCCTCTTTGCGGGGAGCGCGTTTGGTGCCAGCACCAGCGGTCGGTGCCGATTCCACCACCTCTTCACCTTCCTCGAAGGTGCGGGTGTGGCTGAGCACGATGCGACGCGCCTCGCCATTGAATTCGAGCACTACGAAGGGCAGCTTCTCCTCCACCTCCGCCTTGCTTCCATCGGCCTTCTTCAGGTGCTTCAGGCTCACGGTGCCTTCGACACCGTATGACAGACTCACGATGAAGTTCTGGCCATTGCGGCCAGTGATCGTACCCTCGTGCGTGCTACCCGGAGTGAATACGGTGGCGAACACTTCCCAAGGGTTCTCCTCCACTTGCTTGTGGCCGAGGCTCAGGCGGCGGTTGTCCTTATCGACTTCCAGCACCATCACTTCGATGTCGTCACCCACATTGCAGAACTCGCTCGGATGCTTGATGCGCTTGGTCCAGCTGAGGTCGCTGATGTGTACCAGGCCATCGACCCCCTCCTCCAGTTCGGCAAAGATGCCGAAGTGGGTGAAGTTGCGGACTTTGGCGGTGTGCTTGCTGCGCACCGGGTACTTGACCTCGATGTCGGCCCAGGGATCGGCGGCGAGTTGCTTCATGCCCAGGCTCATCTTGCGCTCTTCGCGGTCGATGTTCAGTATCACGCAATCGATCTCCTGCCCTTCCTTCAGGAAGTCCTTCGGGCTGCGCAGGTGCTGGCTCCAGCTCATCTCGCTCACGTGCAGCAAACCCTCCACGCCGGCGGCCACTTCCACGAACGCGCCGTAGTCGGTGATCACCATCACTTTGCCTTTCACCTTGTCGCCTGCGTTCAGGTCCGCGCTCAACGCATCCCACGGGTGGCTGCTCAGCTGCTTCAGACCGAGCGCGATGCGGCGCTTCTCGTCGTCGAAATCCAGGATCACGACGTTGATCTTCTCGTCGAGCTTCACCACCTCTTCGGGGTGGCTCACGCGGCCGTAGCTCAGGTCGGTGATGTGGATGAGACCATCGACACCGCCCAGGTCCACGAACACACCGTAGCTGGTGATGTTCTTCACGGTGCCCTCCAGCACCTGGCCTTTCTCCAGGCCGCCGATGATCTGCTTCTTCTGGGCTTCCAGTTCGGCTTCGATCAGGGCCTTGTGCGAGACCACCACGTTCTTGAACTCCTGGTTGATCTTCACCACCTTGAACTCCATGTTCTTGCCTACGAATTGGTCGTAGTCGCGGATCGGCTTCACGTCGATCTGGCTGCCGGGCAGGAAAGCCTCGATACCGAACACGTCCACGATGAGGCCGCCCTTGGTGCGGCATTTCACGAAGCCCGTGATGATCTCGTTGGTCTCCATGGCGTTGTTCACCTTGCCCCAGGCATTGTGTACGCGCGCCGTCTTGTGGCTGATGACCATCTGGCCACCCTTGTCCTCCTGCTTCTCGATGTAAACTTCCACCTGATCGCCCAGCGCGAGGTCGGGCTTGTAGCGGAACTCACTGATGGGGACCACTCCCTCGGACTTGTAGCCGATGTTGATCACCACTTCCTTCTTGTTCATGCCCACCACGGTGCCCATGAGCACTTCCTTCTCGGAAATGCTGCTGAGGGTATCCTCGTAAGCCTTTTCCATCCGCTCCCGTTCTCCGGGGGCGTTGGCCTTCTTGTCATCCTCCAGAATGGCCCAATCGAAATCGGCGGGCGGTTCGCGCAGGGTGACTTTGTTATTCTCTACTGTTGCCATTGTATGCTACTCCTACTTGTATCCCGGACCGAGGGGGTGCCGACCGGGAGGGTTATGTGGACCCACGACACCCCTGCGTGAGCTTCCCAAAAGGGAGCGCGAAAGTAGGCTAATTCCTTGGACCTCCGCACATCGGGGTGGGTTACGTGTTACGGGTTGGCGTATTGCGGATAGAGCCCCCCGGGGTCAAACCCGCAACCCGTAACACGCGAACACGCAACTTTGCGGGCCATATGCGCTCCTTCGAGATCCCCACCCACTACCGCAGCAACCTGATCGGCCGCTTAAAGGCATGGCGCAAGGCCCAGGACCCCAAGAAAAAGGACCTCAGCCCGACCCTGCTGGACCTCGGCGCGGTGCGGTTCATCCTCGCGCGGCACTTCGGCTTCTGTTACGGGGTTGAGAACGCCATCGAGATCAGCTACCAGGCCATTGAGGAGAACCCCGGCAAACGGATCTTCCTGCTGAGCCAGATGATCCACAACCCGGAGGTGAACACCGACCTCGAGAGCCGGGGGCTTCGCTTCATCCAGGACACCCATGGGCAGATGCTCATGGATTGGAACGAACTGACAGCCGAGGACATCGTGATCATCCCCGCTTTCGGTACTACGCTGGAGACGGAAGCGCGGCTGAAAGCGATCGGCATCGATCCGTTGAAGCACAACACCACCTGTCCTTTCGTGGAGAAGGTCTGGAAGCGTAGCGCCCAGCTCGGCACACAGAACTACAGCGTGATCATTCACGGCAAGGCGGCGCACGAGGAAACGCGGGCCACTTTCAGCCGTACGGCGCAGGGAGCACCCGCCGTGATCGTAAAGGACATGGCCGAAACGCAGGAACTCGGACGCATCATTCTGGGCGAGGTGCCGATCGAACGCTTCCAGGAACTCTTCGGTGAGCGCTGCACGCGGGGCTTCGACGCAGCAAAAGACCTGCAACGCATCGGGGTGGTGAACCAGACCACCATGCTCGCCACCGAAACGCAGGCCATTGCCGACCACCTGAAGCAGGTGATGATGAAGAAATACGGCGATGCGGCCGTTGGCCAGCACTTCGCAGATACCCGCGACACGCTCTGCTATGCCACCAACGACAACCAGGACGCCACGAACGAACTACTGAAACAGGATGCCGACCTCGCACTGGTGGTGGGCGGATACAACAGCAGCAACACCAGTCACCTAGTGGAATTGCTCGAATGCAGGTTCCCGACCTATTTCATCAATGGGGATAAGGAACTATTGAGCGCCGAAGAGATCGAACACTTCAACTATCCGGCGCACAAACTTGAACGCACCTCTAACTGGCTACCGACCAAGCGGCCCCTGACCATCATCCTCACCAGCGGGGCCAGTTGCCCGGACACGCTGCTGGACCGTGTGATGCTGAAGGTGCTGAGGTTTGTTGAAGGGGTGAGAGATCCGTTGGAAGTCGTAGAGGGGATGGTTGGTGCATAGCTGGCAATGAAACTATCGGCCACGCTCCTTGCCGTCTCCCTGTCATTCTGCGCATACGCCCAGCGTGAAGTCTATGTGGAGCACAATCGCTTGGTGGATAGCGCGGAGTACCTCTCCTTCGGTGGCAAGTACCATGAGGTATACCGCTGTATGAAGCGATACTGACACGTGAGCCGCGACGTATGGACCCTTATTTTGATGCGATACAAGCTTGTCTTCTGGACGGACAACTTCAGAAAGCCAATGAATTCTTGAGCATCGCCGTGCGGCATGGTTTCGTCCCGGAGATATTTCGCTTCGACAGCTTGCTAGTGGGCCACCTGGCCAGGGGTGCATCCAAGAAGTTCCGTGACGGGCGCCGGGAGGATGAACTTGTGTTCGCTTCGAAGGCCGATTCAGCCCTGATCAAGGAACTTGATGCCATGTATCAGCGTGATCAGCACGTGCGAAAAAAAGGCAGCGATCCGGCAGCGATGCATCCTGTTGACTCAGCGAACTTCGAACGCTTGATCGAGATCTGTGAGCAGCGTGGATTCCCGAGATCCGAAGAACTGGGCAATGGCATGGGGAATGTTTTCTCTCTTCTCTGGCACCACCGAAGTCCGGAATACCCGGACTCGGAACAATGGAAACGGATCCTGCCATACATCCAAGCGATTATTGCTGCTGGTGAACTAAGTCCCGCGTTCCTGTGCATGTTCGACGACTACGCAGACCACGAGGCCGGACGCCCCATGCGCTACGGCGCGCTGCTGGGCTACTACCAGTCAGTACCGGAAATGATCTTTCTAATGGACCGCGTCCAACTTGACCGGAACAGGGCCTCCGTGGGCTGGGGGCCGGTCTCGCGCCTTGCTGAACAACTCGAAATGGATCTTTCAACGTTGCGTTTCGCAACCCCTTGAATCGGTTGGCAGGAGCGATCACGCCTCCGTCACCACCCCGATCGCCTTCACCACCACCCCAAGCGCGATCACTGCGCCGCAAGTCCGGTCGCTGTACATTTGGCTTCATGAAATCGGGCGCACTCCACTTGAAGTCGATGCCGGAGATCCTGGAGCAGATCAAGGATTGGCCTGCGGATGCCAAGCGCTCGCTGATCGAGGCCATCGGGCGCATGTTGCCGGATCCAGACCAGAAGAAGAAGCCAGCAGGTGGTTCCTTAGATGCATTTGGCATGTGGAAAGGTGACGGCACGGCGGAGGAGCTCGCTAAGAGCATTCGCGACGCCCGCCACTTTCGCGACAAAGACCTGGATTGGTGAAAACCTTCTTGCTGGACACCAACGTCTGCATCTTCTTCAACAAAGGAGTGCGTGGATTGCGCGAGAAGCTCGCTACTGTCGGCTTCAGTAACTGCGCCATATCGGTGATCACCTATGCGGAGTTGCTCTTCGGCGTAGAGAAGAGCCAACACAGGTCCAAGAACCTGCTCACGTTGGAGCAGTTCATGATCGATCTTGAAGTACTTACTATCGATTCGGCTATCCCTTTGTTCGCAAAGGAGAAGGCACGACTTCAATTGGCAGGTGCGCCGATAGACGACTTCGACCTCCTCATCGGCGCCACCGCCATTCACCACAACATGACGTTGGTGACCAACAACACCCGGCACTTCGAACGCCTCAAGAGCATCAAGTTGGAAGACTGGACGAAGTAGCCTACGCCTCCGTCACCACCCCGATCGCTTTCACCACCACACCCAAGGCGATATCGAACTGCTCGTGCGAACTGAGGTCGCTGTTGTCGATCTCGAACGCGTCGGGCGCTTTCGTCAGCGGATCGGCCTCGCGCTTGGTATCGTCCTCATCGCGGCGTTCTATGTTGTCCAGCACGCTCGCATAGTCGATCTCCACGCCGCGGCCTTTCAGTTCGTTATAGCGTCGCATGGCCCGTACTTCGGGTCGCGCGGTCATGTAGAGCTTCACTTCGGCATCCGGGAAAACCACCGTTCCGATATCGCGGCCGTCCATCACCACGCCCCGCTCCCTTCCCATCGCTTTCTGGATCTCCACCAATTTGGCGCGCACTTCGGGTACGGGGCTCACGAGGATCACATGCCTGCTCACCTCCATGCCACGGATCCTGTGCTCCACGTTGTGGCCATCGAGCCAGGTCTCGCTGCGCTGCGTCACATCATCATGCTTGAAACCGATGTGGATGTTGGGCAGCACGCGCAGCAGGTTCGCCTTGTCCAACTTGCCGTCGATCACCAGCCCGTTATCGATCACATAGAGCGCAACGGCCCTGTACATGGCCCCGCTGTCGATGTAGGTGTAGTGCAGGTGATGCGCCAATTGCTTGGCCAGCGTGCTCTTGCCGCAACTGCTGAACCCGTCTATGGCGATGTTGATGCGCTTCACCGTTCCCTGTGGGCGGTGAAGTTAGCGGGGAAGGCTTTGCGCTAAGACTTCTTGAAATCAGCGAAGCGGCAGGCCAGCGTGAAGGTGTTGCTGACGCCGGCGAGGTGGAACTGCGAGTAGGCGTAGCTGATGTGCACCTTGGTCACGCGCAGGCCGACACCGAAGCTCACACCGGTGATCGCCGGTTTGTCCGGCAAGACCAATTCCTGGCGGCGACGGAAGTTGTAGGCCACACGCAGCATGAAGTTCTTGCTCAACAGGATCTCGGCACTGGGCACCGCGTGCAGGAGCGTCCGCTCCACTCCGTTCTTCTCATCCACAATAACGTCCCCGGTGGTTGGATCGATCGCCACAGCGGCGTTCGGGTCCGCATACGTGAGGTTCCATTGCTGCAATTGCTCCATCATCAACCCCAGGCGGAAGGGAGCGTGCTTGAACTTGTAAGTAACGCCGAGCATCACCTGGAAAGGCAGTTTTTCGCGCTTATCCGTGTAGGTGGAGGTTTGGTAACCCACGTTGCGCAGCAGGGCCGACACGGTGAGGCCGAGTTTCCGCTTGACGAACACACCACCGACGTCCACCGCCCACGCGGTCGCGTTATAGGTATCCAAATTGCTCGTGATGAACTTCAGGTTGGCCCCTACGCTGAAGAGGCTGTCGATGGGCCGCGCGCCACCGACCTGGAACACGTACTCCCCCGCTTTGAACTCACCGATCTCCGCACCGGTATCGTCCGTGCGGAGGAACGTGCCGTAGTCCACGTACTGAACGGTACCGGAGAACGTGGTATTGATGCTGTCACAATGGTGTGCGTAGGACGCGTAGCCGACATTGATGCCGTCCATGTATGGGAGATAGCTCAACGCTACCTGGCGGCCCATATCCTTGTTCAACAGCCCCGGATTGAAGATTCCCAGGTTGATATCGTTGTCGTAAACCGCGATGTAGTTGCCGCCGAGCGCCGATGAACGCGCGGAACTGGGGATGTCCAGCACACGGAAGGAGGTCTGGCCGCCGAGTTGGGCAAAGGCGGTGGGCGCCAGGAGCGCAAGGAAGAGCGAGGGTAACGAACGGGTCATATGCGTTGGGAACGAAGATAGATGGGCTGTATTGTTCATCGCACCTGTCGCTCATTTTCGATAAAGCAACGACCCATCCCCGTAGCTCAGGAATCGGTACCCGCCGCCCAGCGCGTTGTCGTAAATGCGCCGCCAGTCCGGACCGACGAATGCAGCGACGAGCAGTAGCAACGTGCTTTGCGGCTGGTGGAAATTGGTGACCAGCGCGTCGGTGAATCGGAACTGATAGCCCGGCGCGATGAGCAGGCGGGTGGAGCCTGTTAGCCGTTGATCATTGCTCTTACGGGCACGCGAGATCACCGCCTCCAGGGCTCGTGCGGCATCGGGAAGTTCCCCTTCGCCCTGGTCGTACGGTTCCCATTGTTCGATGTCCATCTCCTCATCTGCCCGGCCTTGGATCAGCTTGACCCCATGCCAGTAGAGGCTTTCCAGTGTGCGCAATGCGGTTGTGCCGACAGGTACTATCAGGGCCTTGCCCTGCTGGGAAGCGATCCGCTCCAACGCGGCCAGAGGAATGCGCACCTGCTCGCGATGCATGCCATGACCGGACATGCGCTCGCTGCTCACGGGAAGGAAGGTCCCCGCCCCGACATGGAGCGTGAGTTCGGAGGTGTCGATGTTCCTGCGCTTCAGACCCTCCAGCACATTCCTCGTGAGGTGAAGGCTGGCCGTGGGCGCTGCGACGGATCCCTCATGCTTCGCGAAAACGGTGTTGTAGCGCTGTTTATCCGGCTCGGTGGCCGCGCGCTTCATATAGGGCGGCAAGGGAACAAGGCCGGTGCGGTCCAATACCTGTGCAAAGTCCAGATCGCCCGGTGACCAGGAGAAAGCGACACGCTCGACCCCCACGCGTTGCGCGCGCAGTAGAACCCCATCGATCGTTGTCGTCAGCGTCTCACGGTCCTTCCAACGCTTGGCATTGCCGATGAAGCACTGCCACTCACTCCCACCCTTTTCACGGAGCGCCAACTCAACGGGTTTTCCATCGGCGGGTTCGAGGCAGAGCAACTCAATGCGCGCACCCGAGGAGCGGTGCATCACGATCCGTGCGTTCACTACGCGCGTGTCGTTCAAGACGAGCAAGGCATCCTGGGGCAAGAGCTCAGGCAGGTCGCGAAAAACATGATGGCTTATTCGTCCATCACGATACACCAGCAGCTTGCTCGCGTCCCGTTCCGCTAGCGGCTGTTGCGCGATGCGCGCTTCAGGCAACGTATATGTGAAGTCCTGAATGGAAAGCTCGCGCGGATGCATCGGGGCGCGAAGATCGGGCATGGGCACATGCACATATGCCCAAATGAGCACATGTGCGCTACGCCACCTGTAGCGCCCGCTCCACCTTCTCCTTCAGTAGCGCGTGCTTCACCACTTCGATCATCTCGGTGACGTAGTGGAAGCGCATGCCGCGCGTGTAGCGTGCATCGATGTCTTCGATGTCCTTGCGGTTGTCGGCGCTGAGGATGATCTCCTTGATGCCGGCGCGTTTGGCGGCGAGGATCTTCTCCTTGATGCCACCCACCGGCAATACGCGGCCCCGCAGGGTGATCTCACCGGTCATCGCGACGAACTTGCGCACCTTCTGCTGGGTGAACGCGCTGGCGATGCTGGTGAGCATGGTGATCCCCGCTGATGGACCATCTTTCGGTGTCGCGCCTTCGGGAACGTGGACGTGTACGTTCCAACGTTTGAAGACATCAGGGTCGATGCCGATGATGTCGCTGTGGGCCTTGAGGTATTCGAGCGCGATGATGGCGCTCTCCTTCATCACATCACCGAGGTTACCGGTGAGTGTGAGTTTGCCCTCGCCCTTGGTGATACTGGTCTCGATGAAGAGTATGTCGCCGCCCGTTGGCGTCCAGGCAAGCCCAGTGACCACACCGGCCACGTCGTTGCCCTGGTACTTGTCGCGCGCATGGCTGGGGCCATAGATCTTCACCATGTCCTCGATACCGATGGTGATGCTGTGCTTCTGCTTCAGGGCGATCTGCTTGGCGCGGTACCGCACCAACTTGGCGATCCGCTTCTCCAACGTGCGCACGCCGCTCTCGTCGGTGTACTGCTCGATTATCTCCTCGAGCAGGCCCTGTCCGAGCTTCAGCTGTTTCGGCTTGATGCCGTTCTCGGTGAACTGCTTGGGCAGCAGGTGGCGCGTGGCGATCTCCAGTTTCTCCTCTTGCGTGTAGCCGTTCACCTCGATGATCTCCATGCGGTCACGCAGGGCGGGATGTATGCTGCTCAGGCTGTTGGCGGTGGCCACGAACATCACGCGGCTCAGGTCGTATTCGATCTCGACGTAGTTGTCGTAGAAACTGCTGTTCTGTTCGGGATCCAGCACTTCGAGCAACGCGCTCGCCGGATCGCCGTGGAAGTCCTTGCCCACCTTGTCGATCTCGTCGAGCACGAAGAGCGGATTGCTCGTTCCGGCCTTCTTGATGCTCTGCATCAGCCGCCCCGGCATCGCGCCGATGTAGGTCTTGCGGTGGCCACGGATCTCGGCCTCGTCATGAAGACCTCCCAGGCTCATACGCACATACTTCCTTCCAAGCGCCTCGGCCATGCTCTTGCCCAAGCTGGTCTTGCCCACACCGGGAGGGCCGTAGAGGCAGATGATCGGTGCCTTCATGTCGCCCTTCAGCTTCAACACGGCGAGGTGCTCAATGATGCGCTCCTTCACTTTCTCCAATCCGAAGTGATCACGGTCGAGGATCTTCTGGGCGTTCTTCAGGTCGAACTTGTCATTGCTATACTCTCCCCAGGGCAGGTCCAAAAGCAACTGCACGTAGCTGTATTGCACGCTGAACTCCGCACCGGCCGGGTTCATGCGTTGGAGCTTCGTCATCTCCTTCTCGAAGGTCTCGTTCACTTTCTTCGTCCACTTCTTCTTGGCGGCCTTCGTGCGCATCTCATCGATCTCCTGCTCGATCGGGTTGCCGCCCAGCTCATCCTGTATCGTCTTGATCTGCTGGTGCAGGAAATACTCGCGCTGCTGGCGATCCACCTCGGTGCGCACCTTGCTCTGGATCTCGTTCTTCATCTGCAGCATCTGCAGCTCCTTGGTCAGGTGGGCGAGCAGCAGGCTGGCACGTTCGCGCAGGTCGGCCACTTCGAGCATCTTCTGCTTCTCGGCGACCTCGGCGTTCATGTTGCTGCTGATGAAGTTCACCAGGAAGCTCGGGCTGTCGATGTTCTTCAGCGCGAACTGTGCTTCGGTGGGGATGTGCGGGCTCTGCTTGATGATCTCGGTGGCGAGGTCCTTCAACGAGCTCGTCAACGCATGGAACGACTTGTCGGTCTTTTCCGGACGGATCTCCTCGAACTCCTTCACGCGCGCGGTGAAGTAGGGATCGAGTTTCACCATCTCCATCACCTCGAAGCGCTTCTTGCCTTGGATGATCGCCGTGGTGCTGCCGTCCGGCATGCGCAGCATGCGGATGATGGTCGCTATGGTTCCGATGCGGTTCAGGTCCTCAGCGCGCGGCTCTTCGATCTGGCCGTCCTTCTGGCTCACCACCCCCAGGGTGCGATTGCCGCGGTAAACGTCCTGTATCAACCGGATGCTGCGGTCGCGGCCTACGGTGATGGGAATGACCACACCGGGGAACAAGACCGTATTGCGAAGAGGAAGGATGGGCAGTTCGGGCGGAGTGCGCTCCGCGTTCATCTGCTCCTCATCCTCGGCAGTAATAAGCGGAATAAGCTCCGTCTCGTTCTCCAAGACTTCGGAACTGAAAAGGCTGTCAGTAGGCAGGTGGTCGTTCATCAACGGATCGTCACTATGTCAGTCGCAAAGATACCGCGACGGTTGCGCCCTTGCCGGACGCGGTTTTTCAACAGGAGGCGCGGCGGGAGGTCAAGCATTGTGCCGCTGCCCTTAGGCATGACACGGCGGCAGACCCTCTAATGAACGTGATGCGCCTCCAAGGCGAACACATGCCGCAGCACCGCCTCATCCACCGATGTGAGGGGGACCTGGCGGCGCTCCATAACGCGGCGCGCCGTGGCCAGCGCGCGCTCGACATCATAGACCTCGAAACCGTTCGGCCCTCCCCATGAGAAACCGGGAATATGCTTTGGCGGAAAGCCACCACCGAACACGTTGGCGCAAGGCCCTACGACGGTGCCCGTATTGAACATGGTATTGATACCGCTTTTGGCGTGATCACCCATGAGCAGACCGCAGAACTGCGCGCCGGTGTCCACCTGCTTCTCAGCGGCATAGCTCCATACTTGCACGGTGCCGTATGTGTTCTTCAGGTTGCTATTGTTGGTATCGGCGCCCAAATTGCACCACTCACCAAGCACGCTGTTGCCCAGGAAGCCATCGTGCGCTTTGTTGCTGAAGCCGGTGAGCACGCTGTTGTTCACTTCACCGCCTACGCGGCATTCCGGTCCGACCACCGTGGGGCCGTAGATCTTGGCACCCATCTTCAGTTGGGCGTGATCACCCAGAACGAAAGGACCTCGGATCAGGCAGCCTTCCATCACCTCCGCGTTCTTGCCGATATGGATCGGACCGTTCTTCGTGTTCAGGGTGCTCCCCTCGACCACGGCGCCTTCCTCCAGGAAGATCATGTTCGGGTCGCCCACCACGGTGTTCAATGCGCTCAAGAATTGCGAGCGACGGCCTTCAGTGAGCAGCTTCACGTCGTGCGCGATCGCCTTGCCACACTGCTGGAAGATGTGCCAGGGTCGCTCGAAGCGGATCAATTCCCCAGCGTAGGGCACCTTTTGTAGAAAAGCCGGTGGCGTGCTCCAATCAAGCGGCGATGGCGCACCGCGACCTTCCGTGCAGAACGCCAGCGATCGACCTTCTTGCACCAACGCCTGGCCGGGCCGCAGATCGAGCACAGCGGCCACCAATTCATCCGTCGGGAACAGGGAGGCGTCCACTTCGAAGGACGAGGCCTCTTGCGGCATGGGGAACGCGGAAGCGAGATAGTCCTCCGTGCGGTAGCCGACGCTCAGGCCGCTACGCACATACCAGCCCTCGGAGATCCGCAGGATGCCGGGCCGCAACTGGCCGACCGGACGCGTGAAGGTGAGCGGCAACAGGTGCGCGTGCAGGCCAGCGTCGGAAAGGATGATGGACATGAAGGCGAAGGTAGAGAGAGCGCGACCCTCACGATCACAGCCCGCACAACCCGCAGATCCAATACGCGATCGCGGCAAGCACGGCGCTCACGGGGATAGTGAGCAGCCAGGCCCAGAGCAATTGGATGGTAACACCCCAACGCACCGCGCTCAATCGCTTCGTAGCGCCAACCCCGATGATGGCACCGGTAATGGTATGCGTGGTGCTCACCGGGATCCCCATCTGCTCGGTGAGGTACAGCGTGGTGGCCCCGGCGGTCTCGGCGCAAACGCCTTCCAGCGGAGTCACCTTGGTGATGCGCGTGCCCATGGTCTTCACGATCTTCCATCCACCGCTAAGTGTGCCCAGTCCGATGGCCGTGTAGCAGGCCAGCGGCACCCAGTTCGGCATCTCCTTGATGTCCATGATGTCGCCGTTGGCGATCATCGCAGCGGTGATTATGCCCATGACCTTTTGCGCATCGTTGCCACCGTGACCGATGCTGAATCCAGCCGAACTGAGCAACTGCAACCGCTTGAACATCTTCGCCATGGTCCCCGCGTTCGGCGTCCTCACCTTCTCCACGTAGAGGTAGGCGAGAATGAAGATGAGCGATATCGCCATCAGTCCATAGCGGATAACGGAATTGTCCGCCTTCTCGAGCGACTTCGCCAACTTCTCCTCGTCCACCCCGCCATCCGCGTTGGCCTTGATGTCCGCTGCGATACCCTTGCCGCCTTGCGTGTTGAAACGGTCCAGGTAAGGCATGGCGGCATCCACTTTCGCCAACGCAGCGGTCAAGTCCACGGTGCTTGACGGATCCTCGGCGACCTGCATGTGGAGCACATCGACATTGTAGAACTTCTCCAGGTTCGCTTCGAGCTTGTTCTGTTGCAGGTGTGTGAACAGGACCCAGGTCGCGATGGAGGCGATCACGATGATGCCAACGCGCGACCATACGTTGCGCACGATGGTGACGAACGTGATGAACATGCTGATCGCCATACCCAGCAAGGGGGCCAGGAAGATGAAGAGCACGGTCTTGGTGATCTTCTCATTGTCCACCACCTCGCTCAGGCTGAAACCGTCCGTGGTGGCGAACGCATGGGCGATGGCAGCGCCTGCGAAGCCGCCGATCAGCGTATGGGAGCTGCTGCTTGGGATGCCGTACCACCAGGTGAGCAGGTTCCAGAGGATGGCAGCCACAAGGCCGCTGAGGATCACCGGAAGGGTGATGAACTCCGCGTGGACGGTCTTGCTGATGGTGTTGGCCACCGCATGGTCCTTGAAGATGAAGAACGCAACGAAGTTGAAGAAGCCCGCCCACAGCACGGCCTGGAATGGCGAGAGCACCTTGGTGCTCACCACCGTGGCAATGGAGTTGGCGGCGTCGTGGAAGCCGTTGATGTAATCGAACACCAGCGCCAGCACAATGATGACGAACAGCAGCGTCATGCGCTCAGGCGTACTTCAGCATGATGGATTCGATCACGTTGCCCACATCCTCGCATTTGTCCGTGGCCAGTTCCAACGTGCTGTATATGTCGCGCATGCGGATCAATTGGATTGGGTCCTTCTCGTTGGCGAAAAGATGCTGGATCGCGCGGTCGTACACTTCGTCCGCCTCGTTCTCCATGCTGTTGATCTGAACCACGAACTCGTTCTGCATGCCGCTCTTGTGCATGTTCCGAAGGTTCTGCACGGCCAGTTGCACAATGCGGCAGCCCTCGTTCACCAATCGCGCCAGTTCGCGACAGGTCTCGTCCGGTTTCCCGATCCCGAACAGTTCCAGGTTCTTGGCAGAGGCGAGGATGAAATCCGCGACATCGTCCAACGTCGTGGCCAGGTAGTGGATGTCCTCCCGATCGATCGGCGTGATGAAGTTGCGCGCCAGGTCGGTGAAGATGGTGTGCGTCAGATCATCATTGGCATGCTCCGCGATCTCCAGCCGCTCGAGCATCGCGGTGCGTTGCGCGCCGGGCTCGGTGTTCATGATCGCGATCAGGTCCTCGCTCATCTTCAACACGTTCGCAGCGGACGCCTCGAAATGGTAGAAGAACACGCGATCACGGGGCTTGAAGAAGCTCAACAGGGAATCCAGTGCCATGGGGTGCGGTTTCGGCGGGCAAATGTACCCGGAGGGTCGGTGCGGCAAGGTAGGACAGGTAAGTTTTAACCCTGGGGTAACATCGTCCGAGAGAGGGAAAGGCGCCAGGTGGAAGAGCGCGGGAAAGGGATGAACTGGTCAACTCACCAAAAGGCAATGCCACCTTTGCATCGTTCCATCCTGTCCCCATCATCCATGCTTTACGAATTCAACGGCTATCGCCCCGTGGTGCATCCCTCGGCTTTCGTGCATCCAGGATCCGCTGTTACCGGCAACGTGATCATTGGCCGCGATGTGTACATCGGTCCGGGCGCCGCTTTGCGCGGTGATTGGGGCGAGATCGTCATCGGTGACGGCTGCAACGTTCAGGAGAACTGCACCATCCATATGTTCCCTGGTGTGACCGTGCGGTTGGAGGAGGCTGCGCACATCGGCCACGGCGCGATCATCCACGGCGCGCACATCGGCCGCAACTGCCTCATCGGCATGAACGCCGTGCTGATGGACAACGTGGAACTCGGTGATGAATGCGTTGTGGGCGCCCTCTCCTTCCTTCGAGCGGGATCCAGCTGGCCTGCGCGCAAGGTGATCGTGGGCAACCCGGCGAAGATCATCAAGGACGTGACCGACGAGATGGTGGCGTGGAAGACCGAAGGAACCCGACTCTATCAAGCGCTGCCAGCCGAACTGCACGCTACGCTGAAACCATGCGAGCCGTTGCGCGAAGTGCCTGCGGACCGGCCACCGGTCACGGTGCGGTACCGCACCTGGCAGCAGCTGTCAAGCGAGTAGGCGCTCAATCCTTGCCCTCCTCCAAATGCAGCACATGCAACAAGCGGTGCATCAGCGGTGTGAGGATCACCGCGATGGTCCCCAGGAGCGCGATGCCACTGTAAAGCGCATAGAGTGACGCGAACAATTTTGCCGAAGCGTTCGGCAGCGCATCAACAGGTCCCATGCCACCGAGGATCATCGATGCGTTGAGGAACGCGTCCACGAACGCCAGCTTACCATAATGCATGTAGCCAAAAACACCAATTGCGAGCGAGACACCAACGAACACCATCGCGGCACCGAGGAACTTAAATTGTCTGAAAGCGAACTGGCGTGGGGTCAGGAGCGGGTGCGAACGGTGTTCGAACATGGTGCTGAAGTTAACGGACGGCCTACTTTGGCGCGGAACGAGCCACACATCAACATGGTCGCGTTGACCACCGCATGCGGCGAACGGTCCTTCGCACCGCCCAGAGTTGGACCTTTGGATCGATCGCATTGAAGAAGTAAGCGCATGCATTTCCCCCTATTCGGCGAACTCGTGGTGATCCTGGCGCTGGCGGCCGGCATCCTGCTGGTCTTCCGCCGCTTCAAGTTGCCGGGGATCCTCGCCTTTATCCTCACGGGCATGATCGCCGGACCGCACGGGCTGGGCTGGATCCAAGAAGTGGACGAGGTGGAGGCCCTGGCCGAGGTCGGCGTGATATTCCTGCTTTTCGTCATCGGCATGGAGTTCAGCTTGAAGAAGCTGGCCGCTTTGGGTCGCACCGTCTTTGTCGGTGGTGCCTTGCAGACCGGGTTGACCATCGCCGGGGTCACTGGAGTGCTGATGCTCTTCGACATGAAACCGGAAAGCGCGGTATTCATCGGCTTCCTGGTCGCCCTGTCCAGCACAGCGATCGTCATGCGTGTTCTACAAGAGAAAGGGAAGATGGATTCCACGCACGGGCGCGTGGCTACGGCCATCCTCATCTTCCAGGACATCATCGTGGTGCCCATGATGCTGGTGACGCCGCTGCTGGCCGGCCAGAGTGATGACATCACCGGCGACCTGCTGCTGCTGCTCGGCAAAATGGCGCTGCTGCTCGTGGGTGTCTTCATCAGCGGGCGCTACCTGGTGCCACGCATCCTGCGCGCGGCGATCAAAAGCAAGGAACTCTTCATCATCGTTATCGTCGTCATCTGCTTCGCCGCCGCGTTCACCACACAGGCCATGGGACTGTCCCTCGCGCTGGGCGCGTTCTTCGCAGGCCTCATCATCAGCGAGACCGACCACGCCTACCACGCCACCGGGCTCGTGCTGCCGTTCCACGAACTCTTCCTCAGCTTCTTCTTCGTGAGCATCGGCATGTTGGTGAACATCGACCAGTTCTTCAACGCGCCGTTCACCATCCTCGGACTGGCGCTCGCGGCCACCGTGCTGAAAGTTCTCGTCGCATTGATCGCGGTGTGGGTGTTGCGATATCCGTTGCGCACCGCCATGCAGAGCGGTCTTTCCCTTTTCCAATTGGGTGAGTTCGGATTCATCCTGGCCCTGCCCGGCCTGCAGTTCGGCCTGCTCTCCGAGGAGCACTACCAGCTGTTCCTCGCTGTGGCGATCCTGGGCATGGGGGCCACACCCTTCCTGTTAGAGAACTCCGACCGCATCGTGCGCAAAGTATTCCTCTCCTTCCTGCCCACCCAGGTCACGCAGCGGTTGGAACGGGTGACACGGGTGAAGCGCGAGCAGGAAAGGACCCTGTCCAGGGTGCTCAAGGACCATGTGGTGATCGTGGGGTTCGGGCTGAACGGCCAGAACGTGGCCAGCGTGGCGATGGAGACGGGCATTCGGTGCGCGGTGATCGAGGAGGATCCGGACCTGGCGCGGAAAGCCCAGCTTGTCGGCCTCACCGTGCTCGTGGGCGATGGAAGCAACATCCATATGCTGGAACAGGCGCAGACGCAGAGCGCCCGCGTGGTGGTGGTGGCCATAAGCGACGATGCGGAGACCTTGAAGATCGTGGCGGGAGCACGCTCGCTTTCCAGCACCGCCCACATCATCGTGCGCACCCGGTACGTGCGCGGGATCGAAGCGAACTTCGCCGCCGGTGCGAACGAGGTGATACCCGAGGAGTTCGAGACGAGCATCGAGATCTTCCACCGCGTACTGCGCAAATACCTGCTGCCCGAGGCGCGCATCCAGGAGCTGATCGCCTCGATCCGCAGCGACCACTACAGCATGTTGCGCGGTGGCACGGGGAACAAACCCCGGAAAAAGGAAGGTCCGCTCACGATCCCCGGACTGGAGATCGCGACAATGCCCGTGACCATAGGTCGCAGCAAAGTGGTGGGCCGCACCATCGCGGAGGTCGCACTGCGCGAACGCTATGGCATCACCGTCCTCGCCATCCGACGCGATGGACGATACATCACCAACGTGAGCGGCAGTGCGCGCATCCTCACCGATGACCTGCTCTACCTGTTGGGTGCGCCGGACAATATCGTGAAGCTGGACTCCGAGTTGCGATAAGTTGACGGGCGCGTGCCGAAGAACGCGTCCGCCTTTCCCTCCAACCGCGGATCCGGTCCGCCACCACCGAACATTCCGAACCAGCGCGGGAGACTTCTTGAACGCGCCGCAATGTGTTCCTAGTACAACCGCCTACTGTTGCGCCTGCCATACACCATCGCGTACGAAACGTTCGCGCGATCCGTTCCGTGGATGATCGAACCCGGTACGTGAGAACGTGTACCGCTTGCCAAACCCATCGTCATGCGCCAAATGTCAGCCTCCCTCCTGCTCATTGCCTCCATGGCGATGAACGCCCAGTACAACACGCAAAACTTGAGCGTGCCCGCCGCAGCACCCGCGGATGTCAGTTACATGTGGGGTAAACTCGCGATCTACCCGGTGTTGGCGAACGCCGCTTTCAAAGAAGCGCACTCCGACGTGGCGCGCACGACACCCCTGAAAGAAGCGATCGCCAGGGGCGAACTGAACATCACAGAGCAGGGCGATGGTGGGCAGGTGAACAGCTTGCTTGCTAAGAACAACTCGCAGGACACGGTCTACTTGATGCAGGGCGAAGTAGTGACCGGTGGCCAGCAGGACCGGATGCTCGCGCAGGATGTATTGCTCGCTCCCGGACAAACGCTGGACGTGGCGGCGTTCTGTGTGGAACAGAACCGCTGGCAGGCCGGGAGCGATGGCAAGTCCTTCTCCGGGTCGCCTGGTGTTGGTGCGCAGAAAATGCGCAAGGCCGCCGCCACGGAAAAGGACCAGGGCGCTGTGTGGGAGAACGTCGCTGGATACCTCGCGCAGAACGAAGTGAGCGCACCCACGGGAACCTTTGCCGCGTTGCAGGCGGACAGCACCTTCCAGCGTGAACTCACGAATTACCGCGCGCACTTCGCCCGGCTGTTCGCAGGAAGGCCCGATGTGATCGGCGTGATGGCCGTGAGCGGCGGACAGGTGATCGGCTGCGACCTCTTCGCCACCTCGGCGATGTTCCACAACGCCTACGAAGGCCTGCTCACCGCGTACATCACCGAGGCCGTCTCCAACGGAACAGAACCGACGCTTGGACCGAAGGATGCACAGACGTTCCTTGAGCGTTTGCTCGTGGACGAGGAACACCTGCAGGAGCGCATGAAAGACCGCGGTTCGATCTTCAAGGAGAAGGGGCAGACCCTGCGCGTGAGCTATTTCTAAGGCGACCGACCATTGATGTGGCTGGTTGGCGCACGGCGCACCAATGGCTTTCCGAGTGACGGAAACATTCGGTGCGTACCAACCGTTGGAGGCCCTTCGTAATGAGCACCACCCAGCTTTCCGATCCCGCCACGGTCATCGCACACATCCTTCTCGTCGACGATGAGGAGGACTGCAATTTCGTGACGAAGCTGGTGCTGAAGAAAGCCGGGTACACCGGGCGCCTCACCTGCTTCACCTCGGCCGATGAAGCGCTCATCTTCATGCGCGAAGGCATGGATCCACCGGACATCATGTTCGTGGACATCAACATGCCACGCGTGAACGGGTTCGAGTTCCTGGCGGCCTGCGAAGAGGAGAAACTGCTGCCCAACGACCTCACATCGGTGATCATGTTCAGCAGCAGCAACCGCCCTGTGGACCTGGAACGCGCACGCTCCTTCCGCTCGGTGATCGGTTACGTCGAAAAGGCCCTCTCCGTGAATAGCTTCGAGGGCGTGTTGCGCGATCACCAACGTGCCCGGTCCAACTGATCCTCCCTCCCGATCCGCCACCACCCATGAAGAAGATCCTGATCATCGAGGACGAGACCATCATTTCGTTCGGCTACCGACTGCAACTGGAACGAATGGGCTTCGAGGTGACCGGAACGGCGCGCAGTTCGGAGGAAGCCGAGAAGGCGCTTCGCGATGAACGCCCGGACCTGATCATCATGGACATCTACCTCAAAGGACCGAAGACCGGCCTGGAACTCGCCCAGGAGATCCATGCGAATGATCCCATTCCCATCCTCTTCCTCACCGCCAGCACCAAGCCCGAAGTGATCGCGGCCATACGTGGCTTGAAGGACTGCAATTACTTGAGCAAGCCCATCAACTCGGACAGCCTGGAGGACGTACTGCAGCGGTTCGCACGCAGCGAGCAATAGCCCCTGGAATGACCGCTGACGCGCACAAGGCCAACGCCGCGCAGGCCGAACGGCTCCATCGCTTCGCGCACGACATTCGCAACCGGCTCACCGGGATCCGCGAGGTATTGCGCCACCTGAGCCAACCAACACCGGAAAGCGATGTCGCCGAACTCGCTACGTTCGGGGAGCAACAATTCTTCAAGGCCCTGCGTGCGGTGGAGTCCCTGTTGGACGATATGCATGTGGAGCGCGGCATCGGAGCACTCGAAAAGGAGCCGCTGGATCCCGCCGATCTGGTCAAATTGGCGCTGTCCGAAATGCAGCACCGTTTCTCGAAAAAAGAGCAACCGGTGGTCACTGATCTCGCTACCGGCCTCACCGTTCGCGGTGATGCCCGATGCCTGATCGACCTGATCGCGGCACTTCTCTCGAACGCTTCGAAATTCTCAGCCCGTGGCAGCACGGTACACATCGCCCTGGTACGTGCTGGCGGATCGGCCACCCTGCGGGTAAGCGACACCGGCGCAGGCCTTGGCGCAGCGGACCTCGATCAACTTTTCGTGCGTTACGCCTGGCTTGGAACCTCCAGCACCGAGGGGGAAGAGCAAGGACGCGGCACATTGGCCAGGGCCGCACAATGGGCGATCGCGCATGGCGGCTCGTTGCGCGCGGAAAGCACTGGCAGTGGCAAGGGCAGCACGTTTGTCCTGGATCTTCCGATCGGCTGACAGCAAGGCCGCTAACTTTCGCACCTCGCCCGCCAGCGTCCGCCATCCGGCCGATGGCGTCGCCAACCGTGCATCGCCTGCTGCCCTTCCTCTTGCTCGTGCATGCGCCCTCGATCGCGTTACCGCAGGAAGCCGCCACTGCGATCAGCTACATGCGCACGGTGAGCGTTCCACTGAACGCCGTGCAACTCTTCGACAAAGCGGCCGAGAGTTGGACATGGACCTTCGGCAAGGAGCCGGGCGCGAAACTGCTGATCAAGGACCGCGACCAAGGGGTGATCGAAGCCACCGCCCGCGTGAACTTCCGCTCGGAGATGCTCACCATGCGCGAAGAGAGCATGGGGACGGTCCAGTACCATGTGACCCTGCAGGTCCATGCCGGTGAATGCCGGACCGTGGTGATGGAACTCACCCATACCGGGAACCGGACCACCGCGCGCGGGGGCATCCACCTGGGGTTGCTCACCCGTGCCCTCTGGCCTTCGCAGAAAGTGCATGGCATGGGGCGCGCCAATGTATACCGCCTGTACGCCGATATGAAACAGCAGGCCGACACACGGATCAATGCGCTGATGCAGGCCTTTGAATCGCGGCTGCGCGCCAGCGTTGAGCCGTAAGGGTAGTTCGTAGAACCTCGAACGGATGGCACGCATGGGTATTCCTGGTCCGGACGAGGCGTGACGAAGTGAGGGTACTGGATCGAAGTCTCCGACTGAGGAACAACGACGCATGGATCACGAAGAGCCATGCGCCCGAAGGGTCAACGCGAAGCGGTGATCCCGCCGGAGCGAGGCTCTTCGAGCTACCCGTACACGCCCCCACGTACTTCGCTGCAACCCTGCCTGCCCCATCGCGTTGAAGGTGGCTGGCATCATGATCGGCTTCAAGCGCTCTTCCTGGCAGATATGGCCCATCGCGGCCACACTGCTCACCGTGGGTTTCATTGCGTACGGCATCTCGCTGGTGTCCCGTTCCCGGGATCTGCAAGCGCGGATCGAACACGAAGTGAAACTCCTTGATGAGCTGAGCCAGCTGAACGACGCCATCCATCAACTGGACATGGTACACCGCGTGGACGTGAACACCGGGCAGGAACAATGGACCAACGAGCTCGAGCGCCTGCGGGCCAGGGTAAAGCGGACACACCTCCGCTTTCCAGATTCGCCGGGTATGAACGAACTGCCCGCTGCATTGGGACTCGTACTGCACCAGGCCGATTCGTTGCACCACCAAGCCAAGGCCGGGAATGATCTCTATGGCGATCCCCGCTCCACGGAAGCGGTGTTACAGATCATGCTGCAGCGGGCGCAAAAAGTGGTTGATCGCACGGCGCGTAATGTGCATGAGAAAGGTCTGGGCGCTTACACCAGCACCCTCAGCGACCGCTGGAACGAGGCCCAGTTCCTGTTGATCACCGCCTGCCTCTTCGCGGTGGTGTTCGCCTGGCTCGTCGGCGTGAGCAACCGCCTGTTGCACGAGAGCCGCCTGCGCAGTGAACAGCTCGCCGTTGCCAAACAGAACCTGGAACGCACCAACCGCGAATTGCGCGAGACCATGTTGAGCAAGGAGGAGAAAGAGGTGATGATCAAGGAGATCCACCACCGGGTGAAGAACAACCTGCAGATCGTGAAGAGCCTGATCCGCTTCCAGATGGACCAGGTGAAGGACCCGCGCACGATCGAGCTCTTCAACGAATGCGTGAACAGGGTTGGCGCCATGGCGCTGGTACACGAACAGACCTACCTGAGCAAGGACCTGGCGAACATCGACGTGAACACCTACCTCACGCACCTCACGCGCGATCTCTGCTACGCCTACACGATCGACACCCAGTTGCAGCTCGACATCAAGATCAACGTCCCGACCCTCAGTGTGGAGACGCTGATCCCCCTGGGGCTGATCATCAACGAGGTGATCTCCAACTCGCTGAAGCATGCCTTCAAGGGACGCAAGCAGGGCACCATCCTCGTTCACCTCGATGGCGACCAGGAGCACGGCTTGCACCTGCGCATCGGCGACGATGGCGTGGGCCTGCCCGACCGCAGCAAATGGGACCGCCCCAACAGCCTGGGCATGGACCTGATCCAGACACTGGCCGGCCAGTTGAACACCACCGCCGAACTCGTGCCCGGTCCCGGAACGGTGTTCGAACTCACCACCGTGCGCGAAGCGAAGCGCCGCCGCGCATAGCACGGCACACGCGCAACCGTTCATCACCGCTGCCCCGACTTTCTCCTTACCGCGCCTTAACCGCGCAGCTACATTTGCGCCCGCTCGCCAGCAAGGCGATCACCATGGCCCATGCGCAACCCGCTTTTCTTTGCCATCCCTTTGACCGCCGCGATCACCGCCGGATGCGGTGATGGAAGCACCGACACCACCGTGGAGCATTTCAGTTATCCTGGAACCACCGCGGACACCACCGCCGGTGATTCGCTGCACGGTACGTGGGTGGCCGATCCCTATCGCTGGCTTGAGAACGACACCAGCGCCGAGACCGCCGAATGGGTGAAGGACCAGAACGCGGTGACCGATGCCTATCTGGCGACGATCCCCTATCGCAAGGAGATCGCGAAGCGTTACGAGGAGCTATACAACTTCCCGAAGGTGAGCGCACCGATCAAGGTGGGCGATCTCTTCTTCCAGTACAGGAACAGCGGTCTGCAAAACCAGAGCGTGATCTACGTGCGTACGGGCCTCGATGGGGAGGACAAAGTCTTCATCGATCCCAACGCGATCGATCCGGCGGGCACCACCACGTTCTCGCTGATGGGATGGAGCAATGACGAACGCTACATGGCCGTTGGCGTGCAGAAGGCCGGCAGCGATTGGCAGGACATCACCCTGTGGGATCTGAGTACCATGAAGGAATTACCCGAAGTATTGAAATGGGCGAAATTCAGTGGTGTGGCCTGGTACAAGAACGGCTTCTTCTATAGCCGCTACCCGACACCGGTGAAGGGCACCGAGTTGAGCGCGGCCAGCCAGTGGCAGAAGGTCTACTACCACACCATGGGCGATCCCCAGGAAAAGGACGTGTTGGTCTGGGAGAACACCTCAAACCCCAACCTCTATGTCGGCGTTGGCACCACAGAGGGTGAGGAATTCGCGACGCTGTTCGTGAGCACCGGCACCGATGGCTTCGAGATGCACTTCCACGACCTGCGGAAAAGCGGGATCCCCACCCCTGCTACGAAATGGACTGCACTTCAGACAGGCTTTGATCACAAGACCAGCATCCTCGACTACGAACCAAAAAGCGGCAGGCTCCTGGTGATGACCGATGTGGACGCACCGAAGTACCGCCTTGTCGCCGTTGATCCGGCGAAGCCCGCGCAAGCCGATTGGAAGGACATCATTCCACAGAAAGATGAACTGCTCCAAGGTGTGAGCACCGGTGGCGGTGTGCTCTTCGCGGAATACTTGAAGGACGCGACCAGCCGCTTTTACCGTTACAACAACGACGGGACCGGCGGGCAGGAGGTCGTTTTGCCGGGACTGGGCAGCGCGGGTGGCTTCGGCGGGCTGCGCACGGACACGTACAGCTTCTATAGCTTCACTTCGTTCACCGACCCTGGCACCATCTACAGGTACGATTATGCGACGGGGAAGAGCGAGGTCTACTTCCGCCCTGAACTGAAGTTCGATCCCGAACAATATGTCACCGAGCAGGTCTTCTATCCCAGCACGGACGGCACCAAGGTGCCGATGTTCATCGTGTACAAAAAGGGCATGGAGAAGAATGGCAAGAACCCCACCCTGCTCTACGCGTACGGTGGCTTCAACATCAGCCTGACCCCCAGCTTCGGCACATCGCGCATGTTGCTTCTGGAGCAAGGCGGCGTGTTCGCGATGCCCAATTTGCGCGGGGGCGGGGAGTACGGCGAGGACTGGCACAAAGCCGGTATGAAGGAGAAGAAACAGAACGTGTTCGATGACTTCATCGCCGCCGCGGAATTCCTGATCGCGAACAAGTACACGGATAGCGCGCACCTCGCGGTGAACGGCGGCAGCAATGGCGGCCTGTTGGTCGGCGCGGTGATGACCCAGCGTCCCGAGTTGTTCAAGGTGGCCTTCCCGGAAGTGGGCGTGCTGGACATGCTGCGCTACCAGAAATTCACCGCTGGATTCGGCTGGGTGCCGGAATACGGCAGTGCGGACAACAGCAAGGAAGAGTACGACTACCTGCGCGCCTATTCACCGCTGCATAACGTGAAGCCCGCGAAGTATCCCGCCACCCTGGTTATGACCGCCGACCACGATGATCGCGTAGTGCCCGCGCACAGCTTCAAGTTCATCAGTGCGTTGCAACCAGCCCAACAGGGTGACTCTCCAGTGATGATCCGCGTGGAGACCAACGCCGGCCATGGAGCCGGCAAACCCACGAGCATGATCATCGCCGAGCAGGCGGACAAATTCGCCTTCTTCTTCAAGAACGTCGGCTTCACGCCGAACTACGAGGTGAAGGACGAGACCATGAAGCACTGATCCGGCACGACAACGAGTTGGTGAAAGGAAGCCCTGGCCCCCACCGCATGGTGGACGGCCGGGGCTTCGTGTTACGCTGAGATCCTCCGTGCCGATGGGATCGATGGAGATCATTGACGCGACCGGACGATCGATCACGCGATCCCCGTCAACGGCGAACGCGAGGCACGCTTGGCGCTGGTCGCTTACAACAGTTCGATCCACCTCGTTCACGTGTACACAGTGAATGGCACGACCGTGGTGTCGATCGCCCGCTGAAACGGCACATTGCCCGATCGTCCGAACCCATGCGGATATCTTTCCGCGTCTCAACAGCCGATCCATGACGCACGCAGACCACTGGCCCTTTGCCATCGCCATAGCGTTGGCAGTGCAAGCTCCTTCCTTCTGCCAGACCATTTCAATTGACGAAGGTCCATTGCGCCATGTCGATCCGATGATCGGCACGCAGCGCATGGGCCATGTCTATCCCGGCGCCACCGTGCCCTTCGGCATGGTGCAGCTAAGTCCGGATACCGACACGATCCCCTATGCCGTGGATGGCAAATACAACCCGGGGGTCTACAGCACCTGCTCGGGCTATCAGTACGATGACAGCACCATCGTCGGCTTCAGCCACACGCACTTCAGCGGCACCGGGCATTCCGATCTCGGCGATATCCTGTTGATGCCCACGACCGGACCGTTGCAGATGAACCCCGGTACCGCCATTGCACCACAGAGCGGCTTCCGGTCGGTGTTCCACCACAAGAACGAGAAGGCAACACCTGGTCGCTACGAGGTGCTCTTGGAGGATCACGGCATTAAGGCAGAACTCACCGCCACCACGCGCGTGGGCATGCATCGATACACCTTCCCGCGTGCGGAGACAGGTCATGTCATCTTGGATCTGGTGCACGGCATTTACAACCACGTCGACAAGAACGTATGGACCTTCGTGCGTGTGGAGAACGACACGCTGGTGACCGGCTACCGCCAGACCAACGGATGGGGCCGCACACGGACGGTGTACTTCGCCATGGTCTTCAGCAAGCCGATCGTGCACTATGGTCAACAACCGGATGCTCGGCCCACGGAGTACCGTGGCTTCTGGCGGAAGTTCGATCAGACGAATGACTTCCCTGAGATGGCGGGCAGGCAGTTGCGCGCATGGTTCGACTTCGATATGAAGGCGGGTGAACAACTCCAGGTGAAAGTCGCCCTGAGCTGTGTGAGCACCGGCGGTGCGTTGAAGAACATGCAAGCCGAAGTGCCCCAGTGGGATTTTGATCGCGTGGTGCATGAAGCGGAGGAGGCCTGGCGGAATGAGCTTGGGCGCATCGCCATCACGAGCAAACGGCCGGAGGTACTCACCAACTTCTATACGGCGATGTACCACGCCTGTCTATCGCCCACGGTGTACATGGATGTGGACGGCCAGTATCGGGGCCTTGACCAGAACATCCACACGGCCGAAGAGTTTACCAACTACACCACCTTCTCGCTCTGGGACACCTATCGCGCACTGCATCCGCTCTTCAACATCATCCAACGCGAGCGCTCCAGCGACTTCGTGAACAGCATGCTCGCCCACTACGACCAGAGCGCGCAGCGCATGCTGCCCATCTGGAGCCACTATGCCAACGAGAACTGGTGCATGATCGGCTACCACGCCGTGAGCGTGATCGCTGACGCGCAGGTGAAGGGCATAACCGGATTTGATGCGCAGCACGCGTTGGACGCTTGCGTTGCCACGGCTGAGCATCGGTCATTCGAAGGGCTAGGTGACTACATCGATCTCGGCTATGTGCCCGAGGATCGAAGCGGGGCTAGTGTGTCCAAGACCCTGGAGTACGCCTATGATGATGGCTGCAT